>ERZ773204.72-NODE-72-length-66627-cov-5.665926_pt1 | contig 66627 bp, 54 predicted proteins | sample MGYA00581007_ERZ773204 | MGnify/ENA primary metagenome ERZ773204 (study PRJEB29015, sample SAMEA2737757) | human gut metagenome | biome: human gut; feature: human-associated habitat; material: faeces | place: China | collected 2012 ... | reverse complement strand
AAAAATCATAAGATAACAGAAACTATGCTTATATGCTAAAATATGCACCGGGAAATCGGTGCATATCGTACAAAAAATTTAGGACATAATCAAAAATGGTTGACATAGTAAAAATAAATATTCAGAATATTTTTAAAATAAAATATAGTAATAAAAAAACAAATAAAAAATAGATAAAAAGTGTTGACAAAAATAAAACTGAGTGATATTATAAAGTCAACAAATAACAAAAGAGTTTTTAAACGAAAGGAAGGAGGCTTACTCCAATGGACACGATAGAAAATCCAATTCAATATATCAGTGGTATGGCAAATGAAAGTTCCTATGTTGAAAGCCTTAACCATAGATAAGACCGGTAAAGAAAGATAAGATAGAATCGTTCGGAGAAGTAAAAGAAACCGGAATAGATAAAGAAGATTTAGTATTTGCAGATATATTGAGAAGATACCACAATGATTCAATGATTTAGATGATGTGTAAAGAAACATCAGATAAATGTCACATTTATAACTTATAAATAACAGATATTGAAATTAGTATTCAACTTTGAATTATAAAAACAAGGGCAATTAGGAACAGAAAACAGATAATCCCTCCGATATAAATATATAAAATAAAACTAAATACAAGTATAGCCATTATAATCTTATACATTATAATGGCTATTTTTTTGACATTGACAATCCCTTGTGATAAACTATAACAGTAAAAGTTTAACTATGGAAAATAAGGTTAAAAATAATTAATAGAGGTGAAAAAACATTGGATAAGCATGAATATCGTGTAAAAACAGAGCAGATGCTCGAGTACATGGAAAAGAAACAGTATAAAAAAGCAATGGAAATTGCAGACACAATCGACTGGCACAGAGTAAAAAGTTTGTCCATGCTCAGTACAGTGAGTGAAATATACGAATATAATGGGGAGAACCAAAAGAGCAGGGATATTTTATTCATTGCTTATGACCGTTCTCCAGGCAGCAGAAAGATAGTATATCGCTTGGGAACATTGGCAATTAAAATTGATGATTTGCAGGAGGCGATGGATTGCTATGAAGAATTTCTTTCCATTGCACCGAAGGATCCGAATCAATATATTTTAAAATATAAGATTTTGAAGGCGGAGAATGCGCCGTTAGAAGAGCAGATTGAAGCGCTTGTTGATTTCAAGAAGATGGAATATGTGGAAAAATGGGCGTATGAACTGGCTAAGTTATATAATGCGGCGGGAATGATACCGGAGTGTCTTGAAGAATGTGATGATTTGATTTTGTGGTTTAGCGAAGGAAAGTATGTTCTGAAGGCGATGGAATTGAAGAGACAGCATAAGCCGCTGACTCCTTTGCAGCAGGAGAAATACGATCGTTTCGTTGAGAAGAAAGAACAGGTGAAAAAAGCAAAAGAAGATTTGGACGCGACACGCAAGATTGAGATTCCGAAAGGGATTGCAGAACCTGTGCAGGAGAAAGCAGTTGAGGAAGTTGCAGAAGAACCGGTTGAAGAGACAAGCGGAGAAGTCGCAGAAGAGCCGGTTGAAGAGACAAGCGAAGAAGCCGCAGAAGAGCCGGTTGAAGAGACAAGCGAAGAGATCGTAGAAGAGCCGGTTGAAGAGACAAGCGAGGAAGTTGCAGAAGAACCGGTTGAAGAGACAAGCGAGGAAGTTGCAGAAGAACCGGTTGAAGAGATAACTGAAGAACCTGTTGAGGAAGTTCAGGAAGAAGGGACAGAGGAAACTGTAGAAGAAGAGTCAGTTGAAGAACCTGTCGAGGAAGTTTCGGAAGAGTCTGAAACTGAGCCGGAAGAAGTGACGGAAGAAAAAGAACCGGAAAGCATCATTAAAGAAACGGTGGTAGGTTCGACTTTGGAAGAAGCGGTTGCAAGAGGCGTAGCCGCTGCGGTTAATGTAACTGCCAGAGAAAAAGAAGAAGAGGCAATGACAGCGCAGGAGAAACTGGAAGGTATTCTCCAAAATTGGGAAGAAACACAAAGAGCGGTTGAGCAGGAAATCGAAAGAAAGAAACAGGAGGCTGAGGCTGAGCGGGAGGCAAAAAGAAAAGAGCGCGCAGCACAGAGCATGTTTAACACAACTCCGATTATTCCTGATGACATTCAGCAGTTGCTTGATGATTTGGAAAGTGAAATGAAAGAATCTGAAGAAGCAGAAGAAGATGTTGAAATCAATGAGGTTGTAGAAGAACCGACGGTGGAAGAAACTGAAACAACAAAGCCGGCAGAGGAAATACAGGAAGAACAAGTTGAGGAAGTGACGGAAATGGAAGCGGAAGTGACAGAAGAACCGATTATGGAGGAAGAACCTGAGGAAGTTGTTGAGGAGACTGTGGAACAGCCTGTAGAAGAACCTCAACCGCAGGAAGAAATTTTTGCTGATGACGATGATATTATCGAGAAACAGTTTGATATTTCTTTGCAGGAAGAAATAGAAGAACCGGTTGAAAAAGACGATGAGTTAGAAAAACTGCAGAATGAAACGAAAAAAGATGTAGACAAAGAAACAGACGGAGTTTCTTTTGACACCGGTTTTATCGTTCAGGGGAAATATGATTTGGAAGCGCAGAGTGAGATTGGAACAAAAGCCGGTCTTACTGAAGAACAGAAGAAGTTATTCTCCTACTTTGTTCCCGTAAGAGGAATGAGTGAGCAGATAGTGGAAGTGCTTGAAAATGATAAAAACTGCAATACAAGATATGGAACGTCACGCACTGGCAATATTCTTGTTGTAGGTCGTCAGGGAACAGGAAAAACTGTTTTGGCAGTCAATGTAGTGAAAGCGATTCAGAAAGCAAGAAAACTGAAACAGGGTAAAGTAGCCATTGTCACGGGAGAAGCGCTGAATAGAAAAGATTTGTCAACAGTTCTCGGCAAATTAAAAGGCGGGGCGTTAATCGTTGAAAAAGCGGGAAAAATGAACCAGTCAACAATTGAGGCGCTAAATGAGAAGATGGAAGAGCAGACGGGAGAACTTCTTGTTGTTTTAGAAGAACAGAGAAAACCTTTAGAAAAACTTCTCTCAGAAAATCCGGGATTCAGAAGAAAATTCACTTCTAAACTGGAACTTCCGATTTTCATCAACGACGAATTGGTTACATTTGGACAGACGTATGCAAAAGAAAACGGCTACAGAATTGACGAGATGGGTATTCTGGCACTTTATAGCCGAATTGATATTTTGCAGAAAGAAGACCATGCGGTAACGGTTACGGAAGTAAAAGAGATTATGGATCATGCGATTGAGAAAGCACAGCGTGTAAATATAAAACATTTCTTTAAACGTTTATTTGGTAAACATACAGACAATGCCGACAGAATAATTTTGACGGAACAGGATTTTAAATAGTGGTTTTGTGAAGAAAGGGTGTAAAAACCCTTTCTTTTTAATTGGGACTAAAGTATAATGAAGAGAAGGAAAATATGCGGGAAGGTGAATATATGACAAATAAAAATATAAGATATTCATACGAAATTGGTGAGTTGGACCATTATTTATTTGGACAGGGAACTCATTACGAGATTTATAAAAAAATGGGAGCACATAAGGTAAAGCGAGGAGCGAAAGAAGGAGTATATTTTTCTGTTTGGGCGCCTCATGCAAAGGAAGTTTCGGTTGTTGGAGAGTTTAATGACTGGGACAGAGAGAAAAATCCAATGGAGCGGGGAGAACCTTTGGGAATTTACACCTGTTTTGTACCAGAGGCAAAAGAAGGAATGCTCTATAAATTTTGTATTGAAACACATAAAGGAGAATTGCTTTATAAGGCGGATCCGTTTGCCAATTACGCAGAAGTACGTCCGGGAACAGCGTCCCGCATCACAGATATAACGAACTTAAAATGGACGGATAAGGAATGGCTTGAAAAGAGAAAATCATGGAATCATAAAGAAAATCCGATGTCTATCTATGAAGTACATATGGGTTCATGGAAGAGACATGAAGGATACGGGAAAGACAATGGATTTTTTACTTACCGTGAATTTGCCAAAGAGGCAGTCGCTTATATGAAGGAGATGGGCTACACTCACATTGAGTTGATGGGGATAGCGGAGTATCCTTTTGACGGTTCGTGGGGATATCAGGTGACAGGATATTATGCACCGACCTCCCGCTATGGAACACCGGAAGATTTTGCGTATATGATAAATCTTTTCCATAAAAATAAAATCGGGGTTATTTTAGACTGGGTACCGGCACATTTCCCGAAAGACGCACATGGTTTGGCGGATTTTGACGGAACACCTACTTTTGAATATGCAGATTCGAGAAAAGGGGAACATGCCGACTGGGGTACGAAGATTTTTGATTATGGGAAATCAGAAGTACAGAACTTTTTGATTGCGAACGCATTGTTTTGGATAGAACATTTTCATATTGACGGGCTGCGTGTAGATGCAGTTGCGTCCATGCTGTATTTGGATTACGGCAAGGAAGACGGACAGTGGGTTGCCAATAAATATGGCGGCAATGAAAATCTGGAAGCAATTGAGTTTTTTAAACATTTGAATTCAGTTGTTCTTGGAAGAAATCCGGGAACACTTATGATTGCGGAGGAATCGACAGCGTGGCCTAAAGTGACGGGAAGCCCGGAAGAGAACGGTTTGGGCTTCAGTTTAAAGTGGAACATGGGCTGGATGCACGACTTTACAGAATATATGAAGTTAGATCCGTATTTCAGACGCCCGAATCATCATCTGATGACGTTTGCGATGACTTATGCATACAGCGAGAATTATATTCTCGTATTGTCACATGATGAGGTTGTACATTTGAAATGTTCCATGTTAAATAAGATGCCGGGGCTTGGATTTGACAAGTTTGCCAACTTAAAGGTCGGCTATGCCTTTATGATGGGACACCCGGGCAAGAAACTTTTATTTATGGGGCAGGATTTTGCGCAACTCCGGGAGTGGAGCGAGGAGAGAGAATTGGACTGGTATCTGCTCCGTGAAGACAACCATCAGGCGATTCAGAATTTTACCCGCGATTTATTGCAGTTATACAAAAAAAATAAGGCGATGTATGAATGCGATAACGATCCGGAAGGATTTGAGTGGGTAAATGCAAATGATGGCAACAGGAGTATTTACAGTTTTATCAGACATTCCAAAAACGGAAAGAAAAACTTACTGTTTGTATGTAATTTTACTCCGATGGAATGGGCAGATTACCGTGTGGGAGTGTCGCGAAGAAAACAGTATAAACTCGTCCTTGACAGTGATGAAAAACAATATGGCGGAATGGGGAAAAAGCGTCCGTCCGTATATAAGGCGACAAAGGGAGAGTGTGACGGCAGACCATATTCTTTTGCGTATCCGCTTTCGCCTTACGGGGTTACCGTATTTGAATTTTAATAGAAGATAAGAGGAACAAAAATGAGGTTAAGAAACATTCCGGGAGCAAGAGAGACAATCGACGCTAACCCGATAGCAATAAAAAATGAGAGGGAACACAAAGGAAAATGGAATGAATTATTTGGAAATGATAATTTGTTACATATTGAGATAGGTATGGGGAAAGGGCAGTTTCTTTTGACGCTGGCAAAACAGAACCCCGATATAAACTATATAGGAGTGGAGCGATATTCCAGTGTCCTTCTGAGAGCGCTGGAGAAATATGAGACGGAAGAGTTTTGCGGGTTGGAAAACATTCGATTTATCTGTATGGACGCAAATGACATTGCAGAAGTGTTTGCCCCTGAGGAAGTGGATAAAATTTACCTGAATTTTTCAGATCCGTGGCCGAAGGCGAGACATGCAAGAAGGCGTCTCACTTCAAAAGAGTTTTTAAGCAGATATGAGAAGGTGCTGGCAAAAGACGGAACATTAGAGTTTAAGACGGATAATCGTCCGCTGTTTGAATTTTCATTGGAGCAGGCGGAAGAGGCAGAAGGGTGGAAGGTGAAAGAGCATACATTTGACCTTCACCACAATGAAAAGATGAATGAGGGAAACGTTATGACTGAATATGAGCAGAAGTTTTCGTCGCAGGGAAATCCGATCCACAAACTGATTGCAGAGAGGCAATAGGACAAACTGTATTGCATATCCTAATAAAAAGGGGGATATGTGATGAGCAGTAAGAGAAAAGTAAAAAACAAAGTGAAATGTGTCTTATACGACAGACCGAAACTGAATAGGAAACTTTCCTGTACAAAACGCTCATTTGATGAAGTAGTTCGTATACTGAATCCCCGCTGTAAATGTTAAATGGAGGTGGGAGCATGAAGCCGGAACTGGTTGTGATTTTCGGAAACTGGTGCGCAAAATGTAATATGATGATGCCGATTGTGGAGGAGATTGCACTGGAATACAAAGATGTGCTGCGAGTGACAAAGATAGAAGTGGAAAATGAGAACGAAGATTTACAGAAGAATTATGGAGTAGACATCGTTCCCACATTTTTGATACAAAAAGACGGAAAAGAACTGGGAAGAATGAGCGGTCTGATAGATAAAAAATTGATGGTTAAAAGAATTTTTTCGGTTTTGTAAATACTTGAATATCCGACGGGAAAATGATATAGTATTTGTTAGAAGTAGGGAAAAACAGGTTGTATAACCTGTTTTTCTTGCGTTCGGAAGAAATTTAATCTGATACAGTGATAAAAAGGAGAAATATATGAAAGCAGAAACAAAAAAAGAACTCAAAGATATTTTTGATTTAAAAAGACTTTTTTTCGTTATTTTAGGGAATACCATTTATGCGGCGGGAATTGCGGCATTTGTTCTCCCGACAGGGCTTATTACGGGAGGAACGACAGGATTGGGACTGATTGCGAATCATTATTTTCAAATTCCGATTGAATTGTTTGCGGCCGCCTTTAATGTGACGATGTTCATTCTGGCAGTTTTAGTTTTGGGGAAATCGTTTGCACTCACTTCACTTATCAGTACATTCTATTTTCCTGTGATTTTGGGTGTTTTTCAAAAAGTGGAAGTTTTGCAGAATCTCACAGATGATTTAATGCTGTGCACAATTTTTTCCGGTCTTTGCATCGGCGTGGGAATCGGAATGGTTATTAAAGCGGGAGCGTCCACGGGAGGAATGGATATTCCGCCGTTGATTTTTAATAAGAAAATGGGAGTGCCGGTATCTGTGGGACTATATGTGTTTGATTTCTCCATTTTGATTGGGCAGATGTTTTTCAGGGATACGGAGAAGAGTCTGTATGGTATTCTCCTTGTCATGATTTATACGGTTCTTGTAGATAAAGTGTTGTTGATGGGAAAAAATCAGATGCAGGTAAAAATTATCAGTGACGAATATGAGAAAATTAATGCGATGATCCATCAGAAATTGGACAGGGGAACTACTCTTTATAAAACGGAAACCGGATATTTGCATAAAGACGGATTTGCCATTTTTACGGTTGTATCTAACCGTGAACTTCCAAAATTAAACGAGATGGTTTTGGAAATAGACAGCAAAGCGTTTATGGTAATCAATCAGGTGAGTGAGGTTAAAGGGAGAGGATTTACACTCGGTAAGATTAAGATGTAAAAAAAGTTTAAAAACATCTTGAAAAAAGTATAAAATTGTTATATAATATTCCTTGCGTTAAAGAATAAATAATGCAGGAAGCGCGATTAGCTCAGTTGGTAGAGCACCTGACTCTTAATCAGGGTGTCCAGGGTTCGAACCCCTGATCGCGCACTAGGAAGCACTGTTTTTGCAATCTTTGAATTGTGGGGGCGGTGCTTCTTTTTGTTGAAATGAGACAGACAGTACTGGAATACGATACTGTCTGTTTTTGCGTTATAACTGTTCACAGATTTTTTAGAATTTCTCTCTCCCTCAACAGAAAGGGATATGCTATAATGACAATTAGTGCAGACTATTTTAGCAGAGAGGAGAGAAAGGAATGTTCGGATATGTGACGATTTGTAAACCGGAACTGAAGATGAAAGATTATTACACATACAGGGCATACTATTGCGGACTGTGTAAAGTTCTGAAGGAGAAATACGGTTTTCTCGGTCAGATGACATTGACATATGATATGACATTTCTTGTTCTTTTGCTAACTTCTCTATATGAGGAGAAGCCTACACATGAACAGAATCGCTGCATTGTACACCCGGCAAAGAAACATGATATGTTTTTCAATGAGATTACCGAGTATGCGGCGGATATGAATATTGTCTTAACATACTTTCATTTTGCTGATGACTGGCAAGATGAGAAGAGTAAAGTCGGGCTGGCGGGTATGAGAGCCCTTCGGAAAACATATTTGAAGATTAGGGAGAAGTATCCGAATAAATGCGAGAAAATCCGCAGATGTCTCGTGCGCCTGCAAAAAGCGGAGAAGATGAAAGAAGAGAACATTGATGTTGTTTCCGGATATTTTGGGGAATTAATGGGAGAACTTCTTTTGTATAAGGACGATGTGTGGAAAAAGACATTGAAAAGACTGGGATTTTATCTCGGTAAATATATTTATATTTTAGATGCCTACGATGATTTGGAAAAAGACAGGGAAAGCGGAAGTTACAATCCTCTGCTGACTTTGTATAATGATGAACAGTATGAGGAGAAATGCGGTCAGATGTTGACACTTGTGCTGGCGGAATGCAGCAGTGCATTTGAAAAACTGCCGTGTATAGAATATGCCGATATTTTGAGGAATATTCTTTATGTAGGTGTATGGAACAAATATGACGATAAACAAAAGCAAAATACAGTGAATGAGGAAGGAATAAAAGAATGATGGCAAATCCATATGAGGTACTGGGAATTTCACCGAGTGCCACCGATGATGAAGTGAAGAAAGCATACAGAGAAATGAGCAGAAAGTACCACCCGGATTCATATACAAATAACCCTCTGTCCGATTTGGCGGAGGAAAAATTTAAGGAAGTACAGGAAGCGTACGACCAGATTATGAAACAGAGAGAAAACGGCGGTTATCAGGGAGGATTTTCAGGACAACAGTCGGGATATTCGTATTCGGGTAACAGCGGTGACGCAAATGTACAGATGCAGGCTGTCGCGAACTATATTAATGCAAGACATTACAGAGAGGCATTGAATGTGCTGAATGGAATCAGCAACCGAAATGCTCAGTGGTATTATTACAGCGCTGCCGCAAACTATGGAATGGGAAATAATATTGTGGCAATGCAGCATGCCCAGCAGGCAGCCGCGATGGAACCGAACAATCCTGAGTATGCCAATATGGTAAATCAGATGCAGTGGCGCGGACAGAGATACCAAAATACGGGATACGGTTACGGGCGTCAGTCTTACGGTACGGGAAATCTGTGTTGTGATTTATGGTGCGCAGACACATTGTGTGAATGTATGGGAGGCGATTTGTGCACATGCATGTAGGAGCAAAGAAAATAGCGGTTTTAGGACTGCTGGCGGCGTTTTCCGTATTACTTATCGTGCTTGGAGCAGTGATTGAAACGAGTACGTTGTTTTTTATATGCGGAGCGAGTTTTTGTGTCGGGATTGCCATTCGTGAATGGGGACTGCGCTACGGATTTTCTTTTCTTGTGGCGACGACACTGGTGGGGCTTTTAGTCGCGCCGAATAAAATGTATTGTGTTACATTTGCGGGAATGGGGTTATATCTGTGCCTTGCGGAAATATTGTGGAATAAATTTGGGAATAAGAGGACATCATTATGGTGTGGAAAATATATTGTGTTTAATCTGATGTACGTTCCTACAATTATTTTTATGCCCCAATTGCTGATCGCAAAGGAAATCAGCAGTACACTTCTCATGATTGTGTGGGCAGCGGGGCAGGCAGGATTATTTATCTATGATAAGGCACATGATTATTTTCAAATATTCATTTGGAATAAGTTAAGGAAGTATTTGTTGAAATGATAAGAACATGGATAGCAGAGGTGACTCCGCTGTTGGAGAAATCAGTTTATCGGAAATGTTATGAAAAACTTCCCACCTTTCGCAAGGAAAAGGCAGACAGAATTGTGCCTGAGGCAGACAGGGCGCTGAGCGTGGGAGCATGGTTATTATATGAATGTGTGAGGAAAGAATGTGGTGTTTCTGCGGAAACACCATTTAATCTGTCCCACTCAGGAAAGATGGTTCTCTGCTCGATTGAGGACAGCGGAGAAAAGGAAATTAAAATTGGCTGTGATATTGAAGAAATAAAAAAGTTGCATACGAAACTGATAAAGCGATATTTTTTTAAATCGGAAGAAAATTTTATTTTGAGTAAACCTTCCGAGGAGGAGAAAAAAGTTGCATTTTACCGTTACTGGGTGCTAAAAGAAAGTTTTATGAAAGCCACAAGATATGGAATGAAAATGGGTTTGGACACCTTTGAAATTATGTGCGATGAAACAGGGGCAAAATTGTTGCGCCAGCCAAAAGAGATATGCGAACAATTTTATTTTAAAGAATATGAGACAGACCTGCCATACCGGGTGGCGGTGTGTTCGACGGGTGATGTTTTTGCGGAGAAAATGGAGAAAATGGATTTAAGTATATACTGGAGATAGACATGAAGGAAAAGTTGCAGAAGATAGGAGAGAATTTAAAGAGAGTCAGGCTGAGCAAAAGGGCATGGCTGATAATCGGTGCGGTTCTGCTTTTAGTTGCAGGTACTGTCGCGGGATATTTTATGGGAAAGTATTTTGCAGACAGTAAGGCGGAGGAAAATAAGGAGGCGCTGATATCCAAGCATAAGAAAAGAGAAAAAGAATTGGAAGAGCAGTTGCGGGAAATGAAAATACAGAAACCTGAGGAAAGACCATGGTATTTGACGCTGGTCAATGACATAAATCCGATGCAGGAGGGGTATGTTCCGGAACTGACAAAGGTTGTCGGAGAGTATCAGGTCGATTCACGAATAGCGGAACCGCTAAAACAGATGCTTGCAGATGCGAAAAAGGACGGCATGAAGTTGTCTGTCTGCTCGGCGTACCGCTCTGTGGAGAAACAGAAAGAGTTATATAACCTTTATATGGGAAATGAAGTGCGCTCAGGCAAAAATTATTGGCAGGCACTGGAGGAGACAACAAAATCCACGGCATATCCGGGGAAAAGTGAGCATAGTCTCGGCTTGGCCGTGGATATTGTGTCGGCTAAATATACTGCGTTAGACGAGAAACAAAAGGATACACCGGAGGCGAAATGGCTTGCCAAAAACTGTTACAAATATGGATTTATTTTGCGTTATCCGGTGGATAAGACGGACATTACGGGAATTATTTATGAACCGTGGCACTACCGATATGTGGGAAAGGAAGATGCCAAGAAAATTATGGAGCGGGGGATTACTTTGGAGGAATATTTAGGAGAATAATGTCATAGAAGATTGACGAAATAAACGATTATGTTTACAATGAAGAGTAGAGAAAACGTGAGGAGGGAAAACTGATGATGAATCTCACATTCGGTGAGCAGGTAAAAATTGTTCTGAACCGAAGAGGAATGACGATTAAAGAATTGGCAGAAGCGATAGAGGAAAAAACCGGAAAGAAAATGTCCAGACAGAATCTGACACAGCGTCTCAACAGAGATAATTTTCAGGAGCAGGATATGCGGCAGATTGCTGAGATTTTAGGTTGCCCGTTTCAGTTGAGTATTCTCTCGGAAAGTGAGCCTGTCGTAAAACCGCGCAAAGAAAAGAAAGTAGAGAGAGAAGTGACGATTGGCGATTTGGTGGATTTGGAAGAAGAACCTAAGGTAAAACCTGTGGAGAAAAAGACGACGGTTTCCTCCGCTTCGGGCGTATTTAAAGGGTTCAGAAAGCCTTCCGCTTCCTACAAAAGTACTGCTGTGCAGGAGACGAGAAAACGTGAGGAGAAGCAGCAGATTGTCGGAGACATTAACCCTTATACAAGACAGGAATATGAGACAAACAGCGTCCGTATGCACCCGAAACGTATCGGTTATGTGCAGGTGTATGACCGGGGAGAACATAAATGGACGGATATGACGGAATGGGCTTTCTTAGGTTATCAGGAACGCAAGAAGAAACTGATGGGAAAAGATTATGTTCCGCCGATTTATTTAGACTAGCGTAGAATGTGCCAAAGCACATTCTATTTTTTCTGTGTACACGAAAAGAAATCATATAAGAGACAGCCGTAGAATAGATATATGTATAAACAGACAAGATTGAGGGATTGTTATTGAAACGGTTTACACAGTATTTATATGAATATCGTCAAAGAGAAAAAGTGAAAAATATAGGGTTTGTAAAGGTGGAGCAGGGGAAAAGTGAAGGAAAGGTAGAGATACAGACAAGAGGGCTTTTCTTTTCCCGCGGAGGCGGACTGAAAGTATATCTTTTTTACAGAAATAACGATATGTACGAAGGTGTTCTGCAGGGAGAAATAGGGCAGAATAAGCCGATGATTCAATATATGCTGACATTCTCCGATGAAGATATAGGAAATGCGGACAGCGTGGAAGCGATTTGCGGAATTTTCCTTGAAGATGAAGAAAAGAAAAGGTACATGGCTGTCTGGAACGGAGAGGAGATAAATGTGGAAGATATTTCTACGGAACCGCTGAAAGAGATGGAGATACGGGAAGAACCGGAATCAGAACCGGAACCTGAGAAAAATTTCTATGAGAAAATTCAGAGAAAAGATTTGGTAAGGCTTCCGCGAAGAGAGTGGAGACTTGCAAATAATAATTTTTTACTGCACGGTTTTTATAATTATCACCATTTGCTCTGGATAGAGGAAGGGGAAGAATTATACATAGGAGTGCCGGGAGTGAATCATGCCAGAGAGGTGCAGGCGGCGAAGGCATTTGGATTTACTCAGTTTAGGAAAATGGAAAATGAGGAAGTAGAGTTGTCTGAGGAGGAAAGAAATCCGAGAGAGGATTTTGGATATTTTTGCAGGAGGATTGAAAAGAACGAATGAATCAGGACGAGAAATACATGAGAGAAGCCATTAAACAGGCAAAGAAAGCATATGAGATAAATGAAGTGCCAATCGGGTGTGTGATTGTGTGTGAGGATAAAATTATAAGCAGGGGATATAACAGGCGGACAACCGACAAAAATCCGCTTGCTCATGCGGAGATGATAGCCATAAAAAAGGCAAGCAAAAAAGTGGGAGACTGGAGACTGGAAGATTGCACAATGTATGTGACGCTGGAACCGTGTCAAATGTGTTCCGGGGCGATTGTACAGTCAAGAATGAAAAAAGTCGTTGTGGGCTGTATGAATGCGAAGGCAGGCTGCGCCGGTTCCATATTGAATCTTCTGCAAATGGACGAATTTAACCATCAGGTTGAGTTGGAAACAGGGGTTTTGGAAGAAGAATGTAGTCTTTTGATGAAAAATTTTTTCAAAGAACTGCGAAAAGCGAAGCAGAAGCATTGACATTTACAGGTGAAGCAGGGTATAATATAGACTCGTGCAGCCGGGGTGGTAGCGGTACCTTGTACCCACAATCCGCTATAGTGGGGGTGATATTACACGGAGGGCTTTATTTTGTGAGGCTGCCCTCTGAAAGTGGCGTTGATGTTCGGGTCTTACGCGACAGGAATCCATGAACCGTGTCAGGTCGGGAACGGAGCAGCACTAAGTGGAACCTTCTGGGTGCCGTAAGGGTGCCTGGGCTGAGTTAACTACAGAGGTAACGCTCATGAAGTGAGTTCGAAGTGTAATGCACGAAGAAGAGAAATGACAGAGTCCGTAAGGGCTCTTTTTTGTACCATGTATTATGAAGGAGGAAAACATGAAGATTATACTGACGGCAATCAATGCGAAATATATTCATTCCAATCTGGCGGTTTACAGTTTGAAGGCGTATGCGAAGAAATATGCAGAGCATATTTTTCTTGCGGAATATACGATTAATCAGCAGTTAGATGAGATTTTGATGGATATTTATAAGAAGAAGCCGGACGTACTTTGTTTCTCCTGCTATATTTGGAATATATCGTATGTGGAGACACTTATACATGAAATTCATAAAATTATGCCGAACCTTCCAATCTGGCTTGGCGGTCCGGAAGTTTCCTACGACGCGCAGGAAGTGCTGAGACGTCTTCCGGAAGTGAGGGGAATTGTGAAGGGCGAAGGTGAGGAGACGTTTTCAGAAGTGGTTTCCTGTTATATAGAAGGGAAAAGTGAAGACTATCTTCGGGAAATTAAAGGCATTTCTTACCGGAAGAAGGACGGCCGGATTGTGGAAAATCCGTGGAGAGAAATTATGGATTTGAGCAGAGTCCCTTTTGTGTATGAAGATATGGAAGAATTTAAAAATAAAATCATTTATTATGAAACGAGCAGAGGCTGTCCGTTTTCGTGCAGTTACTGCCTTTCGTCCATTGATAAATGTCTTCGTTTCCGTGATTTGGACTTAGTGAAGAAAGAGTTACAGTTTTTCCTTGATAATGAAGTGCCGCAGGTAAAATTTGTGGACAGAACATTTAATTGTAAACACAGCCATTCGATGGAGATATGGAGATATATTGCGGAACACGATAACGGCATAACAAATTTCCATTTTGAGATTTCAGCCGACTTGTTAAACGAAGAGGAATTGGAACTTCTCGGGACGATGCGTGAAGGACTTGTGCAGTTGGAAATCGGCGTGCGGTCTACAAATCCAAAGACAATCGGGGAGATTAAAAGGACGATGCGCTTTGATAAGGTGGCTGACGCAGTGAAGAGGGTGAATGCGGGCAGAAACATTCATCAGCATTTGGATTTGATCGCAGGACTTCCGTATGAAGGTTACGAGAGTTTCGGGAAGTCATTTAATGATGTGTACGCCCTTGCTCCCGAGCAGTTACAGTTGGGATTTTTAAAAGTGTTAAAAGGTTCTTATATGGAGGAACATACGGAAGAATACGGTCTGGTTTATAAAAGCCTTCCGCCGTACGAGGTGCTTTATACGAAATGGCTTCCGTATGAGGACGTTTTAAAACTGAAAAGAATAGAGGAAATGGTGGAGGTGTATTATAACAGCGGACAGTTTTCTTACACGCTGGAACATTTAGTGAGGGAATTTGAGACACCTTTTGCCTTTTTTGAAAAATTAGGGGAATACTATGAAGAGCACGCATTTCACATGGTGAGCCACTCGAGAATTACAAGATATGAGATTTTGCTTGCATTTGCAGAAAAATATGCGGGGAAAAGAGTGGATTTGTATCGTGAACTTTTAATTTTTGACCTGTATCTTCGTGAAAACATAAAGAGCCGTCCTACATTTGCGGGAGAAAATACGACGGATAAAGAATGGCTTGGAGAATTTTACGAAGAGGAGTCAAAAGAACATAAATATCTTTTGGGGTATGAAAAATATGACAAACGTCAGTTGAGGAAAATGACGCATATAGAGAAATTTACTTATGATGTATTGGGGAACGGAGAGAGAAAAGAAACCGTTATTTTATTTGACTATCAGAACCGTAGCAAGTTAAACTACCAGGCAACGGTTTTTCGTTTATAGAATTGTGACTATTGTTTCTTGCAAAAAGATGCCAAAGAGTATAAAATGAAAGTATTCTATTAGAAAACACGGGGGTAGTGAAATGAATTTCTATGATAAAAAATTTAGAAAAATAGTATCTGGCGTAATATTGGTTATTATTGTTGCAATGTTAGCAACTTCCGTATTACCATATATCATGTAAAGAGAACCAAAATCGAGGGAGAGGGTTGGTTTATGCGTAAAGGGATCAAAGATAGCAAAAGAAGGAATGAGAATGAGAAAAAACACCGGAAAACAGCCAAAATATGTGGCTTGATTTTCGTGTGTTTTTTGTTTGTTTACGGGGGAATATATGCCGTACTGCATTATCAGGTCAATAAGCAGGCGGAAGATAAAATATGTGAGGGCGTTTTCATCGGAAGAGTGGACGTTTCGGGCATGAATGCAGAACAGGCACAGAATGCGGTGGATAAGCAGGCTGAAGTGTATGGAAAGCAAAAGATTTCCCTTACAGCCGAGGGAAAGAAAGCGGAAGTCACCTTAGAAGAATTGGGATTTGACATTTCCAAAGAGGAGAAACTGATCGAAGAAGCGGTGGATTATGGGAAAAAGGGAAATGTATTCAGCCGCTATGCCGAGATAAGAAAATTAAAGAAACAAAAGAAGACGTTAAAGCCGGTGTATCAGATTCAGAAGGAGAAGACGGAGAAAGTTTTAAAAGAGAAGGTAGAAAGTTTTCTTCCAAAAGCGGCGGACGCAACGATTACAAGAAAGGACGGGGCATTTGTCCTGACCAAAGAGCAGCAGGGAAAACAACTGGATACAAATAAAACGATAGATGCCGTCAATCAGTATCTGAACAAAGACTGGAACGGGGGAGCGGGAAAAGTGGAAGTTGTTTCCACGATAAAGAAACCTCGTGTGCAGAAAGAAGATTTGGAAAGTATTAAAGATACTCTCGGAACATTTTCCACTTACTGCGGAAGTGGTCAGAGCAGGGTAGTGAATATTATAAACGGTGTAAAGAAGATTAACGGTTCGGTTGTCATGCCGGGAGAGGAGTTTTCGGCCGGGAAGGCAATGCAGCCTTTTGAGAAGAGCAACGGCTATGTGGAGGCGGGAGCATTTGAGAACGGAGAACTTGTGCAGAGTATTGCCGGGGGAATCTGTCAGGTGTCCACAACTCTGTATAATGCTGTGATTGAATCCGAGTTGGAAGTGACGAGCAGACAGCCCCACTCCATGACAGTCAATTATGTAAAACCGTCAAGAGATGCGGCAATCGCGGGAGATTATAAAGACTTCAAATTTAAAAATAATTTGGATACACCGATTTACGTTGAAGGCTATGTATCAAAGGGAAATGTGGTTTTCACGATTTACGGAAAAGAAACAAGAAAGAAAGACAGAAAGATAGAGTATGTGAGCGAGGTTATTTCTACGGAAGCGCCGAAGAAAAAGTTTGTTGCACAGCCGGGTTCGGCCATAGGGGCAATGTCGGTGACAAAAGGTACACACAAAGGAATGACGGCGAGACTTTGGAAAGTGGTTTATGAGGGAGGAAAGGAAGTCAGCAGGGAAATTTTTAACAAAAGTACTTACAAACCTTCCGTGACGACAGTGTCTGTCGGAACTGCTTCCTCAAACCCTGAATATACAAAGCAGATGCAGAATGCGATTAAAACACAGGACGAAAGTAAAATAAAGGCAGCGATTGCGGATATTAAAGCGAAGGAAGCGGCAACACAGGCTCCCGTGCCTGCACCGCAGCCTCAACCACAGCCAAATCCGCCTGCAGCACCGCAAACTGCACCTCAGGGACAACAATAAGAAGGATAGTAGAGATGAAGATAGGAAATGTATCACAGACGGTTATAAGACGGTCTGTATTAAAACAGTTAAAGACGAAAAGAAAAGAGGCGGTCATACAGCCTTCGGTGGAGGAGATGTGTTCGGGAATCGCTGTTCCTGACGGACAACAGGCAATTTTTACAAATGTGACGCTATATGGTGACGAGAAAGACATTGCCGTGTTTGGGCTGGCACAGGCTTTGAATGATTTGTATACGAGAGGAGCGTCTCCGGTGGGGGCAAATTTAAGTATTTTGCTTCCTCCTTACGCCTACGAATCACGGTTAAAGTCGATGGTGGAATTCGCGGAGCAGACTGCCCAAAGACAGCATATACAGATTTTAAATGTGAAAGCGCAGGTCAGCCCCGTTATCACAAAGGCGGTTGTCACTGTTGTTGGAATCGGGCTGGTGGTAGCTGGAGAACTGATCCAGAGCAATATGGGGAAGGCGAATCAGGACATTGTTCTGACAAAATGGATAGGACTGGAAGGAATGCTTCGCATCGTTCGCGAGAAGGGTGAAGAATTATCGCAGAGATTTGTTCCGGCTTTCATGACACAGGTAAATGCTCTTGAGGAAAATCTGTTTGCGGACAGAGAATTAAAACTGGCAAAAGAGTTTGGAGTATCCGCAATGTGCCAGATTACGGATGGAGGAATTCTTGCGGCATTGTGGAACATGGCGGAAGCGTCCGGTGTGGGCGTGGAAGTGGATTTAAAGAAAATCGCAGTCAAACAGGAAACAATAGAGATATGTGAATATTTTCAGCTCAATCCATACCAGATGACATCGGCGGGAAGCGTGTTGTTTATGACGGACAATGGAAAGGAACTGACTGATTTACTTCTCAGAAAAGGCATACAGGCGGAGGTAATCGGAAGAAGTACGGCAGACAGGGAGAGAGTGATTTACAATCAGGAAGAGAAACGCTATATTGACAGACCGGCACAGGACGAACTGTTAAAGATATATGGAGAGTAAGGGAGGCAGTCATGAGAAAAGAAATATTAAGTTACATTGAGACACACAGCAGGGTGGAATTAAAGGAACTGGCAGTTCTTTTGGGCAGCGATGAGATTACGGTCGCAAATGAAATTGCCGATATGGAGAAAGAAAAAATTATATGTGGTTACCACACGTTGATTGACTGGGATAAGGCAGGTGTGGAAAAAATTACGGCGCTTATTGAGGTTCGTGTAACTCCGCAGAGAAATCAGGGATTTGACCGGATTGCCGAGAGAATTTACAATTATCCGGAAGTTTCCGCAGTATATCTTATTTCAGGAGGATACGATTTGCTTGTTACTTTGGAAGGAAAGACGTTAAAAGAAGTTTCCATGTTCGTTTCGGAGAAACTTTCACCGATAGAGTCGGTTATCAGTACGGCGACACATTTCATTTTAAAGAAATACAAAGACCATTCCACCATACTGGTAAACAAGTCTAAAGGGGAAAGGATACCGGTGATGCCATAATGAGAAATCCATTATCAGAGAAAATTGTAAATATTGCACCGTCAGGCATACGAAGATTTTTTGACTTAGTCAGTGAGATGGACGATGCGATTTCGCTTGGAGTGGGCGAGCCGGATTTTGATACACCGTGGAGAATACGGGAGGAAGGGATTTATTCTCTCGAAAGAGGGAGAACATTCTATACGTCAAACGCCGGACTAAAAGAATTAAAGCAGGAAATATGCAGATATTTATCGAGAAAAATAAATGTAGAGTACGATTTCAGAAACGAGGTTGTCGTGACGGTAGGCGGAAGCGAGGGAATTGACATCGCCATGCGCGCCATGTTGGACAAGGGTGACGAAGTACTTATTCCGCAGCCGAGTTATGTTTCGTATCTTCCATGTACAGTACTTGCGGACGGTGTTCCGGTCATCATTCCGCTGCAGAGGAAAAATGAATTTAAACTGACGGTGGAAGAGTTGGAAAATGCGGTGACAGAAAAGACAAAAATACTTGTGCTGCCATTTCCAAATAATCCGACAGGCTCCATTATGACGAGGGAAGATTTAGAACCGATTGCAAAATTTGTGGTGGAACATGATCTGTTTGTTCTGTCCGATGAAATTTACTCGGAGTTAAGTTATAAAGGAGAACACATATCCATCGCGAGTTTTCCGGGAATGAAGGAGAGAACCATTCTCATCAACGGATTTTCAAAAGGATTTGCGATGACGGGCTGGAGGCTGGGATACGCCTGCGGACCGAAGAAAATTATTGAGCAGATGATTAAAATTCATCAGTATGCAATCATGTGCGCCCCGACAAATAGCCAGTACGCGGCGGTGGAAGCGCTGCGAAACTGTGAGGGGGAAGTGGAGGAGATGAGAAACGCCTATAATCAGCGCAGACGTTTCCTTGTCAGTGAATTTAAACGAATGAAATTAGACTGCTTTGAGCCTTACGGAGCATTTTACATTTTCCCGAGTATTCGGGAGTTTGGTATGTCATCGGAAGAATTTGCCATGAAGTTTCTGGCAGAGGAAAAGGTGGCGGTCGTGCCGGGGACGGCATTTGGAGAGTGCGGGGAAGGATTTTTGCGAATTTCCTATGCGTATTCTCTTGAAGATTTAAAGGAAGCAATCGGAAGATTGGAAAGATTTATCAACCGATTGCGGGAAAGGACGGAAGAAAATGCTTAATATTGTTTTATTTGAACCGGAAATACCTGCAAATACAGGTAATATAGGAAGAACATGTGTGGCGACAAACACAAGGCTGCACCTCATAGAACCTTTAGGATTCAGGCTGAATGAAAAGGCGCTAAAGCGCGCGGGCATGGATTACTGGGAAGATTTAGACGTGACAACGTACATTAATTACGAAGATTTTCTGGAGAAAAATCCGAATGCCAAAATTTATATGGCGACAACGAAGGCTCCAAACGTATACACAGACGTATCTTATGAGCCGGACTGCTATATTATGTTTGGAAAAGAAAGTGCGGGAATCCCGGAAGAGATTTTAGTGCAGCATAAAGAAGACAGTATCCGCATTCCGATGTCACAGGATATCCGCTCATTGAATTTGGGGAACTCCGTGGCGATAGTATTGTATGAGGCGCTTCGCCAGAACGGTTTTGCTAATATGGAAACGGAAGGACATCTCCACCGGTTGGAGTGGAAGGAGTAAAGTTCTGAATTGCTAACTGTGGACTTTAACTATAAAAAGTGTTATAACAATAACAGGCAGAAAGTTGGGAGAAACTTTATGAAATACAAAAAGAGTGTGCATAGAACATTTGCACTGATCACACAGGTGGGAATAAGTATGATTGTTCCGATTCTCATGTGTACATGGTTAGGCTCTTATCTTGAAGAAAAGTTTTCACTGCCGGTATTTATTCCCCTTGTCATTCTTGGAGTTTTGGCGGGCGGGAGAAATGTTTACTATTTAGTCAGACACGCGAATGAAGATTCAGAGGAAGAAGAAGATGACAAATAATTCAGCAAATGAAACATTAAAAGAATTAATCACGGGCATCATTGTATATGGAGCGATTGCACAGATTCCGGTGTGCTTTATTGCCACAGGGAATCTTTCTTATTTGTCTTTCGGATTGTGGATAGGCGTTGTCGTGGCAGTTGGAATGGCAGTTCATATGAAACGTTCCATAGAAGACGCTTTGGATTTAGGCGAAGCGGGAGCGGCAAAACATATGAGAAAAATGTATGCACTGCGGTACACGGCAGTGGTAATCGCGTTTGGTGCGACAGTTTATTTTGACGTTGGGAGTCCGATTACACTGCTTATCGGTGTTATGGGACTAAAAATAGGGGCTTATCTGCAGCCCTACACACATAAAGTGTTGTTGAAACTTAAAAAATCTAAGTAAAGGAGGTTGAAGCACGTGGGAAATGGACTAGGGATATTAGCGGCTAAAGAAGCGGACTTTATGATTCACTCACTTGTAAAGTTCAAACTGTTCGGCCAGGAGTTATACCTGACAACAACTCATGTCAGCATCTTTATCATATGCGTGGGGCTTATTATATTTGCTCTTGTGGCAAGGATAAAGTTAAAAGACACAGATGGAAAACCGGGTAAATTTCAAAATGCGGTGGAGTACATTGTTGAGATGCTGGACGGTATGGTACACGGTGGAATGGGCAAAAAAGGAATCCCGTATAGAAACTATATTGGAACGTTATTCCTGTTTATCCTGTTTAGTAATATCTCAGGATTGCTTGGTTTAAGACCACCAACAGCGGATTATGGCGTTACATTTCCACTTGGTATTATTACATTCTTCCTGATTCAGTTTAATAATATCAGGTACAACAAGTTCGGTGCATTTACCGACTTATTTAAGCCATTGCCGTTTCTATTCCCAATAAATCTGATTGGAGAAATTGCGGTGCCATTTTCATTATCATTGCGTTTGTTCGGAAATGTATTATCGGGAACAGTAATTATGGCTTTGCTTTACGGATTGTTATCCAATATTGCAATTGCATGGCCGGGATTTCTGCACATTTATTTCGATATCTTTTCGGGAGCAATTCAGACATACGTATTCTGTATGTTGACAATGGTATTTGTCAGTGACAAGATACCGGACAGAAAGTAACAAGAAAAAACAAAAACAAATTTTAGGAGGATTTAACTATGAATGGAATTTCAAATGAAGCATTAATTTTAGCGTGTTCAGCAATCGGTGCAGGTCTTGCGATGATCGCAGGTATCGGACCTGGTATCGGACAGGGTGTTGCAGCAGGTCATGGTGCATCAGCAGTAGGTAGAAACCCGGGGGCAAAATCAGACATTACATCTACAATGTTACTTGGTCAGGCCGTAGCGGAAACAACTGGTCTTTACAGTTTGGTTATCGCGCTTATTCTGTTATTCGCTAACCCATTATTAGGTAAACTGTAAGAATAACGGAAAATGAAAATAAGATAAGGAAGGAGGCTGAACCTTGGAACGATTATTTACCCTTGATGCACAGTTCCTTTTCGATGCTGTTGTGTTGGCGCTTAGTATGCTTGTCATGTTTACATTTTTATCGTATCTTTTATTTGAGCCGGTAAGAAATCTTTTGGAAAAACGTAGACAGCGTGTCTTAGACGAGCAGGAAACGGCGAAAAAAGAGAGAACAGATGCGACTGCATATAAGGAAGAATACGAAAAGAAACTAAAAGAAGTGGATAAAGAGGCACAGGAAATTTTAAGTGCCGCACGCAAAAAGGCAATGCAGAATGAAGCAAAGATTATTGCTGAAGCAAAAGAAGAGGCAGCCCGTATTATAGAACGCGGAAATGCGGAAATTGAATTGGAGAAAAAACGTGCATTAGATGAGATGAAGCAGGAGATGATTACGATTGCATCTATGATGGCAGGGAAAGTCGTATCCTCTTCCATTGACACAAATGTACAGGAAAGTCTGATTGAAGAAACATTAAAAGAAATGGGTGACAGTACATGGCTAAATTAGTTTCTAAAACATATGGAGATGCATTATTTTCCGTAGCCATGGAGGAAAACCGTGTGGACGCTTTTGCTGAGGAGGCGAAAGGATTGTCAGTTATTTTTTCTGAAAATCAGGAACTCCGGAAATTAATGGATAATCCAAAGATTATTAAAGAAGATAAGATAAAACTTATCGAGGAAACTTTTACAAGTCATGTGTCAAAAGAAGTCATTGGACTGATAGCGCTTTTAATTTCAAAAGGGCATTCCAAAGACATTCCGGCCGTATTTGATTATTTTATTGCGCTTGTAAAAGAGGAAAAGAAAATAGGAACTGCATTTGTGACAACGGCAGTTGCTTTAAGTGATGCACAGAAAAGTGCTGTGGAAAAGAGACTTTTAGAGACAACCCGCTACGAAAGTTTCGAGATGAACTATTCGGTAGATGAAAGTCTTATCGGCGGAATGGTTATCCGTATCGGTGACAGGGTTGTGGACAGCAGTATTAAGACAAAACTTTATGAATTGTCTAAGCAGTTGAGAAGTATTCAGATATAAAATATAAAAGAAAGGTGGATTCGCTCCATGAATTTAAGACCAGAAGAAATCAGTTCTGTCATTAAAGAACAGATTAAAAGATATGCGTCAGATTTAGAGGTATCTGATGTGGGAACGGTTATTCAAGTAGCCGATGGTATTGCGCGTATCCACGGTCTAGAAAACGCAATGCAGGGAGAACTTTTGGAGTTTCCCGGGGAAGTATACGGTATGGTGTTAAACCTTGAAGAAGATAATGTTGGTGCTGTTCTCTTGGGAGATAACAGAAACATTAACGAAGGAGATACCGTAAAAACAACCGGAAGGGTAGTAGAAGTTCCGGTTGGAGATTGTATGTTAGGTCGTGTTGTAAACGCACTTGGACAACCTATTGATGGAAAAGGACCTATTCAGGCAAAAGCATATCGTCAGATTGAAAGAGTTGCCTCAGGTGTTATTTCCCGTAAATCAGTAGATACACCGTTACAGACAGGAATTAAGGCGATTGACTCTATGGTGCCAATCGGAAGAGGTCAGCGTGAGCTTATCATCGGTGACAGACAGACAGGTAAGACAGCAATCGCCATTGATACAATTATTAATCAAAAAGGACAGGGGGTAAAATGTATTTACGTTGCAATCGGACAGAAAGCGTCCACGGTTGCAAATATCGTACAGACATTTGAAGAGTACGGTGCGATGGACTATACAACGGTTGTTGCATCTACAGCAAGTGAACTTGCCCCACTTCAATATATTGCACCATATGCAGGCTGTGCCATGGGTGAAGAATGGATGGAAAAAGGAGAGGACGTACTGATTGTATATGATGATTTGTCCAAACATGCGACAGCATACCGTACACTTTCATTACTTCTGAGAAGACCACCGGGACGTGAAGCTTATCCGGGTGACGTATTCTATCTTCATTCAAGACTGTTAGAGAGAGCGGCAAGATTGTCAGATGAGTTGGGAGGAGGCTCACTTACTGCGCTTCCGATCATTGAGACACAGGCAGGCGACGTATCTGCATATATTCCGACAAACGTTATTTCAATTACAGACGGACAGATTTTCCTTGAAACAGAAATGTTCAACGCAGGTTTCAGACCGGCCATTAACCCGGGTATCTCCGTATCACGAGTTGGTGGTTCGGCACAGATTAAGGCGATGAAGAAAATCGCAGGACCGATCCGTATCGACCTTGCGCAGTATCGTGAACTGGCAGCGTTCGCACAGTTTGGTTCAGAACTTGACGCTGATACAACAGAACGTCTTGCACAGGGAGCGCGTATCAAGGAAATGTTGAAACAGCCGCAGTATCAGCCGATGCCGGTTGAATATCAGGTCATTATCATTTACGCTGCAACACAGAAATATCTGTTGGATATTCCGGTAGAGCGTGTTCTTGAATTTGAAAAAGGATTGTTTGACTTTATTCAGACAAAATATCCGGAAATTCCGGAAGCAATCAAAGTAGAAAAAGTGATTTCAGATAAGACAGAAGAAGCACTTGTAAATGCAATTAATGAGTTCAAAAAAGAATTCTAAATAGAGGAGAATTGTCATGGCATCAATGAGAGAAATAAAACGGCGTAAGAGCAGTGTACAGAGTACACAGCAGATTACAAAAGCCATGAAACTTATTTCTACCGTAAAACTGCAGAAAGCAAGAATGCGTGCAGAGAATTCAAAGGCATACTTTGAGTGTATGTATTCTACAGTAACGTCCATGCTTGCAAAGGCGGGGAATATCGAACACCCATATTTGAAAGCGGGAGATTCAAAGAAAGTCGGCATTGTTGCCGTTACTTCCAATCGTGGACTTGCAGGGGGATACAACTCAAATATAGTAAAACTCATTACGGAAAGCGGTATCGCAAAGGAAGACGTTCGTCTTTATCTTGTGGGAAGAAAAGGGGCGGAAAGCCTTGTGAGAAAAGGATATGATGTTGCCCTTGACTGTTCCGACATGATAGAAGAGCCAACTTATGCAGATGCACAGGCACTGAGTAAAAGACTGCTTACGGATTTTGCCAATGGGGAAATTGGTGAGATTTATGTGGCGTATACATTTTTCAAAAACACGGTAACACATATTCCGACATTTAAGAAATTACTTCCTGTGGACACTTCGGCTGTTGCGGAAGAAAATGAATCGGAAAACAGTAACGTGCTTATGAATTTTGAGCCGAAGGAAGAGAGAGCAATCAGCCTTCTCGTTCCGAAATATATGACAAGTATCTTATATGGTGCGTTTGTGGAAGCGGTTGCAAGTGAAAACGGTGCCCGTATGCAGGCAATGGATTCTGCAACAAATAATGCGGAAGAAATAATTGAAGACTTGGCATTGAAATATAATAGAGCCCGTCAGGGTGCTATTACACAGGAATTGACAGAAATTATAGCCGGTGCAGATGCACTATAAGGCATCGGCAGTTATCTTTAGAAAAAGGTAGGAGTGAAAAAATGGCAGAGAAAAATATAGGTAAAATCACTCAGATTATCGGCGCGGTATTGGATATCAAATACGCCGATGGCAACCTTCCTGAAATCAACGAGGCGATTGACATTACAAGAAGTAATGGAGAAAAATTAGTTGTGGAAGTTGCGCAGCATTTGGGTGACGATACGGTTAGATGTATCGCTATGGGACCTACGGACGGACTCACTCGCGGTATGGACGCAGTTGCTACAGGAGCACCTATTTCCGTACCGGTCGGCGAAAATACATTGGGACGTATCTTTAACGTACTTGGAGAAGCAATCGATGAGAAACCTGCACCGACAGATGTAGAGTATGCACCGATTCACAGAAAGGCTCCTGCATTTGAAGAACAGGCAACAGAGGCTGAGATGCTTGAAACAGGTATCAAAGTAATCGACTTGCTTTGCCCTTACCAGAAAGGTGGTAAAATCGGTCTGTTTGGTGGTGCAGGTGTAGGAAAAACGGTATTAATTCAGGAATTGATTACAAATATTGCTACAGAACATGGTGGATATTCCGTATTTACAGGTGTAGGGGAAAGAACCCGTGAAGGAAATGACCTTTACTATGAAATGATGGAATCAGGTGTTATCAATAAAACAGCCATGGTGTTCGGTCAGATGAACGAACCGCCGGGAGCGCGTATGCGTGTAGGTCTTACAGGACTTACAATGGCGGAATATTTCCGTGATAAAGGCGGAAAAGACGTTCTTTTATTCATTGATAACATTTTCCGTTTTACACAGGCAGGTTCAGAAGTTTCCGCTTTGCTTGGACGTATGCCTTCAGCGGTAGGTTACCAGCCTACATTACAGACAGAAATGGGAGCATTACAGGAACGAATTACTTCTACAAAGAATGGTTCTATCACATCAGTCCAGGCTGTATATGTACCTGCCGATGACTTAACTGACCCGGCTCCGGCGACAACATTCGCTCACTTGGACGCGAAAGTCGTATTATCCCGTGCGATTACAGAACTCGGCATTTACCCTGCGGTAGACCCGTTGGAATCTTCATCTCGTATGTTAGATCCACACATTGTTGGGGAAGAACACTATAAAGTTGCCCGTGGCGTGCAGGAAATCCTTCAGAAATACAAAGAATTGCAGGATATTATTGCAATGCTTGGTATGGACGAATTATCAGAAGAAGATAAATTGACGGTATCCCGTGCAAGAAAGATTCAGAGATTCCTGTCACAACCATTCTTCGTAGCAACACAGTTTACAGGTTTTGAAGGAAGATATGTTCCGATTAGTGAGACAATTCAGGGCTTCAAAGAAATTCTTGAAGGAAAACACGATGATGTTCCGGAAGGATATTTCTTAAACGCAGGTAATATTGACGATGTATTGGCACGCGTGAAGTAGGAGGTGTTTCCTATGGCAGAGAACGTATTTGAATTGAGAATCATTTCCCCTGACGAAGTGTTTTATGAGGGAGAGTCGTCCTTCCTCGAATTTGTATCCGTAGAGGGAGAAATGGGTGTTTATAAAAATCATATTCCGCTTACAACAATTTTAGAGCCTTGTGTAATGAAAATTCATAAAGGGGCGGAAGTAAAAAAGGCGGTTATTCTCGGAGGATTTCTTGAAATTCTTCAGGAAAAGATTACCGTTCTTGCGGAAGATGCACAGTGGCCGGAAGAGATTGACGTTGCCCGTGCAGAGGAGGCAAAGAAACGTGCGGAGGAACGTTTGAACAGCAAGAGTGATTCTGTTGATGTTATCCGTGCGGAAGCGGCGTTGAAGAGGGCGGTAGCCAGAATTAACGGTGCGAAATAGAATAAATGTTAAAAGAGTTGATGTCTTGACAGAGGAAATCTGTCGGGGCATCAATTTTTTTTATTTTTTGTATAAAAAATCGAACTTTTTTCTTAAAAAAATGTATTGAAATAAATAATAACAGAATGATAAACTTTAGCAAGGTAACTTGCAGAATTTAAAGGACCTTTTTGAGAAAGAAAGGAGTAAAGACATGAGAAAGAAACGTTTTGTTTCAACACTTTTGGCAGGATCGCTTGTTTTAGGCACGTTTCTGTCAGGATTTGGAGAACTCGGCAAAGACATGATGAATGTTTTGGCAGCGGACACGGACACGAGGGAGTGGACGAACAATCCGGAGGTATTCCAAGTGAACAGGGAGAAAGCCCGTGCCACATTTTACAGATATGACAGTGTGGATAAGGCGAAAAAAGGGGATAAGCAAAGTTCGAGTTATTATCAGTTGCTGAACGGAGATGACTGGAAGTTTAGCTGGGCAGTAAAACCTGCTGACCGCATCGCGGCAAAAGACAAAAATTTCAACAAAAAAGACTATGACGACAGCAACTGGGATAACATTACCGTTCCGAGAAACTGGCAGACATATCTGAACAAGGACGGGTCGTTTAAGTATGATCCGGTTATTTATTCCAACCAGAACTATCCATGGATAAATGCTGAGGGAAAGAATTATAAAGATTACAAAGTCGGTCAGGCGCCGGAAGAATGCAATCCGGTGGGAACATACCGAAAGACATTCACCGTAGATTCAAGTTGGGAAGGAAAAGAGATTTTCCTGAACTTTGAAGGCGTGGAATCCGCAATGTATCTCTGGGTAAACGGGGAGTATATCGGATATTCTGAGGACAGTTTCACAAGAAATGAATTTAACATTACAGACGCATTGGATTTTTCAAAAGGCAATGAAAATGTAATTACGGTGGAAGTATACCGCTGGTGTGACGGAAGTTACATTGAAAATCAGGATTTCTTAAGACTTGCCGGAATTTTCCGTGATGTATATATGACGGCAAAAGAGCAGACGGAAATCAGAGATTTTACTGTTGTGACAGATTTAGATGAGAAATATGAAAACGCGGCATTGAATGTAGATGTGGATTTGAGAAATTTTGACGGTAAAAAAGATGGTTACAGTGTCAAAGGCTATCTCTATGATGCGGCAGGAAATCTTGTGACAGATACACCGCTGAGTGCGGAGGCATCATTTGGCGATAAGAAGGAGACAACCGTTAAATTATCCGGACAGATTACAAATCCGAAGAAATGGACGGCAGAGCACCCGAATCTGTACAACCTTGTACTTGTTCTTGAAAAAGACGGAAAAGAGACGGAAATTACGTCCGTAAAAGTCGGCTTCCGTGAAGTGGAGATTACGGATAAGGGGACAAACGATGCAAGACTTCGTGTCAACGGACAGGTTATTACATTGTACGGTGTAAACCGTCATGAAAATGATCCGGAGACGGGACGCTATCTGACGGAAGAAGATATGAGAGAAGAAATCGAACTCATGAAATCATTAAACATTAATGCAGTTCGTACGGCGCATTATCCGGACGACCCTGTTTTCTATGAACTGTGTGATGAGTATGGACTTTACGTTATGGACGAGGCAAATGTGGAATCTCATAACGGACGAAGCCAGTACAATGTTCCGGGAAGCATTTCAGGATACGTGGAAGCGGCAGAAGACCGTGCAATCAATATGCTGGAACGTGATAAAAACTATCCGAGTGTAATCATGTGGTCACCGGGAAATGAAACCGGTACAGGTGATTCGCTTCAGGCAGAGATTGACTATTTCCAGAACAATGACGATACACGAGTAGTACACTATCAGGGCTGGAACGCTAATGAAGGTGTGGACGTAGAGTCAAATATGTATCCGGAAATTGATAAGATTAAAACGAACTACACAAAACCGTATATTATGTGCGAATATCTGCACACAATGGGTAACAGCGGCGGCGGAATGATTGACTACTGGGATAAGATTAGAAAATACGGTATTTTACAGGGCGGTTTCATTTGGGACTGGGTAGACCAGACATTTAACACTCCGCTTATTGAAGACGGAAAATGGGACGGCAAAACAACATACTGGGGCTATGACGGAGACTGGAATAAGGGAGACTACTCCTCATGGAAATCAGGAAACACGGATTTCTGTGTAAACGGTATTGTTTCTGCAGACCGCACACTACAGCCGGAAGCATATGAAGTAAAACGTATTTATCAGGCGCTTCAGATGACTATGGCGGACGAAAAAGCACAGACGGTTTCTATTCATAACGAATATACCGACACAAATGCAAGTGAATATAAGATGCTTTGGAGTTTGGAAAAAGACGGAACATCAGTGCAAAAAGGAGAAATCACGGACGTTGACATTACTCCGCTTGCAACAAAAGAGGTGAAAATTCCTTATACTGTTCCGACGGACGCAAAAGAGGGAGACGAATATTTCCTGCATATTCAATTTGTGACAAAAGCAGATACAAGTTGGGGCAAAGCAGGAGATATTGTTGCAGAGGCGCAGTTTGATTTGAACTTTGAAAAAGAGGCGGCAGATCGTGGTCTGGATACAGGGGCGATGAAGTCGTTTGAGGATTCCGCAGTAAAAGAAACAGAAAAAGAAGTGACGATAAAACAGGACGATTGGTCTGTTGCATTTAATAAGGAAAAAGGAAGTCTCTCTTCTTTTGAAGTAAATGGAAAAGAAATGATTGCGGAAGATTTACTTCCAAACTACTGGAGAGCATACACAGACAACGACAAGAAAGAGGCTGTTGATGCGAATTGGAAAAAAGCAAATGAAAATGCAAAGGTAGATGCTGTCAGCGTGACAAAGAGTGAGAAAGCAATCTATGTGACAATCGACCGTACATTGACAAACTGCTCAGATTCTAAAGACAGCCTGACATATACGATTTATTCTTCAGGAGATATTTTTGTGAAGAGTACATTGATTCCGTCTAACCAGATGGGAGATTTACTCCGTGTAGGTAACAGAGTGCAGTTAGACGAAAGTCTGGAAAATATGACATGGTACGGACGCGGGGAAGCGGACAGTTACAGTGACCGTAAGACAGGATACGATGTAGGTATCTATGAAAGCACTGTAAAAGATCAGTTTATAAACTTTGTGTATCCGCAGGAGACAGGAAATAAGACAGACGTGCGTTTCATGGCTTTGACAGATAAAGACGGAAACGGTCTGCTTGTTGATGCGACAGATCATCTGCTTGAGATGAGTGCATTGCACTATACACAGGAAGATTTGGATAAGGCGGGACACCCATATCAATTAGAAGGAACAAAAAATACGGTACTTACGATCGACTATGCACAGATGGGACTTGGAACGGCAAGCTGCGGACCTGCAACTCTTTCAAAGTATAGACTTCCAAGTTCACAGACATATACATACACATATCATTTGAAAGCGCTTTCGGGAGAAACGAAAGAACAGATGGTGGAGGAAAGTAAGGTAACAGTTAAAGATGAGACGGTGCTTTTAAAAGGAATTAAAGTAGGAGAAAAAGACCTTCTGGGATTTAACAATGAAGTGACTTCATATACTTTCGATGCGTATGGAACAGAAGGGCAGGTTCCACAGGTAACCGCAACGGCCGCATCAGAAGATGTAAAAGTTGAGATTACACAGGCAGAGGCTATTCCGGGAACTGCGACGGTAAAAGCGACCGCTAAAAACGGATATAGCAGAACATATACGATTCAGATGGAAATGAGCAAAGAAATTCCATTGACAGAGGTAGGATATGATACAAAAAGAAGTACATCAGGTTACGCCGGCATTCATGTAAATGAGGATAATGGCGGAACGGCGCTCGACCTTTGGGTAGATGGAAAACGGACGACATTCTCAACCGGATACGGAGTAAATGCAGAATCTAAATTGTATTTTGATATCTCAGATTTGAATGTATCAAGGCTTCAGGTATATGGCGGAATTGACTGCCATAAAACACAGTCAAAAGACGGTGTGGAATTAGCGGTTTTCGTTGACGGAAATGAAGTAGAACGCTCAAAAGTATTAAAACACGGACAGAATGCGTATTATTTTGACATAGACGTTAAAGGGGCAGAAGAAATTATGCTGTATGCGGATATGCTCGGAAATAATGGACATGACATGGTTACATGGGGTGATCCGAAACTTGTAAAAGGTGACGGAGAACAGGAAAACGACCGGTTCGAGTTGAAAGATGATGCGAAAGCGAAAATGGACAGAGAAAACAATATTCTGTACGGTATTGCCTCAGGCACAACGGCAGGAGAATTGAAAAAGATGTTCAGGGAAATTGACGGAGCGACCATTACAATGTCCGAAGCGATGGGTGGCGAACAGTCAGACAGTTCTCCGGCAGCAACTGGATATAAATTAACACTTACGGTAAACGGTACAATCAAAGATACTCTGACGTTGGCAGTCAGCGGAGATATTGACGGAAGTGCAGACGGGCTTGTCACAGAGGCAGACGTAGAAAAGATGGAATCTTATCTTGCAGGAGAAGAGGCGGATACGCTTTACCTGCGCGCAGGAGATTTGGACAATGACGGAAAACTTACTGAAAATGATTTGAAACTGCTCAAAGAACTTGCAGGAGAGAAACCGGAAAATGTACCTGTCACGAAACTTACAATGAAAGGTATTCCGGGAAAAGTAAGTGCAGGAGATACGTTTACAGTGACCGTATCTGCGGAACCGGAAAATGCTACGGACAAGAGCGTAACATTTGAAAGTTCTAATCCGGCAGTGTTGAGAATTGATGAAAACGGAAAAGTCCGTGCTCTCGGAAACGGAGTGGCAACACTTAAAGCTACGGCGAAAGACGGTTCTAAGGTGCAGACAACAACTGAAGTTACCGTTGGAGAAGATATGTTGAAGTTAGATACGTACTATTTGACGGGAGATGGTGTTGAAGGCGCTATGGAAGCGGGAGAAGGTTATCAGGTGCTGAAATATGAAGATGCCGTATCAGGCTGGGGCGGTGTTCATATTAATAAGGCAGACACAGGAACAGATAAATCTACGACAGATATCAGCATGAAGATAGATAATCAACAGACAACATTTGCAAACGGTTTAAGCGCAAATACAAATGCACAGATTACATATGATTTGAGCAAGGTTGCCGGAACAGAGAAATATTTCCAGACATGGCTGGGAATCGACTACATCAAGGCGGGAAAAACAGGACGTGACGGTGCAAAATTCCTTATTTATAAAGAAGAGGTATCTGAAGAAAATCTGCTTTATGATTCAGGAATCATTAAACAGGCAGATGAAGCCCAATTTGTCAATTTAGATGTCAGCAGTGTAAACAAATTGATTCTCGTTGCAGATGAAGTGGAAAATAAAAATGATGACTGTGTGGACTGGGCAGACGCGAAACTTTATGTAAAACCTGAAGTGAAAGCGGATAAAGAGGCATTACAGTCAGTAATCGCTCAGGCGGAGAAGAAAGCAGAGAAAGATTACACATCAGAAAGCTGGAAAGCATTTGCGGAGGCGCTTGCAAAAGCACAGGAAGTAAATGCAGACGATAAGGCAAGTCAGGAAGAAGTGGACAATGCAACGGAAGTTCTGCAGAAAGCGATGGACAACTTGAAAGAGAAAGAGCCTGAATTTATAGAGGTTGATAAAAAAGAACCTACAAAAACAGAACCTGTAAAAACAGGTGATACACAGATGCCATTTGTATTCGGTCTTGCAATGGCAGTTTCAGCAGCTGGAATTGTTGTAGTAAAACGTAGAAGAAAAGCAGATAAGTAGAATGTAAATTAAAGGAGACAGTATCCCGCTGGGGACTGTCTCCTTTAGTATATTTTTTGTACAAAATCGTAGAAAATCACACATATAGGATAGATTAATCTATATATTTTTGGGATAAGTGATAGTACAATAAAATAGGGAAAATCCCAATAAAATTTAGGAGGAGAAGACATGAAAAAGAAACACAGGTTTTTACCGCTTGTTTTGGCTTTATGTATGGGCATCTCAGGAATGACGCCAATCAGCGTTGAAGCAAAAGGTAAAGACAAGGGAACGGTAATCGATGTAACTGATTACGGCGCAGAAGCAGACAACGGAAAAGACAATGCGGAAGCAATTATCAAAGCAGTAGCCGCAGCGAAGAAAGCTTCAGATGCGGGAGAAAATGTAACTATCAGTTTTCCGAAAGGAAGGTATGATATTTATCCTGACAAAATTAAGGCAAGAGAGTTATACATTTCCAACACGGTAGGAACAGACCAAAACAATAAAATGAAGAAAATCGGTATCCTATTGGAAGATATGAAAAATGTAACAGTGGAAGGAAACGATTCCTTATTTATGTTCCACGGTAAAATGACAACATTTGCGGCAATTAATTGTCAGAATGTTACTTTCCAAAACTTCGAGGTGGATTTCCAGACACCGACAGTTGTGGACGTAACGGTTGAAAAGACAGAAGGCAACACTGCTACAGTGTACGTACCGGAATGTTACAACTATGAGATTAAGGGGACAAGCGTAAACTGGATAAGTGATAAGAGTCCTTACACAAATCAGCCATACTGGACAACAACAAACAACATGGTTTACACACAGCGTTTCGATACAAAGACAGGTTTGACATGGAGAGGAAACACAACAAGCAATCCATTATTCCAAAATGTAAAAACAATCGAGGATATGGGAAATAACCGTTTGAAATTTACTTATAACAGCGGATTGAATTCAGAATTAAGACCGGGACTTTGCTATCAGATGCGTCCGACAGTTCGTGACCATGCGGGAACATTCTTCTGGAAGAGTAAAAATGTTGCATTAAAACATTTGGACATCTCTTTCTTACACGGTTTCGGAATGGTAGGACAGCATTCAGACACATTGACATTGGACGATGTTGATTTTGAAGCGCCGTTAGAAAGCGGAAGAACAACAGCGGGATATGCAGACTTTATTCAGATGTCAGGCTGTAAAGGAAAGATTGACATCAGCAACTGTACATTCTCAAATCCACACGATGACCCGATTAACGTGCATGGAACATTTAACCAGGTTGTAGAAGTTATTAATAATAAAACGTTTAAAGTTAGATTTATGCATAATGAAACAGCGGGATTTCCAAACTTTTTCGTAGGTGATACTGTCGAGTTTACAAAAATGTCAACATTACTTCCAGTGGAAAATTCTACGGCGAAAGTTGTAAAAGTGGACGGACCTGACGGAGAAGGCGGAAAAGGAAGTTCTAATAGTTTGACAGATATTATTGTTACGTTAGATAAAGAGATTCCTGGAATTCAAGCAAATCAACATGCAATCGAAAATATTACTTACACGCCGGAAGTACATATTCACGACAACGTGTTTAAAGAAACACCGACTCGAGGAATTCTTGTGACAACAAGAAAACCGGTATTGATTGAGAATAATACATTCGACGGTATGGGAATGTCGAGCATTTTCATCTCAAATGACGCACAGAATTGGAGAGAGTCAGGAAGAACAGAAAATGTGACAATCAAAAACAATGTGTTTACACGCGGAAAAGACAATGCAATCTTTGTAGAGCCGACAAACCCTAATGGTTCAGCACAGGCAATCCATAAGAATATGACGATTGAAGGCAATACATTCTATATGGAAGATAAGCATGTGTTAAATGCAAAGAGTGTAGATAACCTTACATTTAAGAACAACAAAATTTACCGTCAGGAGCCAAATGCAACAGTAAACGTAACTGTTGACGGAACGACGATGAAAGTCGGAGAGACAAAAGAGTTAAAAGCAACTACAACAAGCACGCAGTTAAATACAAGAGCGTATAAGTTTAGAGGCTGCTATAACGTGACAATCGAAGGCAATACATACGATGCCGGCGTAAATGCAGGAAGTTTACTTTCTGATAATACAAAAGAAAGTGACATTACTGTAAAAAATGATATTGTGCAGTTGAACAAAGATAATAAGACAGATTTGGGACAGGTATATTATCAGTCAAGCGACGAGAAAGTTGCAACAGTAACAGATAACGGTGTTGTGCGCGCAGTGAAAGAAGGAACAGTTACAATCACACCATACCTTGTTGCAGGAGAACGCAAATTCCCTGGAACACCGATTACACTCACTGTATCAGGTAAAAGTGATGTGACAATGCCGACAGAAATTACAATCTCTTCAGACAAAGAGACAACTGACGGTGCAAACGTACAGTATACGTCAAGTGTGAAAGACAGCACGGTAACATGGTCTGTTGTAGATGCGAAGACAGGAAAAGCAACAGATAAAGCGACAATCAGCAATACAGGATTGCTTACACCGAAAGCAAGCGGAGTTGTGGAAGTGGTTGCAAAGACAGTAAACGGTCTGGAAGCAAGAAAACTTCTCTCTATTCAGATGAATGGGCTGACACTTGGAAATGGCTTTACAATTGACAGTGAGCAAAAAGACGGTTGGAGCATTCCGGCAGAGAACAAGATTGAAATCAAGGCATTAAAAGGCGGACTTTGGAATACACAGACAATGCACAACTTATTTGGCTATAAAGTTGATAATGCCGAAAATGTAGAAGCAACAATTAAAATGGAAGGTTTGACTCAGTCGAACTGGGACGAAGCAGGATTAATTTTCTTTAAAGATGGTGACCATTATGTTTCTATCGAAAGAAAACATGGAAATAATTCTCCGAAAATAAAATTAGTAAATGAACCTGACCGGAACAGTCCGTCGGAAGTTGGAGAATCAAATGTTACAGAAAATACTGTTTGGTTTAAACTAAAAAAAGCAGGAGACAAAGTAACTGGTTCTTACAGTAAAGACGGAGCGAATTGGACAGATGTAAGCACAGTGACAAATGCAAATCTTGGAAATTCCTTCAAGATTGGTATGCTTGCAGGAACAGGAAGCAACAGTTCAAATGCGAAATTTACATTCTCAGAGTTAAAAGTAGATAACAAAACAGTTAACTTGACAGCAAATGTAAAAGATTCTCTTCCAACTGCAACAGCAAACGTAACTTACAAACAGGCAGAAAATAAAGTAGAAGTATCTCACGAACTGACAGGTGCAACTGAAGCGGTTGTAAAATGGGCAGTTGCAGATACAGAAGGTGGAAATTACTCTGTTGTAGCAGGTGCGGAAGGAAAAACACTTACAACAACAAGAGCAATGAAAAACAAATATGTGAAAGCGGCCGTTGTTCCGGTAACAGCATCAGGCATCAGCGGAAACATTGTTTGGTCAAATGCAGTGCAGGTGACAGGAGAAGGACAGGACGTCGACATCAGCAAGATGAAATCTTCCAATGCATTATTAAAGACAGCGGAAGTTGATGGATTACAGACTCCATTTGAAACATTTAATCCAAAAACGTACCACTATTACACAACAGCGGGAATTGATGAACGCGCAATTACGGCAAACTTTGCGGCAGAAGATGAAAATGCAAAAGTGGAAGTGCTTTTCAACGGTAAAAAAGTGGAAGCAACTTCTGACTTAACATTACATAGCGCAAGAAATCTTATCGAAGTAAACGTAACAGCGGAGGACGGCATTACAACAAATCACTATAGATTTACGGTTAGCCGTACAGGAGAAAATATAACAGGCCTTTCTTCTCTAAGCATTAATGAGGACACTATTGCATTACAGGACAATGTATATACATATAAATATGCATTAGAAAAAGAAGGAAAGATTACAGTAAAAGCAACTCCGAAGTCTCAGAATGCAAAAGTAACAATCACAGTAAACGGTAAAGTTGCAAAAGAAGGTAAAGCAGATGCAAAACCGGGAACAAACACGGTAAATATTCTTGTATCTTCAGAAACAAGTGCAGCGCCGGCTGTTTATACTGTATTCGTTAAAGTTCCGGATTCTAACAATGCAAATCTGGAAGAAATGACATTTAGCGATAACGTACAGTTAAATGAAGTGTTTGACAAAAATACAGTAGAATACACAGGGCTTGCATCAGAGCCAAATACAGCAATTACAGTTGTTGCAGAAGAAAAAGACGCAAAAGTTGAAGTGATGGCAGGCGGAAAAGTTATCGGAGAAGGCGAAGGAAAAGTATATACAGCACATACACTCGCAGAAGGAGAAAATACACTCAAAGTAAAAGTAACTTCTCCAAACGGAAAAGAAACAAAAACATATACAGTAGACTTAAAGGGAACAGGAACAGTATATCTTTCGGATATGAACTGGGAATCACAGACATCAGGAGATGCCGGAAGCAACCCTACAAGAAAAGATAAGAGTTGTGGCGGAAATGCAATCAAGTTATGGAATGGAACAGAAGAGCAGACATTCAAAAAAGGACTTGGAAGCCATGCCAAATCTGAGATTGTATATGACCTTGAAGGCAAAGGATATGAAACTTTTGAATCCTATGCAGGCGTTGACCGCGAGGCATATAAAGACACACACGAAGCAGACATTACTTTCAAAGTATATGTAGACGGTGTGGAAAAGGCTACATCAGCAGTGATGAAAGACAATACGGCAATGCATCACTTCAAAGTAGATATTAAAGGCGCTAAAAAATTAAAACTTGTAATGGAACCGGGTACACACAACTGGAGCGACCACGGAGACTGGGCAGATGCAAAAGTCTTAAAACCATTTGAAACAAAAGAAACATTTACATTAACTACAAGAGTAAATGATGAAAAAATGGGAACGGCAGTTATGGATAATGAAAATGGTGTTTACGGTAAAAACACACTTGCAACATTAACTGCAAAAGCAAATGACGGTTATGAATTTGTAAACTGGACAGATGCAGACGGCAACGTATTAAGTAAAGCAGAAGTTTACAAATACGTTGTAACAAAAAATGAAGAACTTCAGGCAAACTTTAAGAAGAGTGATATGGAAGGCTTGAATGAAGTGCCTGTTATTCATGCGGAAGATAAGACATTGACAGTTGGAGATGAATTTGATCCATTGGCAGATGTTACCGCAACAGACAAGGAAGACGGTTCAATTACATTGACACCAGATAATGTTATCAAAAATGAAGTAGACACAACAAAAGCAGGTGTTTACGAAGTGGTTTACAAGGTGACGGATAGTCAGGGAGCATCGGTTACAAAGACAATTACTGTAACGGTAAAAGAAAAATCCACAGATAAACCTGTGAAACCTAATAAACCTAATAAACCTGATGTGCCAAAGACAGGGGACATGACAAACTTTGGGCTTCTTGCTTCTATGTTAGCAGGTTCACTGGCAATACTGGCAGTTATGGTAATGGAAAGACGTAAAAAGAAGGAAAATAACTAGTACAGCAAAAACTTATTTTCCACTATACCAGAGGTTAATATAAAAACAGGGACGTAATGTCCCTGTTTTTATAATTAGCATTATAAATTTCTCCTTTCACTTTGCCTGAATCACGATTTTTATCAAAAAACATATAATACAGTAGATAAAGTGTGAAGGGAAGAAGAATAATGGATTATAAATTACCTTATTATATGGCATACCCAATGCCTTTTGAATATGATGATGAAAGAAAAGAAAGACAGGATATGGAATACATGAAAAGTTTATATCCGAATGCGGTAAAAAGAATACTTCCGTTTGTGGAAGATGAATGTGAGAGAATGGAATATGAAGGAAGTATGATTTATGACGAGTATCCTGATATGCTTGGAATCCGCCTGATGTGTAACAGAATTTGTGAGCGGGTGGAGGCAATGGATAGAAGGGACGATATCGAAGATGAATTGGAAATGCAGCAGAACAGATGGAACAACAGAAGGGATATCAGAGATATAGTGGAAGTTTTGCTTTTAAATGAGTTGATGAAAAGAAGAAATGAACATAGAAGAAGACGAAGAAGATTTTATTAATATGGACGATTAATATACAGTGTGATAGAATAAACAAAGAAAGACAGTGATCGAGGGGGAGTTATGGAGATTACTGTCGAATTTCTTTTTTCTTTCATCTTGAAAAATATTTTACAAATAAAGATTTTGTGTTATAATAAAAACATACTATGCTTAAAATTAGAACAGAACTAGATGAGAAGAAAATTAACATAGAAACAGGAATAAATAACCAATAATCGAGGTGCAATATGGAGCAGTATATTATAAAGGGAGGAACACCGCTGGTTGGGGAGGTACAAATCGGTGGTGCTAAGAATGCAGCGCTTGCAATACTTGCGGCTGCAATAATGACAGATGAGACAGTAACAATAGATAATTTACCTGATGTAAACGATATTAACGTATTGTTGGAGGCAATGTCGGGAATCGGCGCTGCAATCCAAAGAGTTGACCGTCATACGGTGAAAATCAATGGAAGCGGTGTAAGAGATTTCAGCATTGAATATGATTATATTAAGAAAATTCGTGCGTCCTATTATCTTTTAGGCGCGTTACTTGGCAAATATAATAAGGCGGAAGTAGCCCTTCCGGGCGGCTGTAATATTGGAAGCAGACCGATAGATCAGCATTTGAAAGGATTTAAGGCAATTGGAGCAGAGGTTGTTATCGAACATGGTAAGATTATTGCTGAAGCGGAACAGTTAAAGGGAACACATCTCTACTTTGACGTTGTAAGCGTAGGAGCGACAATCAATGTGATGATGGCGGCAGCGATGGCTGAGGGAACAACAATTATGGAAAATGTGGCGAAAGAGCCTCACGTAGTAGATGTTGCAAACTTCCTGAACAGCATGGGTGCGAATATCAGAGGTGCGGGAACAGATGTAATTAAAATCAAAGGAGTTCCGAAACTTCATAAGACAGAATATTCCATTATTCCGGATCAGATTGAAGCGGGTACATTTATGATGGCGGCGGCAGCAACACAGGGTGATGTCACGGTTATGAACGTTATTCCGAAACATTTGGAGGCGACTACGGCGAAATTAGTTGAGATTGGCTGTGAAGTGGAAGAGTTTGATGATGCCGTTCGTGTTGTCTCTAAGGGAAGATTGACACATACACAGGTGAAGACGTTGCCATATCCGGGATTTCCTACAGATATGCAGCCACAGATGGGTGTGACATTGGCATTATGTTCAGGGACAAGTACGATTACAGAGAGCATTTTTGAAAATCGTTTTAAATATTTAGATGAACTTGCGAGAATGGGCGCAAATATTAAAGTAGAAGGTAATTCGGCGACAATTGAAGGTGTAGAGAAATTCTCGGGAGCAAGAGTGAGTGCACCGGATTTAAGAGCGGGAGCGGCGCTTTGTATAGCAGGACTTGCAGCGGAAGGAATTACAATTGTAGACGATATTGTTTACATTCAAAGAGGATATGAAAGATTTGAGGAGAAATTAAGAAGTCTTGGCGGTGTAATTGAAAGAGTTGCAAGTGAAAAAGAAATTCAAAAATTCAAATTTAAAGTAGGTTAGAAAGTTAGGGAGATACTTCATAGTATCTTCCTTTTGTTATTATGCACAAAAAATATGCGGAGTATAAAATAAAATTGGTTTTTTTATCGAATATATGCTATAATGAAGAAAATATTGCGAAAGTGAGAAAAATAATGAAAAGAAAAAAAATTTGGCTCAAATTAGGTGTTTTAGTATCGATAATAAGCATTTCGATTTCAACTGTACCTTATCAAAAACAGGTGCAGGCAAAGACAGAATATGTATATGCACAGAAGAAAGAAACTCAAAAAGTCTCTGCAAAGGAATATAATACAATTGCATTAGACTTTGTTACTTCATTAAAACCTGAAGATTTTCAAACTTGGGATCAGTCACTTGGCGAGATGACGGAGAAAGAGGCGGCTGAAATCAAAACATTTTTGGAAACAACAGTTATCAAAGATGAGAAAGACGATTACCGGAAAGCAAAGAAAATTTATGAATGGATTATGAAAAATATTCGCTATGCAAGACCGCAGGATCAAAATGTAGGATTGCGACCATATGAAGTGTTTCAGTATAAAGTGGCTGTCTGCGGAGGGTACTCAAACCTTTATAAAGCGATGCTGAACCTTGCGGGAATTCCGGCAATCTTAGTTACAGGAGATACAACATCGGGAGCGCATGCGTGGAATATGGTCTATACTGACGGAAAATGGTTTTTCTCAGATAGTACATGGGGAACTTCCGATCCCAAAAACTTTGATTATGGGTTAGAAGAATTTTCTAAAAGCCATACATCCGTTGATTTACAAGGAGTATCTGCTGTTGATGAGAATGGAGTTATTTTAGGATTTCATAAAGGACTTGCAGTTTTGGGGATAACAGGAGGAGAGAAGACGATTACTGTTCCGGAGAAGTTCAATGGAATGGATGTGACCTCTGTCTCTGAGTCAGTATTCTCAAGCAAATATGGAATGGAACATCTTGTTGTAACAGAAAAAGTAAATAATATAGAAGATGTAAATCAGTCAACGACATTGAAAAGTATAACTGTGGCTAAGGAAAATCAAAACTATACATCTAAAGACGGAGTGTTATTTACAAAAGATTTGTCTAAAATTTTAATTTATCCATATCAGAAAGAGGATATAAGTTTTGTTATTCCAAAAGAAGTGCAGCACTATGATGAGAAAGAAACTTTTCAAAATCCATATGTAAAGGAACTTTTGGTGGAAGAAGGAAATACAAAATTTTCTTCTTATGATGGAGCAGTTTATAATACGGATCAAACTATACTGTTTACAGTTCCGGAAGGAAAAGAAAAAATTTATGTGGCAGGGACAGTAAAACTGGATAATATTGCTTTGAATGGAAAGAAAAATTTAAAAGAAATTGTGTTAGAAGATGGTATTACAAATATTCCTTCGTATGCATTGAATGGTTGTGGTAGTCTTACTAAAATTTATATCCCGAAATCTGTAGAAGAGATTATGCAGGACTCTTTTACAGGAGTAAATATGGGAGGACTTACAATTCTCGGTGAGAAAGGAAGCGCAGCAGAAAAATTTGCGAAGGAACATCAAATTCGATTTATAGATGTCAGAGAAATTGAAATTAAGATAGAAGAAACAAAAGAGTTAATTCAGAAAGCAAAAGAATATGACGACTCTTCCGTATATACAGAAAAAAGTATAAAAGTACTTCGTGATGCGATTAATGTAGCGGAACAGATAGTAGAACAGAGTGATGTGACGGTTGAACAGTTGAATAAGGCAATTGAAAATCTGAACAGTGCTATCACAAACATGGAGAAGATAAAAGAAGAGCCGGAAGAACCGGTTGTTCCTGAAGCGGTAATTGCCAAGAAGAAAGAGGCAAAAGAATTGGTTGTGAAAGCAAAAGCATATGATAATCCGGAAATATACACAGAGGCGAGCGTGAAAGAACTTCGCAGAGCAGTGCACAGTTTGGAAGAATTGCTTGCAAAAGATAATGTGACAGTGGAAGAGTTGGAAGAGGCAATGGGTAATTTGAATTCTGTTATTTTGGGGATGAAAAAACAGGAAGAATCGAATAAACCTGAAAATCCTGAAGAACCAAATAGTCCAAATCATCCAAATCATCCTTCTAAAGAAGAAACAGTGAAACCAAACAACTCGGAAGTGCCAAAGACATCAGATGTATCAACACCGGTAATGGCAGGTTTAGGAGCAATGCTTAGTATGGCGGTTATTGCATTTTTGGAGAGAAGAAGGAAATAACCAAAAGGATATGTTTGAAAGTGGGGAAAGAAAATGAAAAAGAAAAGAGTTATGGCATTATTGCTTGCAGCCACGCTGACAATGGGAAATCTATCATCTATTAGCATGGTGCAGGCAGCGAGTGAAGAAGTTACACAAGTACAGGAAGTTGCAGAAAAACGAGGAGTAGAAACAAACCTTGCACTAAACCGTCCCGCAAGAGCATCAAAGTATTTAGAGGCGACAGATGGAAATCCTGCAAGATTACCGAATCTTGCATTTGACGGAAAAGGAGATAATACAACAACCGATGGATTGAATAGCCGCTGGCAGAGTGGAGATGATGATACATTTACAGAACAGTGGATAGAAGTGGATTTAGGAAATTCGGCAAAAGTATCCGATGTGACAGTGAAATTTTTTGCAAAATTATATGGAAGTTTTGTTATTGAAACTTCAGACAATAATGGAAGTAATGCGAAGTGGACAGAAGTTGGAAAGTTAGATATTCCTTCAGGTAACGATGCAAATATTACAAGAAAAGTAGATTTGACGAAAAATGGACAGCCTACAGAAGTTTCAAGATATATTCGTCTTCGTTTTACTTCTGCTAATCAGAATGCGGCGAAAAGAAGTATCGGTGTTTATGAATGTGAAGTGCATGGAGAATTAGATAGTCCTGATAAACCGAATACAGTGACGGGAAATATTGCCAGAGGGAAAAAAGTAACTGCATCAGGTGTAGAGGCAGAAGCGCCACAGTTTAAACCGGAATTGGCTGTAGATGGAGATAAAACAACAGATACATCAAGGTGGTCTGCACCGAAAATGAAAAATGGAACAACTGCGAACCAAAATCAGACAATGCAATGGTTTGAAATTAACCTTGGAAATGAAGTGACAGATATTACAAGTATTGATTTAACGTTCTTTAAAAAAGTATTTGCAACAGATTTTGTGATTAAGACAAAAGAGAATAAAAATGATGCTTGGGGAGAGCCTGTCGCAACGTTTAAATGTGACCCTTCAAGTGATGCAAAAGATGAGAATAAAAAGGTAAGCATTACAGATGTAAAAAATCTGAAGAAATATGTGCGTTTTGAATTTAATAAAGTAAATACAAATGCAGGCGGAAACAGCGTTTCTGTGCGTGAAATTGAAATCAACGGAACGCAGGTGCAGGTGCCTTACGAACCTGAATCCGCACAGGAAGTTATGGATTCCGTAAAAGGTCTGGATAAGATTACGGCAGACATGGCAGAAGTGCCTCTTCCGTCAGTGCCGGAGGGATATGAAATTCGTGTAGTGGGAAGTGAATTTCCACAGGTTATCACTGATGAAGGAAAGATTACGGATTATAACATTTACGATTATAACAATATGGAAATCATGTTGGAGGTTGTAAATAAAGAAGACGAAAACGATAAGGCACAGAAAACATTTCAGGTATCCGTGCCGAAAAAGACACAGAAACATACGGACCTTTTCCCGCAGGTAGAAAGACCGAATGCAGAGCCGAAAGTCATTCCGAGTATTCAGGAATGGTACGGCTATAATGGTGATGTAAAATTAGGAAAAGATTCCCGCATTATTGTAAAAGATAACGGAAATGTAAATGCAGAAAAAGTTGCAAAACAGTTCCAAAAAGATATGAAAGAAATCACGGGAATGGAACTGGAGATTGTCAGCGGACAGAGCGGGGACGCAAATGATATTGTCATTGAATCACTGAAAAAAGACATATATTCTCTCGGAGACGAAGGGTATTTATTGCAGGCAGATGACAAGGGAATTCATATTACTGCAAACGGATATAACGGTTGTCTGTACGGTGCGATGACGTTGGAACAGGTATTCTACACACAAAAAGGCGAATTTATTTTCCCGAAAGGTGTGGCGAGAGATTTTTCAAAATATGAAGTGCGTGGTGTTATGATTGATATTGCTAGAACACCATACCGTATGGATGCGTTGGAAGATATTGTAAAAGCATTGTCATTCTATAAAATTAATGAAGTGCAATTCCACTTGAATGATAACCGTCATGTGCCGGGAGATAAAGATAGGGATAAATATGAGCATTGGAAAGATGTGGAGGGTATGTTCCGTCTGGAAAGTGATACATTTCCAGGGTTAGAAACAACTCCGAAAAAAGATGAGTATTATAATGAAGTGTATGGAGGCGCTCCACAATATTCAAAAGAGGAATATAAAAATCTGCAGAAAATGGCTATGGATTATGGGATTAACCCGATTTCCGAGATTGATGCACCGGGACATTCACTCCTTTTTACAAAATATGTGAAGAACAATTTGGATGAACTCAAGAAAAAGGTTCCGGGAATTACAACAAACATTAATGCAGATAAAGACTGGGAACTTTTGGCGATGACAGGTCCGAAAAAGGATTCTGCATTTGCATTTATGGATGCATTGTTTGATGAATATTTAGATGAAAATGTATTTTTAGGAGATACAGTAAATATCGGTGCGGATGAATACTGGAACGTTACGAATGAAGAAAGAAAGGGTGTACAGGAATATATCCGACAGACAGCGGACAATGTTAAAAAGCATAACAAAAAAGTGCGTATGTGGGGTTCAACAAAACAATTTTTTGCAAATCAAGAAGATAAAGCAAAGGAATATAACGATATTGAAATTGATTTTTGGTCAAACTCTTGGGAAAATGCACAGAATCGAATTAAACAAGGATACAAAGTTGTAAATGTAGACTCTTTCCACTTATACGGAAATCCGGGTCGAGATAAAAGAGATGTGGTTAATGTAGAACATATTTTTAACAATTGGAATCCAACCATCATGACGGGAAGTAATGACGTAAAAAAATCTGAACCAAATCTTCTCGGTGCCAAAACTGCTCTTTGGGCAGACATTAGTGATATGGGGGTTACGGAAAGAGATAATTTTGAACGTATTTTACGTCAGGCAGCCATACTCAGTGAAAAAACGTGGGGTGGAACAGATGTAACACAAACATTTGAAGATTATAGTTTTAAATATGAAAGATTACAACAGGGACCGGGTGTGTCTTTAGGGGGAGATATAAAGAGCGAAACAGGACTTGTTTTAGACTATGATTTCGAGAATGTAAAAGACGGAAAAGTGTATGATGTCAGTGGAAATGCTTATAATGGGAAAATTACAGGAGCAAAAGTAGAAAAAGAAGACGGAAAAACATGGTTAAAATTAGATGGAAGGGGAAAAGTAGAAACAGGATTGCGTTCGGTAGATTATCCGTATACAGTGCAGTTTGATTTGAAACTTCCGAAAGATGCAGCAGATCAAAAGGATATTTGTCTTTTTGATGGAAGAGATGGACGCCTGACTGTAAAAGAAAATGGAAATTTAGGATTAAATCGTTCTTACTTCAATCAGGACTTTGGATTTAAACTTCCAAAAGGGGAAGATGTACAGTTGACGGTTGTAGGCACACAACAGGTAACGAAGTTATATGTAAATGGAAAGTTTTCTAAGGCGTTACTGAGAACTTCCAACTCGGAAACAGATTATGAACATCTTCTTTCTACATTTGTATTCCCTCTTTCTACAATCGGGGAAGGACTAAATGGTAAAATTGCAGATATTAAAGTGTATAACAAAGCATTGTCACCTGAGAAGATTGATGAGATTTCTAAAGGAAATATAGTAAAAGAATTAAACGTATCGCAGGCAACAGTAGCTGCAGGAACAGCACAGCATAAAGGAGATACAAACCAAGACGTAGACTGGAAAAAACTACGTGTGGGTTGGAAAGCGATTGACGGTGATGGAAATACATTAGACGGGAAGCATGATACAACAGTTAGTGAAAAAGATTCTTATTTTGAAGGTGCTTATGCAGATAGTTCTTTTGCAGTGGATATGTTAAAAGAACAACAGATAAGTAAACTTGTATTGCAATGGGACAGAGCACCTCAGAGTTTCAAGATTCAAACATCAATAGACGGAACAACGTGGACAGATGTGAAGATGCTTACAGGAGAGAGTGTAAATACAATTGTATTTGAAATGCCGTTAAACACACGTTATCTGAAGATGCAGGGAGTAAGTCTTCGTAATAATGAAACATTTAAGTTAAGAGAGTTTGAGGCATATGAGTCTGTAGACAAAATAGAGTTGGGCAAACTGGTAAAGGATGCAGAGAAAAAACTCGCAGAACTTGGTGTGACATTTGCTGACAGAAAAGGCTATGATGCTTTGGTTGAGGCATATGCGGAAGGAAAATCTTTATATAAAAATGCTCTTGCAGAACAAGAAAATGTAAAGGCAGCAGAAGAATTATTGGCAGATGCTTTGACAAATATTCCTGAAAAAGAAGAAAAAGTAACAGTTACATTTGATGTCGATGGAGAAGAAACATCAGTAGAACTGGAAAAAGGTAAGGTGTTAGGTGACAATTTGCCGGAAAATCCAGTAAAAGAAGGATTTACATTCAAAGGCTGGAATACGGAAAAAGACGGTACAGGGGTAGAAGTGACGGCAGACACGGTTGCCGGAGAAAATATGACAGTGTATGCAGTATTTGAAAAAAAATCTGAACCAACTGATCCAGAAAATCCAGATAAGCCAGATCCGGAAAATCCAGATAAGCCAGATCAGGAAAATCCAGATAAGCCAGATCTGGAAACCCCAAATAAGCCGGATGCGGAAAAACCGGTCAAACCAGACCAAAATAAACCTTCAGGAGAGAAACCGACAGTGAAACCGGATGAACAGAAGCCTGTTAAAACAGGAGATACACAGTCACCGGTATGGTATTTGGGACTTATGGCGGCAGCAGGCGCTGTTGTAATTAGCAGAAGAAAGAAAAAAGAAGATTAACATTCTTCTCAAAATACAGGTTGACGTAACCTGTAACTAGTGTTATGATAGTCAGCGTAACAAACATATGTATTATATAGAAACTTTCTCTTATTCAGAGTGGTGGAGGTAAAAGGACTGATGAAGCCACGGCAACCCCTTGTCACGGACAGGAAGGTGCCAACCTGAGCGAGTAATCGAACAATAAGAGGATTGATTTATGAAAATATAAACAGTCCACTTTTGTGGGCTGTTTTTTGCGGAAAACCGTGAAAAATACGGTACTCTGTGAAGAAATCCCGAAAAGAGAAAGTAAGAAAAGAAAGGAAATGGACATGGAAAGATTATTATTTACATCAGAATCGGTAACAGAAGGACACCCGGATAAGATTTGTGACCAGATTTCAGATGCTGTTTTAGACGCATTAATGGAGCAGGATCCAAACAGCCGTGTAGCATGTGAGACGGCAATCACAACAGGACTTGTTTTAGTTATGGGTGAAATCACAACAAATGCTTACGTGGATATTCAGAAAATCGTAAGAGAGACAATCAACGAAATCGGATATAACCGTGGAAAATACGGATTTGACGCTTATACCTGCGGAGTTATCACAGCCATTGACGAACAGTCATCAGACATTGCGATGGGAGTAGACAAAGCATTAGAAGCAAAAGAAAATAAAATGTCAGACGAAGAAATCGAAGCAATCGGTGCGGGCGACCAGGGAATGATGTTCGGGTACGCATCAAATGAGACAGAAGAACTTATGCCATACCCAATCTCACTGGCGCACAAAATGGCATTGCAGTTGACAAAAATCCGTAAAGACGGAACACTTACTTATTTACGTCCGGACGGAAAAACACAGGTTTCCGTAGAATATAATGAAGAAGGAAAACCGGAAAGATTAGATGCGGTTGTACTTTCTACACAGCATGATCCTGACGTAACACAGGAACAGATTCATGAAGACATCAAAAAACACGTGTTTGATGTAATCCTTCCAAAAGAAATGATTGATGAAAACACAAAATTCTTCATCAACCCGACAGGACGTTTTGTAATTGGCGGACCGCACGGAGACAGTGGTGTGACAGGGCGTAAAATCATCGTAGATACTTACGGCGGAATGGCTCGTCACGGCGGCGGAGCATTCTCAGGAAAAGACTGTACAAAAGTAGACCGCTCAGCAGCGTACGCAGCACGTTATGTAGCGAAAAACATTGTTGCAGCCGGAATTGCAGATAAATGTGAAATCCAGTTATCATACGCAATCGGAGTTGCACAGCCTACGTCAATCATGGTAGACACATTCGGAACAGGAAAACTGTCTGAAGAAAAATTAGTAGAAATCATCAGAGAAAACTTTGATTTAAGACCGGCGGGAATTATCAAAATGTTAGATTTACGCCGTCCGATTTACAAACAGACAGCGGCGTACGGACACTTCGGCCGCAACGACTTGGATTTACCTTGGGAAAAACTGGATAAAGTAGAAGATTTAAAGAAATATTTATAAAATGTGTCGAAACTGTGAAAGGGGACGTAGTAAACTTGAAGAATACTACGTCCCCTTTCACAGTTTGTTCACTTGTTTATAAGAATTTTATAAATGTTTATAAGTGTTTTGGTGTAGAACGGAAAATACCATGCTATAATGTACACGCAAGCCTTGATGTCAAGGTAAGTAAAACGAAAGGGAGTGTCCGTTTGAAGTTAAAAACGAGATTAATTACAGCATTTGTAACGGTCAGTGTTTTACCGATTTTATTGACGGCAATTATTATTTTCGGACTGAGTCAGTATCAGATTAATGCGATAGAAGAAAATTATGGGATTACGGGAACAACGTATAAGAATTTTTCAAATTCCGTACAGGTGATGAACAGTCTGACGGAGCAGCCGTACCACGAACTGAAGCAGGTTGCCTCTGAAAATCCGAGTAAACTTGCAGATATCACTTATTTGGAGGAGATAAATGAGAAACTTCTCTCTAAAAATTCCTATCTCATTGTCAGAAATAATAAGAAAATTATTTATATTGGCGGAGATGCCGAGCAGGCGAAGCAGATGATTTATCAACTTCCGGAATACGGGGAGCACGATTCAACGTCTAAGAATGGAGTGTATTATGGAAATGCACAATCTTTAGTTAAGCAAATTGATTTTCGTCAGGCGGACGGCACTCAGGGGAGTGCTTTTCTTGTGACAGACGTAAGCAATGTGATTCCTGAAGTGCGTCAGTTGATTACGGACGCATTGCTGGCAATTATCATTATTCTTGTTGTGACGGCAGCGCTTCTTATTTTCTGGATATATAAAGGGGTGACAGGGCCTCTTGGGAAAATGCAGAAGGCGGCAAAGAACATCAAAGAAGGAAATCTTGAATTCCGGTTGGAGGCAGAGGCCGATGATGAATTGGGACAGCTTTGTCAGGATTTTGAGGATATGAGAAAGCGTCTGAAGACAAATGCGGAGGAGAAACTCCAGTACGATAAAGAAGGGAAAGAGTTGATCAGTAACATTTCTCATGATTTGAAGACTCCGGTTACGGCGATTAAGGGATATGCGGAAGGAATTATGGACGGTGTTGCAGATACGCCTGAGAAGATGGAAAAATATATCCGCACGATTTATAATAAAGCGAACGAGATGGACAGACTGATTAATGAACTGACATTTTACTCTAAAATAGATACAAACCGCATACCGTATAATTTCAGCACAATTTCGGTAAATGATTATTTTGATGATTGTGCGGAAGATTTATCGTTGGAATTAGAATCAAAAGGAATTGTTTTCGGGTATTCTAATTATGTGGAGGGCGAGCAGAAGATTATCGCCGATGCGGAACAGTTGAAGAGAGTTATCAACAATATCGTGACAAACTCGATAAAATATATGGATAAAGAACAGGGACGCATTAATCTTCGGATAAAAGACGTTGGAGATTTTATTCAGGTAGAACTTGAAGACAATGGAAAAGGAATTTCGTCCAAAGATTTGCCAAATATTTTTGACAGGTTTTACCGGACAGACGCCTCACGAAACTCTTCCAAAGGAGGAAGCGGAATCGGTCTTTCCATTGTAAAGAAAATTGTTGAGGAACACGGTGGCAAGATTTGGGCGACAAGTAAAGAAGGAACAGGAACAGTAATGTATTTTGTTATTAGAAAATATCAGGAGGTGCCGATAAATGAATAAAATTTTAATTGTGGAAGATGAGGAAGCGATTGCTGATTTGGAGAAAGATTATCTGGAGTTAAGCGGATTTGAAGTGGAAGTGGCAAATGACGGTGAGATGGGATTGTTGAAAGCGCTTGGCGAGGACTACAATCTGATTATTTTGGATTTGATGCTTCCGGGGGTGGACGGATTTGAGATTTGTCGAAGAGTTCGTGATGAAAAGAACACACCGATTATTATGATTTCTGCAAAAAAAGATGATATTGATAAAATCAGAGGTCTTGGACTGGGGGCAGATGATTATATGACAAAACCGTTTAGTCCGAGTGAACTTGTTGCGAGGGTAAAAGCACACCTTGCGCGATATGAGAGATTGATTGGAAGTACAATAGAAGAGAATAAGGTTATTGAAATAAGAGGACTTAAGATTGATACAACAGCGAGACGTGTGTGGGTAAATGGAGAAGAGAAAACATTTACGACGAAAGAGTTCGATTTGCTTACTTTTCTTGCCAGCCACCCGAACCATGTCTATACGAAAGATCAGTTGTTCAGTGAGATATGGGATATGGAATCCATAGGGGATATTGCGACTGTAACAGTCCATATTAAAAAGATAAGGGAGAAAATAGAATTCGATACATCAAAACCGCAATATATAGAAACAATTTGGGGTGTTGGCTATCGCTTCAAAGTGTAGTATACTAATCAGAGCAAATACGATATCGTATTTGCTTTGCCTATGTAGAAATTTGTTAGAATGCGGGGAATGGACTTGTGAAGGAACGAAAGAAAAGTATAAGATTTACTACAATGCAGTTAATTGCCGCCGGTTTTTTAGGCACCATCATTTTAGGTGGTGTCTTATTGCATTTACCGATGTGTAATACGGAACCAATTCGATTTACAGACGCTTTGTTTACGGCGACTTCGGCCGTATGCGTGACGGGGCTTGTGTCGATTGTCCCGGCAACGCAGTTTACGGTGTTGGGGAAAGGAATTCTGCTTGTACTCATTCAGATTGGGGGACTTGGGGTTATCGCCTGTACGTTTTCTTTCTTTTTGATTTTGAAGAAGAAGATTACGTTGAGAGAGCGAATTATTATTCAGGAAACTTATAATATGGACACGCTGAGCGGTCTCGTAAAGTTTTTGATTAAAATCATTAAAGGCACTTTTATAGTGGAGGGAGTGGGAGCAATATTGTTCGCCTTTCAATTTGTGCCGGAGTATGGAGTTGTGGAAGGGATATGTTACTCCATTTTTCATGCCGTCTCTGCTTTTTGTAATGCGGGAATTGATATTTTGGGCGATTCCAGTTTTATAAAGTATGCGACGAATCCGCTGATTAATTTTACGACGATGTCACTGATTGTTATAGGTGGTATCGGGTTTACCGTTTGGGGAGATATGCTTAAAAATGTATTTCATGGGATTGGAAAAGAAGGATATTCCGTTAGAAAGGCATTTACAAAATTAACGCTGCATTCTAAAATTGCCATTAGCATGACGATAGCATTGATTTTGGTAGGTACGGTAAGTTTCTTTGTCATGGAATATGCAAATCCCGAAACTTTCGGTAATATGACATTTGAGGAAAAGTTGATGGCATCGGGATTTCATTCGGTGTCAACGAGAACAGCCGGATTTGCCACCGTACCTCAGGCGGGGCTTACGAACGGTTCAAAACTGATTACATGCCTTTTAATGTTTGTGGGAGGTTCTCCTGCGGGTACGGCAGGTGGTGTGAAGACGACAACAGTCGCCATGCTTGTGCTGACGTGCCGTTCTGTAATTAAAGGGGGAAAAGATACGGAATGCTTTGGAAGAAAGATTGTGGAAGACAATATTCGCACAGGGCTTGCGGTTATTTTCCTTTCCATGGGATTTTTGATTATGGGAACGGTAGTTGTTTCCGTGTTAGAGCCTGATGTAGAATTTATGAACATTTTATATGAAACAACATCAGCGATGGGAACGGTAGGTTTAAGCGCTAATTTAACACCTGAACTGGAAACAGCAAGTAAATATGTCATTATGACGTTAATGTATATCGGACGAATCGGGCCGGTGACAATGGCGTTGATTTTTGGAAAAGGTCATACAAAAGATAGGGTAAGAGAATTGCCGGAGAAACGTATTCTGGTAGGATAGGAGATAAGAAAAATGGGAAGACAATATGCGGTATTTGGATTAGGAAATTTTGGAAAAAGCGTGGCGCTTTCTTTGGAAAGACTGGGCTGCGAAGTTCTTGTCGTAGACAAATCAATGGAAAAGATTCAGGAAATTTCTGATGAAGTGTCATATGCGATGCGCGCAGACATCGAGGAAGCGGAAGTGATGGAGACAATTGGGGCGAGAAATTTAGACGGGGCGATTGTGGCATTGTCTGAAAATCTTGAGGCGAGTATTGTGGCAACCATCATGGCGAAAGAAATGGGTATTCCATATGTAATTGCGAAAGCGCAGACGGAACTGCAGGGAAGAATTCTGAAAAAAGTCGGTGCAGACGTTATCGTTTACCCGGAAAAAGAGATGGGAATCCGTATTGCCAGAGGAATTGTAGCGACAAATTTTGCGGAATGGATCGATTTGTCACCGGAATACAGTTTAGTAGAGTGGAAAATACCGGGAAAATGGGCAGGAAAAACTTTATTGGAATTGCGCATCAGAGAGAGAAAAGGAATCAATGTTGTGGGAATTATTCAGGACGGCAACGTAAATCTTTCTTTTGAGCCGACAGAACCTCTTCCGGAAGACGGCATTATTATTTTGATTGGTTCAAATAAAGTATTGCAGAAATTGAAAGAGGAGTAAGAAGATGATAACAAGTACAGGCAATGCGCAGGTAAAAGAATTGTTACAACTGCAGAAGAAAAGTAAGGTGAGAAATGAGAGAAATATTTTCCTTGTGGAAGGCATAAAAATGTTTCTTGAAGCGCCGCGAAATCGCATTGAAAAAGTGTTTATATCTGAAACACTATTTAATAGGAAGAAACAGGAATTAAATTTGGACGGATTAAAGGTAGAAATTTTGTCGGATAAGGTATTTTCCCATGTGTCGGATACGAAAACTCCTCAAGGAATTTTGTGTATTATGAGACAAAAAAAGACAAAATTGGAAGAAATTTTCGCACAAAAGCCGGAACATTTGATGATTTTGGATAATTTGCAAGATCCGGGCAACTTGGGAACAATTGTCAGAACAGCCGAAGGGGCCGGGGTGAGCGGAATTATTTTGAGCAAAGATTGTGTCGATATTTACAATCCGAAAACAATTCGTTCCACAATGGGTTCAATTTATCGAATGCCGTTTTTGTATGTGGAAGATTTGGAAAACACAATTGAAGAAGTGAAAAAACAGGACATTAAAGTGTATGCGGCACACCTTCAGGGAAAAAATAATTATGACGAAGAAAACTATAAGACAGGCTGTGCTTTTTTGATTGGAAATGAAGGCAACGGACTGCGTGATGAAATCGCCGAAAAGGCTGATATTTGGGTGAAAATCAAGATGCACGGAGAGGTGGAATCTTTGAATGCGGCAATCGCCTCATCAATACTGATGTTTGAAGTCTGCAGACAGAGGCGATAATTTTTTTTAGGCATAGGGGTTGACAAGAAAATCTTTTAGTGTTAGTATGCTCCAAGACAACTTTGTAACAAATTTGTAACAAGTTGTAATCAAAACGCATTATTTGGGTATAATAATATTAACAAATCAAACCAGATAATGACTCAGGAGGTTATATATGAAACGAGAGATTATGAAAGTGGCTGTATGCCTTTTACTTACAACCTGTCTTACAATACCGGCGGTATTTACAAGTGAAGCGGCAGACGCACAATCAGAAACTCAGGGGATTGTAGAACTATTGGGAGATGAACCGGTGTTAAATGATATTACTGCGAATTTACCGGCAGCGGCATCTGTTGCGGTAGAGACACAGGAATTTCATCAGAAAGCATTGGTAAACACGGACGGAGAAATGTCAATCTATGCAGCAGCCGATGAAAATAGCGAGGTTGCCGGAAAGGTATATCGCAACACAGTTGTGCATATTGAAGAAACAGGGGAGATGTGGTCTAAAGTTTCTTCAGGAGATGTAGTAGGATATATAAAAAATGATAATCTTGTGCTTGGAACAAAAGCGGTAGAGAGAGCAAAAACAGTTTGTCCTGCAAAGACAACGGTAAATGGAAAAGAATATACTGTTGTGGATACAAACGGAAAACAGTTGACGTTAAAAGGGGCGGACAATGAGCAGATTACTGTGGCAGCAGCCGATGTAAAAGTGACAAGAAACACACAGAACGGAAAGACAATGAAGCAGATTGCGGAAGAGGAAGCAAAAAAGAAGGCAGAAGAGGAAGCAAGAAAGAAAGCGGAAGAAGCAAAGAAAAAAGCCGCGGCAGCCTCTTCACAGACAAGAAATGCTCCGATGTCCGTATCGGCAAGTGACAGAGATTTGATGGCGGCAATTATCTACTGCGAAGCAGGTGCAGAGCCATATCAGGGAAAAGTTGCGGTTGGCGCAGTTATTATGAATCGTGTAAGAAGTTCAAGATTCCCAAACACAATTTCAGGAGTTATCTACCAGAAAGGACAGTTTGGTCCTGCAATAACAGGAAAATTGGGACGTGTACTCGCATCGGGAAAAGCGACGGCAGAATGTTATAAAGCAGCAGATGCAGCGTTAGCAGGGGAAAACCCAATTGGAAACCGTTTGTTCTTTGGAAACGGAAACACAGGATATAAGATTGGAAGTCATTACTTCCACTAGAGATTTAAAGAACAGGAGGTCAGTTTAATTGTGAACTGACCTCCTGTTCTTTAGATTTCTTTAGAATTTTACTTATCTTCTTTCAGAAAAAGTATTGTAAGATGAATGTATAATAAAATATAGGGGTAAATAACTATGTATAACTATTTCATTTTTTTCTCAACATTTTAAGACGCTATCTTTGTTTTGCAGCAGCAGACGTCATGCTGGGTGAGGGGGATTCACTATTACAATCGTCAACAAAAACGGATTACGTTTTGGTGGGATTAGCTTTATTCGTTTCTGCTATGATAGAGCGTGAATATTGGAAGTTGAAAGAAAATGATAGAGAGCAATTATTTTTAGAAGTTCCGAAAAATTTAAAACAGAAAGCAATTTTCGGTGTTTGGGTGTTGCTGAAAATTTTATATAATTATCTTATTATAGGGGTATTACAAATCATTTTTCTAAAAAGCGACAGTCTTTTAAAACCGAATACGGAGGGTGAATATTTTATTGCATTTATCATTATTCTATGTTCTTTTCCGATTGCATATTTTTATCAGAGAAAGAGGAGAAGTATGGTATAATATGAAAAAAGCGAAAGAAGGGGAGCATATGCAGGGAAGTAAAATCATGGTTGTAGACGATGATGCAGATATCCGTCAGGCATTAAGGGTGTTGCTGGAAACGGAAAACTATGAGGTGTCAGAAGCAGACAATGGGGAAATGGCATTGGAATTGCTGGACGAAACGGTTGACTTAATGATTTTAGATATTATGATGCCGGAGAAAGACGGACTCAGCACCTGTCGGGAAGTGAGGGAAAAATACACGTTTCCCATTTTATTTCTCACTGCAAAAACAACGGAAAATGATAAATACATGGGATTTTTAAGCGGAGGAGATGACTATCTGACAAAGCCTTTTTCAAAAATGGAGGTTTTGACCAGAGTTTCGGCAATGTTAAGACGATACCATGTTTATCAGGGGAAAGGAAGTGGGCCAAAGGAAAAATATATCTGTATTAAGGATTTGAAAATTGACAGGAATGTTTCCCGTGTTTTTCAGGGCGATAAAGAAATTGTCTTAACAAATACAGAGTATGACATTTTAGTTTTTATGGCGAAAAATCCAAATAGAGTTTTTACACTGGAAGAGTTATATGAAAAGATATGGGGCGAGCCGTATCACTTTTCCGTAAATGCAACTGTTATGGTACATATCCGAAATTTGCGGCGTAAACTAAATGATACATCACAGGCATCAAGATATATTAAAAATGTTTGGGGAAAGGGTTATGCGATTGTCGATGAAACGAATGAGAAAAAATTATCTGAATAGAGAACTGTTCATTTTAAGTCTGGTATCTTTCGGAATTGCTCTGCTTGTATATTTTGTTCTATCTGTTTCTTCCACATATCTCATTACAAGATATTATAACACCGAAGAACACATTGAAAAGTTAGAAAAAAGATATGCAAAAGAATTGCAGGGGTATATTACAAAAGAGGGAATTACCGTCAAAAATATCGGGGAAGTTGATGAGTGGGTTTTCAACAGGGACGATGTCTTTCTCAAAATTTTTATAAATGGAAATCTTGTTTATGATGCAATGTATGGAGCGACAGATAATGTTGTCGGTTCATCGGAAAACAGAGAACATTTTTTGGAGATGAACAGTTATGAACTGAATTTGGGAGAGGACAAGGCGGAGGCAATCCTGTTCTGTTATGATTTTGCAGCGGAAAACTATGGACGGTATGTTTCACTGCTGATTTCTTTTCTTGTGTTCTTTATCAGTATGATAGCGGGTGTGCGAAAGAAAATGAAATATCTTGTCACTCTGCAAAGGGAACTGCATATGCTGTCGGAAGACTTGAATTCTTCCATTACGCTTCAGGGAAATGACGAGATTACCGATGTGGCAAAAGGGATAGAATCATTGCGGTTGTCGGTGAAAGATAAAATGGAAAAAGAAAAGATGGCTTATGAGGCAAATCACCGCCTGATTACATCTCTGTCCCATGACATAAAAACTCCTCTGACGGTTATGATTGCTTATTTGGAGTTGGCGAAAAGCAAGGGAAGAGAATGTGCGGAGTTGGAAAAATATATAGGGATTTCGCTGGATAAGGCAAACCATTTGAAGGAACTGACAAATGAACTGTTCGAACATTTTCTTCTGCACGGAGGAATGCAGGAAGTTATTTTTGACAGGGTAAATGGAAATGAATTGATTATGCAGATGCTGGAGGAAAACTTATTTGATTTAGAAATGCAGGGAGTGGATATACGGCGTGACATAAATGATATTACCTCTGTTTTGGAAGTGAATGTAAACATGGTACACAGACTGTTTCATAATCTGTTTTCTAATCTAAATAAGTATGGGGATTTATCTAAACCGATATTTATCCATTATGCTCTGGAAAATAATCATCTTGTACTCTCCATGCAAAATGCAAAGGCGCAGATGCCGGACAAAAGGGAGTCGGCAAAAATTGGCTTGCATAATTGTGAGGCGATTATGGAAAAACATAAGGGGACGTTTGAAGTCTGCGAGAATGAAAACACATTTTCCGTAAGATTTGCTTTTCCTGTATGTACGAAGAAATAGTTATGATTTTTCTTGAAAAAGAAAATAAGATATAGTAAAATGAATAAACAATAACAATATTTTCAGAAAACAAGGAGGGATTCTCGTATGAGTATTGGAGCGATACTAGGAATTGCACTGTTGGTTTTGATTATTCTCATTTTAATCTCCTGCATCAAGATTGTTACGCAGGCACAGGCGCTTGTTGTGGAGAGATTGGGAGCATATCAGGCAACATGGGGCGTAGGTTTACATTTCAAAATACCGATTATTGAACGTGTGGCAAGAAAAGTAGACTTAAAAGAGCAGGTGGCTGATTTCCCGCCACAGCCTGTTATTACAAAGGATAATGTTACAATGAGAATTGATACGGTTGTATTCTATCAGATTACGGATCCGAAACTTTTCTGCTATGGTGTAGCGAATCCGCTTATGGCAATTGAAAACCTTACGGCCACAACACTCCGTAATATTATCGGTGATTTGGAGTTGGACGAAACACTTACTTCAAGAGAGACGATTAATGCGAAGATGCGTTCTTCCCTCGATGTGGCAACTGATCCGTGGGGAATTAAAGTAAACAGGGTAGAGTTGAAGAATATCATTCCTCCGGCAGCTATTCAGGACGCGATGGAGAAACAGATGAAAGCGGAACGTGAGAGACGTGAATCGATTCTTCGCGCGGAAGGTGAGAAGAAATCAACCATTCTCGTTGCCGAAGGTAATAAGGAATCAGCAATCCTCGATGCCGAGGCGGAGAAACAGGCAGCGATCTTGAGAGCTGAAGCACAGAAAGAGAAGATGATTAAAGAGGCGGAAGGTCAGGCAGAGGCTATTCTGAAAGTACAGCAGGCGAATGCAGACGGTATCCGGTTCCTGAAAGAAGCGGGAGCAGATGAAGCGGTATTGACAATGAAGAGTCTGGAAGCATTTGCAAAAGCAGCGGACGGAAAAGCGACGAAAATTATTATTCCGTCAGAAATCCAAAGTGTTGCGGGATTGGTAAAATCCGTAACGGAAATCGGAGCAGATAAATAATCATATAAAGAGAAGGGGTATGTCTGACATATCCCTTTTGCCATGTATATGAGGAGGTGTGAAATGAGACCGGTAATTGACTTGGAAAAAGAATACGCAATTATGCTGGACGGCGGAGGTGCAAGAGGCGCTTATCAGATTGGAGCGTGGAAGGCGTTAAAGGAAGCGGGTGTGAAAATCAATGCGGTGGCAGGAACATCTGTGGGAGCGTTGAACGGAGCATTTATCTGCATGGACGATGTTGAGAAAGCGGAGAAAGTGTGGAGCGAAATTGCATTTTCCAAAGTGATGGACGTGGACGACACATGAATGGAAAAATTATTCAGAAAAGAAACCCCGCTGACGGAAGTGTTGAGAGAACTGTGGAAGACACTGGCGGACGGAGGGGTTGACGTGACGCCTCTTCGGAAACTCATTCATGAAAATGTCGACGAGAAAAAGATACGCGATTCGGGGATAGAGTTTTGCATTATGACATTCTCTGTGTCGGACATGAAGGAACTGGACTTAAGCATGGAGGATATTCCGGAGGGAATGTTGGAAGATTTTCTGCTGGCGAGTGCCTATCTTGTCGGATTTAAAAATGAAAAACTCCACGGTAAAACATATATTGATGGCGGTGTCATCAACAATGTGCCAATGGGTGCACTTGTGGACAGAGGATATGAAAATATTATTCAGATTCGCATTTTCGGGCCGGGGAGAGAACCGAAAGTGCGCATTACGGACGAGATGAATGTGTACAGAATTGCGCCGCATGTAAAACTGGGAAGCATTATCGAATTTCATCAGAGAAGAAGCAGACAAAATATGCGGATTGGATATTACGATGCACGGAGAATGCTTTACGGGTTAAAAGGGCGGATTTACTATATTGAACAAACAGAGGAAGAGTGCTATTATAAGACGAGGATTTCACGTCTGTCAGAGAAGGAACGCATAGAAACTGCGTTTGAACTTAGAATGGCAGTAGGTTACACGGAAGAAGAACTCTATTTGACGATGTTGGAAGCCTGTGCAAAATTACTCCATATACAAAAGTATAAAATATATACGGAACAGGAGTTGTACACACAAATCTGCAGGCGGTATGAACGGGCAAAAGAGAAGGAAAAATTTCCGGGATTTGTTTCGTTGCTTGTGAGAATAGGAAGGGATTACGTGACGGATTTAATGGAAATGAATACGAGATGGGTGGGCGGCACCGTCTATTCATATGAGGAGATAGATTCCACCAATGCGGAGGCTTTGCGTCTGGCAAAAGCAGGAGAAAGCCACGGCACTCTTGTGGTTGCAAAAAAACAGTATGCCGGACGGGGGCGGAGAGGCAGAACATGGGAATCCGAAGATGAGGAAAATATTTATATGTCCCTTTTACTTCGGCCGGAGTTTTCTGCCGGGAAAGCGCCGATGCTTACGCTTGTAATGGCGTACAGCGTGGCAAAAGTATTGCGGGAACAGGAAAATTTGGACGTGATAATTAAATGGCCAAATGATTTGGTCATCGGGAAAAAGAAAATTTGCGGAATTCTCACCGAGATGAAAATGGAGGAAAACAAGATTTCTTCGGTGATAATCGGTGTGGGAATCAATGTAAATGTGGAAAGTTTTCCGAGAGAACTTCGGGATAAGGCGACTTCGCTCAGAAGAGAGGCGGGAAGAGAGTTTTGCTGTACCGATTTGATTGCGAAGATAATGGAATCCTTTGAACAAAACTATAATTATTTTTCTGAAGTGGAAGATTTGTCTTTCATACAGGAAGAATACAATGAGATATTAGTAAACTGTGGAAAACAGGTGCGGATTTTAGAACCGCACAATGAATATGAGGCGGTGGCGCTCGGCATTAATGAAGAAGGCGAACTGCTTGTGGAGAAAGAAACCGGAGAAATCGAGAGAGTTTTTGCGGGAGAAGTTTCAGTGAGAGGAATGTATGAATATGTATAACAAAGAAGAAAGAACAGTGCTGTGTGCGTCAAACGCATATGAAAAGAAATATTATTTTAACCCTGACTTTGATGCGCTGCCAGACAGTATTAAGGACGAACTGAAAATCATGTGCGTACTGTATACGGAAGAAATCGGCGGTATTCTTGCGTTGGAATTCGAGGAGGACGGAACACTTGTGTTTGAAGTGTCCTCAGAGGAAAATGATTTTCTCTACGATGATATCGGAAGCAGATTAAAGATTAAAGAATTACAGAGAACAAAAGAAGACATGCTTCGTTCTTTGGAACTGTACTATAGAGTGTTCTTCTTGGGAGAGGAAATCGGGGAATGATACTGAAAATAGGAAATGTAGAACTGGAAAATCGGTATATTTTAGCTCCGATGGCAGGCGTCACTGATTTGCCATTCCGCTTATTATGTAAAGAACAGGGAGCAGGGCTTCTCTGTATGGAGATGGTCAGTGCGAAGGCGATTCAGTATAAAAACAAAAATACGCAGGCGCTTTTGAAAATTCACCCGGAAGAGCGTCCGGTTTCCCTTCAGTTATTCGGCTCAGATCCCGACGTGATGAGTGAAGTGGCAAAGAGTATTGAAGAGTTACCGTTTGCGATTTTAGATATTAACATGGGCTGTCCCGTTCCGAAAATTGTAAAGAATGGGGAAGGTTCTGCTCTTATGCAGAATCCGAAACTGGTGGAACAGATAGTGAAGAAAGTATCGGGAGCCATTCAAAAGCCGGTGACGTTGAAGATTCGCAAAGGGTTTAATGATGAATCTGTCAATGCGGTGGAAATTGCAAAAATCATTGAAGCGAGCGGCGGTGCAGCCGTTGCCGTTCACGGAAGAACAAGGGAACAGTATTATTCCGGCAAAGCGGATTGGGACATTATCCGTCAGGTGAAAGAGGCGGTTTCCATTCCGGTCATTGCAAACGGAGATGTGACTTGCGGACGGGACGCGATAGATATTCAAAAGCAGACGAACTGTGACGGGATTATGATCGGGAGAGGAGCGCAGGGGAATCCGTGGATTTTCTCTGAACTGCTTTACTACGAAAAACACGGTGAGATGCCCGAGCGTCCCGATGTGCATGAAGTGAAAAAGACAATGCTAAGACATGCAAAACTGCAGATGCAGTATAAAGGTGACTATTTAGGAATCCGTGAAATGCGGAAACATATCGCATGGTACACTACCGGAATGAAAAATTCTGCGAAGTTAAGAGACGATATCAACCGGGTGGAAAGTTTTGAGGAACTGGAAACGTTATTGGACGAAAGATTAACAGATTAGTGAAAGTGCATAAAAAATATCCTGTGAATAGAGTGAAACACTTTATTCACAGGATATTTTTTGTATAACTTTTATTATGGATAAATTTTCCTGCAAGCATTATAATAAAAAATAAGGCGAAACAATAGAAGACCGGATATTTTGCATAAAAGGATTTTGCCATAAACAGGGAGGAAAAAGAATGAAAAAGAGAAGAAGAATTTTGGCATTACTGCTTGCGACTACTTTGACACTCAGCAGTATGCCTGCAGTTTTGGCAAAAGAGGGAACAAAACCTCAGGACAGTACGACAAAAGAACAGCCATTTTGGTCGGGAACAGGGGAGAGTGATAAGTTTCGTATTCCATGTTTGGTATCACTAGATGACGGAACCCTTGTAGCGGGCTGCGATGCCAGATGGACAACCCATATGGACGGCGGCGGATTGGATACGATTGTGTCCTACTCTAAAGATAAGGGACAGACATGGCGCTATACATTTGCCAACTATCTTGGAGATAACGGAAATGAACATAATGTCAATTCTACAGCATTTATTGATCCTGCAATGGCAACGGACGGTGAGAGAGTGTACATGATTGCCGATTTGTATCCGGCAGGATACGCGTTGAACGGAGCGAAGAAACAGCCTGTTCCGGGAAAGAGCCATGATGATAAGGGAAATATCCTTTTGGCAGATGCGAGAAATTGGAATGACGTTTGGGGAAGTGAACGTACAAACGCTGCGAATTATACATACCGTTTAATAAAGAATGAAGGTGAAGACGGAAGGCCTACATACTCTATTCAAGATGCAAACGGAAAAATTATGGAAGGCTATACGGTTGATGCTTATTTCAATGTAAAAGGCGAAAACGTGAATGCCAATCTTTTTGAAGCCGATTCTCCATTTCAGGTATGGCCGACAGACTACCTTTATCTGACGACGTCGGAGGACGGAGGAAGAACATGGTCTGTTCCTTCCATCTTAAATTTAAGAAGAGACAGTGAACAGTCGCTTCTCGTTGGACCGGGGTGCGGAATGGTAACTTCAGAGGGCAGAATTGTATTTACCGCATATGAATTTACGAACGGAGATAAAAACAGTGTGGCAATCTACTCTGACGACGGAGGAAGAACGTGGAAGAGAGGAAAGTCTGTATCCGGTCTTAGTTCTGAAGCGGTTGTAACGGAAGCGGACGGAAAATTATATATGTTTACCCGCCACGGAGGATACTATGTGTCAAATGATTGGGGAGAAACATGGTCCGGACGAAAAGATATGGGGATAAATTACAACTTAGGCTGCCAGTTGACAGCAGTAACTTATCCGGAGAAAATTGACGGGAAGACAGCAATTCTTTTTGCTGCACCATCTAATACAACAACACGTGCAGCAGGAAAAATTTTCGTAGGCTTAGTTCAGGAAGACGGTACATTAAAGTGGACATATGATTACAGCATTAACGGTTCGGATTATTATGCATATTCGTGTCTGACCGTATTGCCTGACGGAACAGTAGGCTTATTATATGAAAATGGCGCAACAGAAATCAAATATATCGGCTTGGATATAAAAGATATTGCGAAAGGTGCAGCAATCGGAAACATTTGGTGTACGGACGATGCGGGGAAAACGGTATCGACAGTTACAATGAAATCAGATGAAACAAAAACGCTTACGGTAAACGGATTAAAAGAAAATGCGGAAGTAACCGTAGAGTCAGATAATGAGTCTGCAGTAGAAGCGACATACGAAAATGGCAAATTAAAATTGACTTCCTCAAAAGTAACAGGATTGAAACAGGCGGTTGTAACTGTAAAATGCGGGGAGGCAGACACAGAACTCCACGTAAATGTAACGGACAGCGAAAAGTATGAGATTGTAAATCTTCGTGTAGGAGATACAAAAACATATACGGATAAAACCGGAAATTACAGTGATAATAAACTGGAAGGGTTAGACAAAGATATTGCTGAAGTGATACTTGAAGGGGAAGACGCAAAAGACGAGGAAATCAAACCGGAAGCAGAAATTCAGTTGGGAACGAACGCACAGTTTGATGGAGAGAAGAAGAAAATCAGCAGCAGTCTGTTTACGTTTGATAAAAAGGATAACGGAAAATACGCCATTTCTGCAACGACGGCAAAAGGCAAGAAAGTATATCTCACTCCAAAGACAGCTGCAACGGCAAATACACCGCTCACAAAAACAAGTGCGGATATCACCGTGGCAAAAGGAGAGGACGGAACATTTAGTTTCACACAAGAGGCAGCCGGCGGAGCAGGAGGAATTTTATATTTCCATAAAGAAGCAGGTAAATTGTACTTTGACAGAAACGGAACAATGCATAATAACTGTAAATTTGATATTTACAAAGCCGTAGAAAACGCAAAAGACAGCGAAATTCCGGGATATATAAAAGTAAAGGATTTATCAGAAATTACAGATAACGGACAGTATGTAATTGCTTCAAAAGCAGCGGACGGAAGAAACTATCTGCTTAATCCTTCGCAGGAAACAGATAAATATAGTTATGTTGCAAAAGTAACCGGGAAAATGTACGAAGGACAGCCTACACCGGCAAAAACAGACATAACCATTAAGGGAAAAGCGGAAGGCGAAACAGAAGTAACCATCGGAAAAACCACATATTATATCATTGTAAAAAATGATGTAAAAGAAGTGAATTTAAAAGTAGGAGAAACGGTAAATATACCGGGAAAAATCGTACAGGCAAAAGGAGAGACAGACAGCATCTCGAAGGTAGAGCGCAACGACATGCCTCCTTATAAAGCGATTACGGAACTGAAAGAAGGAACATACTTGTTTGGAAGCGGAACTCACATTCTGTTAAATACACCAAGTAGCAAAGATAATCCTACAGGGTTGGCAATGCAGGCGGCAAATTTCAATGTAGGAGAGTACAACGAATCTCTTTGGACAATCGAAAAGTCAGAGAATGGTTATACGATGAAAGATGTCAACGGCAAATATGTAAATATTGATAACCAGAATGTGACATTAAAAGATACGCCGCAGACACTCACAATATCAAAGAGAAGTCAGGGTGGATTTGCAGTTTCCCGCAACGGATATTATTTAAACAACTGGGAAGGCGCGAACAACAAAGTGGCCGCTTACACAGGTGATGACAACGCATGGAGTTTCTATAAAGCGTCCGTGGGTAATGTTGTCACAGGAGAAAAGGCCGGAAAAGTAACTTTAGTTACGGAAGGAACAACATATAAGATTACAGTTGAGCAGGATCCTGTCACATGCAAACATACATGGGGAGACTGGGAAGTAATCAAAGAAGCAACCTGTACAGAGGGCGGCGAAGAAACAAAGACCTGTACAAAATGTCATGCGACAGAGACAAGACAGACAAAAGCACTCGGTCATAAGTTTAGTGACTGGGAAGTAGTAGAAGAACCTACAGCAACAGAGGACGGATACGAAGAGAGAGTGTGCGAACGCTGTAAAGCGAGACAGACAAAGGTACTTCCTGCAACCGGAGAAAATAATAACAACGGCGGAGATACAGGAAATCAAAATAATGGTGGAACTGCGGGTAACAGTGGAAATCATGATAACAGCGGCAACTCAGGAAACAGCGGAAATCAGAATCAGAAACCGGTAAAAACAGGCGATATGGCAGATCCGCTTACAACTGCTTTGGGAATGGCAGGCTGCCTCGGTGCAATCATTGCAATTCTTCGCAGAAAATCAGGAAAATAAAAATCTGGGGGATACTTAGGTATCCCCTATTTTATACGGTTTACAGAGTATGAACAACCTGTCAACCATTTTTGATTATGTCCTAAAAATTTTTTATGATATGCACCGGTTTCCCGGTGCATATTTTAGCATATAAGCATAGTTTCTGTTATCTTATGATTTTT
>ERZ773204.48-NODE-48-length-77873-cov-26.138194_pt1 | contig 77873 bp, 81 predicted proteins | sample MGYA00581007_ERZ773204 | MGnify/ENA primary metagenome ERZ773204 (study PRJEB29015, sample SAMEA2737757) | human gut metagenome | biome: human gut; feature: human-associated habitat; material: faeces | place: China | collected 2012 ... | reverse complement strand
GACCGATTACTGCAATATTTCCTTTAGGGTTGAAAGGCAACAACGGATTTCCGTTGCGATTACCGTCTATGAAGCCTGGCGCCAGTGCGGATTCGAAGGCGGAATCTAAAACAGCGCATACGAAAAAGCCGCCCTCAGATCAGGAAGGCGGCCTATTAAATTAACTGAACAGCGGATTACTGAACGGTCTTGTCTTCAGCAGCTGCGGCAGCCTGCTGCTCCTGCATTCTCTGAGCAAAGTAGGCTTCAAAGTTAATTTCACCCAAGTAGACCGGCGGCATGCCTGCACGAGTCAGAAGATCGGAGACATTGCTGCGGAGGTACGGGTAAATTGTGGACGGGCAGGTGATGCCAAGAACCATGGTCTTATGTTCTTCCTGGAACCCTTTCAGGAGGAAAATACCGGCCTGTTTGCACTCAACCAGGAAAACGGTTCTGTCTTCGTTATTGATTTTGGTCTTGGCTGTGACAGTTGCACGAACAACGACTTCGTAGAGGTCGGGCTGAGCCAGGCCATGTTCGGAGACGTCGAGCTGGATGTCTACCTGAGGGGCTTCGGGAGCTAAGAAGATCTCGGGAGCATTGGGCATTTCGAGAGAAGCGTCTTTCAGGTAAATGCGCTGAACGGCAAACTGAGGAGCTTCTTCCTGAGGCGCTGCTTCAGGAGTTGTGTTTTCGTTTTCTGCCATTTTTAATCCTTTACAGATAAGTAGAGTTAAATGTGTATCTAATGGGCCTTAGGCTTTTTTCTTCTTGTTGCTGCGGCGGTTAATTTCCAATCCGGTCAGCGGAAGCTTAGCTGCCTGCCATGCAACAAGGCCGCCTTCTAAGACATAGACGTCGGAAAAGCCTTTGCTCTTAAACTGTTTGAGTTCCTGCTGAGCGCGTCTGCCGTTTTGTGTGACGAGAATGACAGGACGGTTTTTATCGAGTGTTTCCATGCGGGAAACCAGATCGGCCGCCGGGATGTTAACTGCTCCGGCTAAAGAGCCTTTGGAGTATTCATTCGGAGTTCTAACGTCAACGAGCTGAGCATCTTTGTCATTTACTTGGATGACCACTTCGGCGGGACTTAATCCTGAATTTTTGGATTTAGAAAGGGACGGAAAAGCCAAAAGGATTGCCGAACCTACAAACGTAATGATCAGCAGAATGTTTTCAGTAATGAAATCCATGTTGAGAGAAGCAAAAATAGTAAACCTTGGGTCCTCGGGCAAAGCCTTGAGGATGCTAAAGAGGGGATTATATCCAACTGAACTCCTTACTCCAAATAAATATTTGAATCGCTGGGATTTAGGAGAAGTTTTTTCCGACTTTTTTCTTGGACGGGTGTTTAAGCGCCCCGCACTGTTAAAATTATTCTTTTGTCAGTACTTGCTTGGAAGAGACCATGTACAAAATCGTTTTAATGCGCCACGGCGAAAGCCAGTGGAACCTCGAAAATCGTTTTACAGGCTGGGTTGATGTTGATTTGACGGAAAAAGGGCGCGAAGAGGCTGCCCGTGCCGGTGAAATCCTGAAGGCCGAAGGTTACGAATTCGATCTTTGCTATACCTCCGTGCTAAAGAGAGCCATCCGGACATTGTGGATTACGCTCGACAAGCTCGATGCCATGTATCTTCCTGTCATCCATGACTGGCGCCTTAACGAACGTCATTACGGTGCACTCCAGGGATTAAACAAGAAAGAAACCGCGGCCAACTTCGGTGACGAGCAAGTGCTGATTTGGAGACGTTCCTATGATGTTCCGCCTCCCGCTCTGGAAAAAGATAATCCCATGTGGCCCGGATTTGATCCGCGCTACAAGCATGTCCCTGCGGAGGAACTTCCTTTGACAGAGTGTCTGGCAGATACCGTTGCACGAGTCGTTCCTTACTGGGAAAATGAAATCGTTCCGAACATTAAAGCGGGCCGCAAGATTTTAATTACCGCGCACGGCAACTCTTTGCGTTCTCTGATTAAGCATTTGGACAATATATCCGATAAGGACATTGTGGGCGTGAACGTTCCGACAGCAGTGCCTTTGGTTTACGAACTTGATGAGAACATGCGTCCGATCCGCAGCTATTACTTGGGCGACCAAGAAGCGATTAAGCAGAAGATGGCGGCAGTAGCGGCTCAGGGTAAGGCCGGTAAATAAAACTTACTGATGAGAATTCGTTTATCGGCAGCCACGGCGATTCTTCTCGCTTTGGCTGCCTTTACTTTTCAGTCTGTTTCTGCGGCGCCCGAGCCGCAGAGGCGATCTGTGTCTGCAGGAAAGCAAGCGGCAAAAACTCGGACGGCACAAAAACAAGTCTCTAAGAAAACGCCCAAAAAGACGGCAGAAAAAACGGTTATCCGCAAGGCCGGAAATTCTTCAAAAGCTGTTTCTCGCGGAGCCGCGGCCGATAAGACAGCGATAGAAGCGCGCAGAGCCGAAACGCAAAGCCGCATTGAAGAAGTGCGTTCTTCTATTTCGCAGAAAAGTTCCGTCAAGAAGAAGCTTGAAGAAGAGATGAAGCAGTCGGAAATCAAAATCCGACAGGTTCGGCAGTCCCTCCAAAAGCTGCGGCGGGAGAGGGCAAAATCCGAGCGCACGCTGAAGAGCCAGGAAAAAACGGTGCTCGGGCTGGAAAATGAACTTTCTCACGAGCAAAAAATTCTCGAAGAAATCAATCGGCAGAGACTTGAGCTGCTGACCCAGGAGCAGCAGCCTCAATGGGCCGCCTCAGATCCTAATCAAAAGGCACGGACGCACATGATGCTGTCTTTGCTGGCGAAAAAGTCTACGGAGTCTATCCATCGGCTGGAAAAAAATCAGAAGGAGCTCGGTCGAGCGCTTGAGCGTTCGAAGCGAACCAGCGACTCACTTCAGAAGACTTTGCAGGAGGAGCGCAGCGAACAGACTCGTCTGACCAAGGAGCGAAGAGAGCGCCAGTTAACGGCAGCAAAACTTAATCGAGAGCTTGCCTCGCAAACGATGACGCTTAAACGGCTTCAGAATGACGAAAAGCGTCTTGGAAACTTGGTGGCATCGCTTCAGCGCAAAGAAGCAGAGGCGCAGAAGGCCGCCCAAAGACGGGCAGCTGCCGCGGCAAAGCGCAGCGGCAAGCAAACCAAGACTGCCTCGGCTCCGGCGCCAAAGAAGGTCTTGGTATCAGGCGGTCCGCGCATGAATCCGGTACCCGGTAAAGTCGTTGCGCGTTTCGGCGAGAAACGCACCGTCTCCGGTAAGACGGATCGCTGGCAGGGAACCGTATTCAGCGTTACCAGAGACGAGAGTGTACACGCAGTGCGGGACGGCAAGGTGGTTTTTGCAGATTACCTGAGAGGCTACGGAAACCTGATTATTTTGGATCACGGCGCCGGCTACTTTACGGTCTACGGCAATGCAAGGGTCTCCGGCAATGCAGAGGTCTACGGCAATGCATGGGTCTACGGCAATGCAAGGGTCTCCGGCAATGTATGGGTCTACGGCAATGCATGGGTCTACGGCAATGCAGAGGTCTACGGCAATGCAGAGGTCTACGGCAATGCAAGGGTCTCCGGCAATGCAGAGGTCTCCGGCAATGCAGACTATACAACCATTCATGGTTTCGGCACTCAGTTCCGTACAACTACATTCTTTCAGTGCGAAGATAAGCAGATCAGAGTATCTTGCGGTTGTTTCTTAGGAACAATTCCAGAGTTCCGCGAACAGGTAAAAAATACCAGAGAGGGCAAAATTGCGGAAGAGTACCTTATGATTGCCGACCTGATGGAAAAGCATTTTGTAAAAGAAAAAGAAAGTGGTGAATAATTATGACCCCAGAAGAAGTAAACCTTTACGTCAAAGAAAATGCAGAAGTTCATCAGTTCGCTGCAGAGGTTGCAAGAATCATATCAGGCATTCCACAGATGCCGGAATTTTCAAACGAACGCCTGACAGTATCAGACGTGAGCAAAATGACAGGCATTCCTACACCATCTGTCAGAGCAGGAATCATCTATGGATGGTTGCCTATCGGTACGGCGTATCGTGGGAATAAAGTGATTCACGACAGAAAAGGTTCTGGCAGAATAGAATTTGTTATCTCTCCAAGAAAGCTCTGGGAAGAAACAGGATATGTCTGGAGAGGAAAAGAAGCATTAAAGTGATAGTGCCCCGGAGGGAGTCGACATCTCCGCCCCGGAGCTTTGCACCAACTAAACCACACTTAGTAGGTACAGGTTAATTATAACTTCGTATCTGCTAATTGTAAATACCAAAAAGGAGAAATTAGCACGATATGAGCAGAAATAGCACAAATAAATGTGAAAACGTTCCGACATGGGACGAACTTGAGTTCATTCTTGCGACAGAAATTGTCGAAGAAAGTAGAAAAAAAGCAAGAAAATGGTTTATTGCATGGTTGGTCACAACTTCCGCACTGGTAGCCAGCAACCTTGCATGGATTGTAGGAAAGGTAAGATGAAACAGTATATCATCATTGCGGCGTGTGTTCTTGCTGGTAAATACATAGACATACCTGTCTGGCTGAACATTGCTTTTGCGATTACTACATGCTGGACAGTTAAGCAGATCAATAAAGAATGGGAATAAATACAGGAGGGAAATGAAAATGTTCGAAAAAGAAATAGATGAACTGTACGGACTCTGTAAAAGAGTTGCACATGAAGTTCCAGATGCATTCATTAATTTTGATTATTCTTCAATAGGATTGACGGTATACGGAACAAAAAATAAAAAGGAACTTTATGAACGCGGAAAATGCGAATTTCAATGGGACATATCCGAAAGAATCTACAATGAGCCTGAACTTAAAGAATATAGTCTCACTGCATATAGAACCATAAAAGAATATCTTTTGGGACTCCTGATAGATGGGAAGTGTCCGCATGAATAAGCAGGCTGCAATCTTAAAGCTCTTGCCAAGTCTGGAAATCGTGAGTTGCATTAATGAGCTTCTTCGTGAGCTTCAGTCAAGAGGCGATTATATCCTTGACTACGAGAACTGCGATATGTCACTGGACCATATCGAATACCACAAAGCCGAAGATATCGACGGAGAGAAGTTCGGGGATGCATCAGATAACCTTTATTGCTTTTTTAAGGCGGTGTAAGCATGGATGAACGCATTCAGGAAGTATTGAGATTAATCGACATACAACTTGCTACAGTGCCGGATAACCCGATTGAAGAGCAGTATAAGGCAAGAACATTGGCAAACTATGTACAGGCTTTAAATGGGCTTTTAGTGGCTCAGAAAGCATATAAGGAGGGAAGTTTATGATAACTCTTGAAGCAAGCAGATTTATGGTGGCATGTGAAGATTATGAATCTAAGGTATTTATTCGAGATCGCAACGGTATTAAAGAAGTTACGGAATCTATGAACGACGAGGATAAAAATGAACTGATAAGTGATTTAATATACGTCGTTTCAAAACTGGTCAAAGAGAGGGGATGCTCATGAGTAATTTTGAAATCCGTATTCCGGCAAGGAAGAAACAGCCTGTAACCGATAAGGATAACCCAGTTGTGAAAGTATCAGCAGGTGCATACAACGCACTGGTTGAAATCTATAACGAATCAACCTTATCAATGAAAGATATTGCGAGTTTGCTGATTATTGAGAGCAGTAAGCATGTGGTTTATGACAAGGAGGAATAGTAATGAATATATATGAGAAATTAGGGATTATTCAGTCAAAGCTAAAAGCCCCTAAAGGACAGTATAATTCCTTCGGGAAATATAAATACAGAAGTTGTGAGGACATTCTTGAAGCAGTAAAGCCGCTTCTGGTAGAAACAAAGACAGTGTTATGTATCACTGATCAGATGGAAGTGGTCGGGGACAGAATCTATGTAAGAGCAGAAACGCATTTAAAAGATGCAGAGGATTCTTCTTCTGAAATCGTAACAGTTGCTTATGCAAGGGAAGAAGAGTCAAAAAAAGGCATGGATTCTTCCCAGGTTACAGGCACAGCGTCATCTTACGCAAGAAAGTATGCACTGAATGGTTTGTTCTGCATTGATGACAACAAAGACAGTGATTCTACTAATACAGGCAGCAGCGGAAAAACAGCAGCTAAAAAGCCAGAATCAAAAGAACCTGTTGAGATGATTACTTCAGAAAATGTAATGAGCATCCAGAACATCATTGACAAATATCCGAATTCTAACTTGTTTGAACAGATTAAAACTCGTTTCAAGGTAGACGATGTGAAAGGACTCACAAAAGAAAAAGGGCAAAAATGTCTCAAAATGTTGATTGAGTACGATAAACAGCATAGTGGAAAGGAATAAAAAATGAACAAAGTTATTCTTGCAGGACGATTTACAAGAGATCCAGAAGTCAGATATACAAATGATGGAACATCAATCGCAAGATTTTCCATTGCAGTCAATAGAAGATTTGTAAAAGAGGGTTCTGATCAGAAAGCTGACTTCCTTAATTGTGTTGCATTTGGAAAGTCTGCGGAATTTATCGAAAAATATTTCAGAAAAGGAATGAAAGCAGATTTATCTGGAAGAATCCAGACAGGATCCTATACGAATAAAGACGGCGTGAAGGTATATACAACAGATATCGTTGTCGAGGAAATCGAATTCGGCGAAAGTAAAGGTTCTTCACAGGCACAGACAGCATCGCCTACACCGAATCCAGAAGCCGACCCGGACGGATTTATGAGTATTCCAGATGGAATTGATGAGGAGATGCCGTTCGCATGATACAAATTGATAGCAGAGAACATCAGAAAGTTATTGATGGCATTAAAAAGGCATTTGACGAGGCAGGGGAAAAATGGTTCGTGTCAAAGCTGTATGTAGGTGATTACATGAATTATGATAACCCGCGTTTGGTAGTTGATAGAAAACAGAACCTTGCAGAGTTATGCGGAAATGTATGTCAGCAGCATGAAAGATTCCGATCTGAAATTATCCGGGCAAATGAAGCAGGAATAAAACTTGTCTTCTTATGCGAACACGGGAAAGGAATCGAAAAGCTGGACGATGTTCTCTGGTGGGAGAATCCCAGGGCGAAGAAGCGGGTTAAGAAAAATGGTATCTGGATTGAGCAAGAACAGAAAGTTATGCACGGCGATACGCTGTACAAAATTCTATGCACAATGCAGAGAAAATATGGCGTTGAATTCCTATTTTGTGACAAGAAAAATACTGGAAAACGAATAATGGAGATTCTGTCGGATGAACAAAGAAACAATTAAGCAGCAGAACAGTATGAGAGATGTTCTTGCCAGATACGGAATGATTCCGAACAGAGCTGGCTTTATCAGCTGCCCATTCCATTCCGGTGACCGTACTGCTTCATTGAAAATTTACAAAGACAGCTACTATTGCTTCGGTTGTGGTGCGACAGGTGACATATTTACATTCGTTCAGAACATGGATAATTGCGATTTTAAGACAGCCTTTCAGATTCTTGGCGGAACATACCATAAACCTGATTTTTCGTCCAGAATGGCAATATATCACGCTCAGAAGCAAAAAGAAATGAGAGAGAAAGCAGAACGGAAGAAGAATGAAGAATTGCAGGAATGTTTGTCCGATATTGACTTTTACAGGTCTATTCTTGACAGAGTAAGGCCATTATCAGATGGCTGGTGCGAAGCATGGAACAAATTACAGCTTGCATTATATAAGCATGGATTCATAACAGGATTGGAAGAAGGTGATTAAAGAAAATGGAACAGATTAATAAACTCACATCGGAATCAATTCTGGAAGAAGAAGTGTTTAATGAGATATTCAAACAAGAAGATGAGATTTACAAGGCACGTTTGACATTGACGCTTCTGGACAGGGCAAAAGCACTTGGAGTTAAAAAGAAATTTGAAGATTTACTAAAAGCTTACACCAAGGTTCAGAAACAGATAATCGAGCAAGAGAAAAGCAATAGGACGTTATCTATGCTGGATCAGTGGACGAACTTCTCTGATTGCGAATACGACAGAATGAAGTGCCTTAATTGGGTGGCGGATGATGATGGAATCAGAATATCAAATACAAATCCAGGATCACCGGACATTATAGCTTGTTATCACCCTATTCTTCCAATCGAACGAATGAAGAATCTGGAGACCGGGGAGGAACAAATAAAGTTAATCTATAAGAGGAATAATAAGTGGTCAGAGGTTATTGTTCCAAAAACCATGGTTGCGTCAGCGAGCAAAATTGTTGGTTTATCTGCGCTTGGGATTTCAGTGACATCTGAGAATGCGAAGTTTCTTGTACGGTATCTGTCAGACGTTGAGAATGCAAATGACGATTATATCAACATTCAGTATTCCTCCAGCAAAATCGGGTGGATCAGGGATTATTTCCTTCCCTATGACAAGGATATTGTATTCGATGGAGATATGAGGTTCCGACAACTGTACGAAAGTATCAGCGTAGGTGGCAGCAGAACAGAATGGTATGAGCATGTGAAGAAGGTTCGTGCTACTGGAAGAATAGAACCTAAAATTATGTTGGCTGCAAGTTTTGCAAGCATTCTAATTAAACTGGTTGGTGCTCTTCCATTCTTTGTAGACTTATGGGGAGAAACAGAAGGTGGTAAGACTGTAACGCTTATGCTAGGGGCTTCTGTCTGGGCGAATCCGGGTGAATCACGATACATAGGAGACTTCAAGACAACAGATGTGGCTCTGGAAGCAAAGTCTGATATGCTCAACAACTTACCGCTGATCCTGGACGATACTTCCAAAGTGTCGGCTAAAATCCGGGATAATTTCGAAGGAATTGTATATGACCTGTGTTCTGGAAAAGGAAAGAGCCGTTCCAACAAGGAGCTGGGTGTTAATCGGGAGAATCGCTGGCAGAATTGTATCCTTACTAACGGTGAACGTCCACTGGCCGGGTATGTCAGCCAGGGCGGAGCGATTAACCGAATCATCGAGGTTGAGTGTTCTGAGAAAATATTTGATGATCCGCAGCTTACCGCAGATACGCTTAAAAAGAACTACGGGTACGCAGGAATTGATTTTGTGAATGTAGTTAAGGAAATGTCCATTGACGATATAAAAGCCATGCAGAAGCATTTTCAGAGTCTTATACAGGATGATGATAAAATGCAGAAGCAGAGTATATCAATGAGTATTATCCTGGTAGCAGATAAAATCGCAACAGATCAGCTGTTCCATGATGGCCAGTACATTGACATTGAGACGGCTAAGAATCTTCTGACAGAGAAAGAAATGGTATCTGAAAACGAACGCGCTTACTGGTTCGTGCTTGATAAGATTGCCATGAACGGAATTAAATTCGATGATAACCCAGATATAAAAACAGAAAGGTGGGGAATTATCGACAATGATCCGGTAGAAAAAACGTCAACTGCAATAATCTATAGCGCAGCGTTTGATGATTTATGCAAAATCGGAAGATTCTCCAGAAAAGCATTTTTGTCATGGGCTGTCAAGAAAGGACTTGTGGAAACCGACAGCAGAGGATATCCGACCAAAGCAAAAAAACTTGACGGAATTGTCACCAAATGTGTGTTCTTGAAAATTGTAGATGAAATTCCAAAAGGTTTTGTGAATTGTAATGATGATTTTGAGATTACAGACGATATTGTGTTTGATTAACAAACAATTCGTCCAAAAGGTAACCGGGTAACCTAGGTAACCTTTGATTCTGCATATATATATTTGAGTATTTATATGCACATATTGAGTATAAAAGTTTCCCTATATGAGAAAGTCAGGGTTACTCGGTTACTCGGTTACCTACCTGTAAAATCAATGGTTTACACGAATTAGTACGGTTACATCTCGGTTACTGTGGGTTACTTATATTAAAATAATATAAATATATTATATTTATAAAATAAAATTAAATAGAGCGTATACAGTATATTGTATACAATATTCAAAGGAGATGATAAAAATAAAAGTAGAAGCAAAGGATATTCCGTATATTCAAAAATTTATGACTGAATTTTGGAAAACTATAAAAGATTTCTATTCAGCCGAACTTACAGACGAATATTCTAAGCAGGCCACTGATCGTCTGATAGAACTTGGAGAGTATGCGGAAATGTGCCCTGATGATAATGATAAACAGTTTATCAAGAATTGTCTAGTTGCTTTTAATAAGTTATTAGATTCCAAACAGAGGGAAGTGAGAAAGAATGTACAAACAGAAGTATAAAGAAGGTCAGCAGATTCACAAAGACATATATCTGTACATCTGCCGGTATATCAAGGAACATCGGTACGCACCGTCTTACAAAGAGATTGCTGATGGTGTCGGTGTGTCAAACGCCACAGTGCTTCGCCACATGGACATGCTGCGAACAGATGGGCTGATCGAAACAGATCATCCGAAGACACCGAGAGCATTCCGGCTGACAGGATATGAGTTCGTGACAAGGAGGAAGAAGCATGAAACTGTATGAGCTGTTCAAAGGCGCTGAGTACGTTGGAGAGTTCACTCTTGATGAGATCATAAGCATCACAGGAGTACATCGAAGCGCACTACTCAACAGCGTGGCGCACGGCGTCCTCGTAAATGACTTGTGGGACGTCTCTCCGGCTTACGATCGGACTTTAAACCGAAATGACGACAATTCATTGCTTAAGCAATTTGAAGCCGTTACAGGGCAGATTAGGAGGTGTGTGAAGCGTGAGCAGTAAACTTAAAGCAAAGCCACGAAAACAGAGACTTCCTCTAGCTCAGCCTAATCAGGCAGCTCAGGCATTCGGGCGGGCAATGATCAACTGCCATAGCCAGATCAAAAGCATGGAGAGAGAATCTTATGAGAATGGATTTAACGATGGAGAAGATTGGGCTGATACGATTAATGTTGTTACGACCATGATGGCTCTGAGACGCTTATATGGCTTTTCTACAAAACGCTTGCTCACAGTCATGCAGACTGCCAACGAGTACGTTAAAATGGCAAACAGGGGCGAAATGAGCGTTCTGAGCATGATACAGGACATTGAAGAGAACACAGATGTAAGATTTGACGAGATGAACAAGAATCTGGTTAAGAAGATGGGAGTTTAAAATGAAATTTATAGATTTTTTCGCAGGAATCGGAGGATTTCGTAGGGGAATGGAATTGGCGGGGCATGAATGCGTTGGTTTTTGCGAATTTGATAAATTTGCTACTGCGAGTTACATCTCAATGCACTTGCTGACAGACGAGCAGCGAAAGGCATTGGAAGATATTCCTATCAAGAAAAGACAGAAAGAAATATTAAAGGAGGAATACAGAAATGGAGAATGGTACGCAAATGACATTAGAAGAGTGTATGCCGGAGACATTCCAAAAGCCGACTGCTGGTGCTTCGGATTCCCTTGTCAGGACATATCCGTTGCAGGAAAGCAAGCCGGATTTCAAGGAAACCGTTCAAGCCTGTTTTTCAGAGTTATGTACCTTGTCGGACAGCTCGAAGAAGAAAATAAACCCACTTACCTTTTCATTGAGAACGTTAAGAATTTACTTAGTGTTAATGGAGGATGGGATTTCGCCAGACTGCTCATTGAAATGGAGCAGGAGGGGTATGATGCAGAATGGCAAGTGCTCAACTCCAAAGATTTCGGAGTGCCACAGAACAGAGAAAGGTGCTTCATTGTCGGACATCTTAGAGGAAGAAGTACCGCAAAAGTATTTCCTATCGAAGGAACAGACGGAGAAAATAGTGTTTCGTTAAATCTTTTTGGTTGCCTTAATGGTAGAAATTCACAGCGAGACAGAGTTTATAGCGACAATGGGTTGGCACCAACAATCAGTACGAAGCCGGGAGGAAACACAGAACCCAAAGTATCCATATTATTTGATACAAGTTATATTGGCCAAGATGGAAAAGCACGCATATATGAAAATATTTGTCCAACACTAACAAGCAGAGATTATAAAGAGCCTAGAAGTGTCGGAGTAGTATGCAAGGGATGCAGCGATAAAGGCATCTGGAACAGTCACTGGGCGTGCTTCTTATACAAGATAGAGGGGATTGAAGGCTGTTACTGTAGAAAATGCGTAAAGGAAATCATGCGGGAGGAGGACCAAACATGACAGTAAAGCAGTTATTGGACGTTATAGATAAGAAAACAATGGTAGAAGTCAGAGGCGAGCACGACTGTGAACTTATATTTTCTACAAACAGAAATTGCGGATACTATACAAAAGACACTTTTGAAGAAATAAAAGAAAATACAGCCACACAGATTACTGCACTCGAAGAAGATCTGATTGTTATTTATATTGATTCTGAGATATGGAGGGAATAATCAATGGAAATGTCAATTTTCAAAAAGGATGGGAAGACCTACACCAGATTCAAGGTCACGCTAAAAGAGTTTAAATCTTGGCAAGCTTTACTCGAGGTAAAGTATTGGATTGATACATCAAAGCCGGTCAAGAAAAACAGCAGATACATTTATTTCGAAAAGGAGGGTGACCGGATTAATGGGAAGATGTAAATTAGACTGTCCGGACGGCGAAACAGAGTGCTGCATCTGCTGTACTAAGCATGATTCTTGTCAGTGCAGATGTGATGATATGGACAGTTATGAATATGCGGAGGAGTGTGAAGAATATGAAAATTAATGAATTAGGCTTAACAACAAGAACGCACAACATACTATTAAGAGCAGGCCTTACTACCACTGAGGAAATCAAAGAAAAATCAGATGATGATTTGAAAAGAATCAGAAATATGTCTGAGAAATGTTACAAAGAGATTAAGCAAGCTGTGTACTGTACGGACTGTAAACGCAGTATCTATGGAGAATATCATGATTGCGACATCAATACGGAAAGCGGTGGGAAATATCTCCGTGGAGATTGCGAGTGCCATTGTAAAGTATTTATGGAGGAATAAAAAATGCGCTTAATAGATGCAGACGAATTAATTAAATACATTAAAACTTGGGAGATTGGGACAAGTATTAGTTCCGACCAGAAAGAGTTTATTGATTGCGTCAATGAGCAACCGACAGTTTTTGATGTGGATGAAGTTGTTCAACAGTTGGAAATGTTAATCGAAGATAAAGTTTCAGAATCGGGTGACGATTGGTATACAGCCGAATGCCTGAATGAAACAGTTGAAATCGTGAAAGGCGGTGGAGTTGAATGAGAGAAATTCTTTTCAAAGGAAAGCGGATTGATAATGATGAATGGATTGATGGGTATTATCAGAAAAGACATGACTTTTTAGGAAACGAAGAACATTTAATCTTTTATGCAGACGGTCATACAGTATGGGATCATGCGGAAGTTAGCTCAGGAACCATCTGCCAGTTCACAGGACTTTGTGACAAGAACGGGAAGAGAATCTGGGAGAACAATGTTGTTTGGCTTGTTTGTAATGGTGAAGAACATGTTTATCAGATAGTTTGGGATAACTCTGAATTAGATTTTAAAGCGACCAATGGTGAAGAAAATTACGGATTGAATTTTGAATATTTACTATGTTGCGATGAAATTGAAGTTATTGGAAACATTTTCGACAATCCAGAATTATTACAGGAGGAACACAAATGAGTAGTGCAAGCGTAAGATTCGGAACAAAAGCGTATGTATGCGCAAGGTACTTCCTCAGACCGGGAAAGTGCTTCAAATACATCGACCAGCGTGGCGAAGATACCACGGAACACGTCTATGAGGTCATAGCATTATATCCATATTGTGTATTGTTAAGAGATACCAGAAATGGAGTTAGAACTTGCCCGGGGTATAATACTTTGAGCCTGATGCTGAGAGGAAGTGAAACGTATGAGTAAATCAGTATTAGTGATTGATACACCAGAAACTTGTGTAGATTGTCAATTCTGTTATGAATTAGATGAAGGGGTTGAAGCATGCTGTTCAATCTCAGATGACGATGTAGATTCTAAATGCAACAGCGATAACCCTGAAGATATGTTTCATTCCAATATGGTGCATCATGCGTATATTGGTATGAATAATTATTGTAACAGATGCGGGCAGAAATTAGATTGGAGCGAAAAAGATGGCGTACAACATTGATGAAAGCGTTATTGCTAAAAGCATTAAATATTACGGAGCAGAAATTCAGTCGACCGTCTGTATGGAGGAATGTGCAGAACTGATACAGGCAGTCAGTAAAGCGAAACGCGGAAAAATTGATAAAGACAATATGATGGAAGAAATTGCAGACGTGTTGATCTGCATTGAGATGTTAAAACAGATTTACAATATTCCAGATTGCTCAATTAAAAATTGGATTGAGCGAAAACAGGAAAGAATGCTGAGAAGAATGGAGAAATAGACATGGACGATAAAATATACAAAACGTGTGTTAAGAACGATAACGGGCTGTGTGACCGCAAAGGCATCCTGATAGAGGAAGATGATACCTGTGAAAAGCACACAGAAAATTGGATGGACTCTTTAATGGAGAAATTCATTCGAAAATCAATGTGGTAAGGACGGAAATGTCCTTGCCAGACGGGATATTTATTCGGAATTAGCAAATTTGAGAGGAACGATAATTATGTCAGACAAACCTACACCAGACATAACGCCAAACCTTGCTGTATCAGCATACCACGTATTGCAGCAATATTGCACTGGACAGCCAGCGGATTGCAAAGGCTGCGGATTCTACGAACACTGTCCAGAATGTTTTCAAGGCATACCATGTGACTGGAGCTTGAATGAAGAAGGTGAAATAAATGAAGCTGAGAAAGGCAACACTGATTGATTACGGAGTGCCGCCGGATGATATACCGACATTACAAAGCCACTTGCGGAATCTTAACGAGAGCGACAAATACAATCTGTTACAGGTATCTATTAAATATGCACCCGGAATTGAATCACAAATCTATGACAGTATTGTGAACGGTATTGGCTATCGAACGATGGAAAAGATCAGAACGGTTCCTGCAACAGAGAATGACTTCTATGGCTACAAACGCAAGGTCATGGCGGAATATTATCATCTGGCAAAATTGATTGGCAGACTTTAAAAAAAAATTAAAAATTTATAAAAGTGGTAGAGAGCTACATACGCCCTAGTATGGTATTATAGTATATATAACTATAACTATGCTAGGGGATTTTAATTCAGAAAGGATATGATTGGATGTTGATAGAATGGCAAATGATCAGAATTTAAATAATGGGGTGGCCACACAGTTTCGAGCAGGCGAGGAGCAGGCGAGAATTGCAAAAAAAGGTGGTATTGCATCAGGTCAAGCACGCCGTCAAAAAAAGACTCTTTCTGAATTAGCAAAAATGATAGCTGAGAATCCTGCCCCGACTGCTGCGAAAAAGAAACTCACAAAGATGGGAATATCTGATGAGGATGCAAATAATAATGCCTGTATTGTAGCTGCTGTATACGATAAAGCTATTAAAGGAAATATGCAGGCGGTGGACAAATGGGAACAGTTGGTAGCTGTATCAAAATCAGACGAAAGCAAATATGAACTTCCTGCCAGAGTACTTGGCAAGGCGTTCGTGGATATTAACCGACAGATTAAGCCTAACATTGAATATGTATTTGAGGGCGGTCGAGGTGGTCTGAAATCTTCATTTGTGGCTTTTAAGATTGTTGAACTTATCAAGAATAATCCTCAGATGCACGCCTGCATTACAAGACAGGTGGCCGGTACTCTGAAAGATTCTGTATATGCTAACATGAAATGGGCTATCAATGAACTGGGATTAATGGAAGAATTTGAATGCAAGGTGTCGCCACTTGAGATCAAGTATATTAAGACTGGACAGACAATATACTTCCGTGGTCTGGACGATGAAACAAAACTGAAATCTATTAAGCCAGAGTTTGGATACATCGGAATCCTCTGGAAAGAAGAAAAAGACCAAATGAAGGGAGATGCCCAGGAACGTTCTGTTAATCAGTCAGTGCTTCGTGGCGGCGATGAATCCTATGATTTTTCATCATATAACCCACCAAAATCAAAATCAAACTGGGTAAACAGGATCAAGCTTACACCTAACCCGAAAAGAGTTATCCATCATTCGAGTTATTTGGAAGCTCCGGCGGAGTGGCTCGGACAGAAGTTTATTGACGATGCAGCGCACCTGAAAGAAATCAATCCAGAAGCCTATGAGCATGAATACTTGGGTGTTCCGAATGGTGACGGCGGAAACGTATTTGAATATCTGGAGATTAGAGATATTACAGATGAAGAAATCAGTCGCATGGATCGTATTTTCGCTGGCGTAGATTATGGATGGTACCCGGATGCCTTCTGCTATCTCCGAACTTATTATGATTCTGCCAGAGAGAAAATATATCTGATTGACGAATTGTATGTAAATAAATGGAGCAACTCCAAGACTGCTGATTGGATCAAGAAAAAAGGCTATGACGATTATACGATGATATGTGATTCTGCGGAACCTAAGTCTGTGAACGACTTCCGGGATGCCGGACTCCCTGCAAGAGGAGCAATCAAAGGCCCGGGGAGTATCGAGTATGGTTTTAAATTTTTACAGACAAAGACCATAGTTATTGACCCCAAGCGAACGCCGAACGCATACAAGGAAATCACAGAATATGAGTATGACAGGGACAAAGAGGGAAATGTAATAAGTGGCTATCCTGATGGAAATGATCATGCAATCTCGGCGCTTAGATATGCTTATGAGCCATTGTTTAACAGGAGGGGGTACAGTGCATAATGAGTAAAATAGGAATAGAACTACCGAAAGAGTATTCGGACAGATTTGACAAATTACGCCAGAATCGAGTAGAAGTCAGCTTTTATAAATATGGCACAGCAGCAGACAACTTTGGAATGAAATTAGTAGATGCACTTGAATCACATGATATGTGCATTAAAAAATATAAAGAAACTGGAAACACGGAATATCTTTGCGATGCAGCAAATTATCTCATGTTTGAATTTATGTATCCACAGATTCCGAATGCATTTTTCAAAGCAACAGATAGCGGAGAGAGTGCTGGAGTTGCCGGAACACCAATAAATCAACTAAAAGAAAAATGGTGACTAAATGGGACTTATAACAACACTAAAAAGGTGGTTTAACATGATATTCAAAAAACAAGCCGAAGAGGACTTCAACATCCAGGCGGCAGAATTTCCAGAAATGGAATCGTTGATTAATAAATGTGCAAACATATATCGAGGCGTTCCATACTGGTTAGATGATAAGAATAATATCAAGACGATTAATTTCGCGAAATCCGTCTGCTCAGAAACAGCACGGCTCGCAACATTGGCGATTGGCATTCAGATAGATGGTTCCGCAAGGGCAACGTGGCTACAGGAGCAGATAGATAAAGTATATTTCCAGATCCGGCACTGGGTAGAATACGGCTGCGCTTACGGAACGGTGTTCATTAAGCCAAACGGTGAGAGTCTTGACGTATTTACTCCGGCAGATGTGATGATTGTGGATTATGATAATCAGGAAATCAAAGGGATTATATTTAAGGACTCTTATACGGTTGGGCGGAAATATTATACACGGCTTGAATATCATAGATTTGTTGAGACTACCGTGAATGGCGTGACAACCTATCCGTACTATGTTTCAAACAGAACTTATGTGTCAAAATCCCCTCAGAGCATCGGTGATAAAATTGATCTTAAACAGACCAAATGGGCTGGCCTCATGGCAGATACACCGCCGATACTCAAGGCAAACGGCGAGAAGCTGGACGGACCGTTGTACGGAATGTTGCGGACACCGCAAGCGAACAATGTGGATATCAGTACACCACTTGGACTTCCAATATTCGCTGAAGCTATTGAAGAATTAAAAGACCTCGATATTGCATACAGCAGAAACGTCGGAGAGATTTTTGATTCTCAGAAGATTGTTCTGGCAGATGATAGACTGCTGATGCCAAGCGGTGCACCTGTATCAGCCATGTCGCCACAGGGCATGGAGAACAGACGTAATGAGATGAGCTTACCGCATTTTGTCAAGAATGTATTCGGACAAGATGAAAAAGAGTTTTATCAGGAAATAAATCCGATACTCAACACAGATACCCGTATAAGCGGCATAAATGCCCTCCTTGGACAGATTGGATATAAGGTCGGATTCTCTAATGGATATTTTGTATTTAATGAAAAAAGCGGAATACAAACAGCCACAGAGGTAGAAGCAGGGCAACAGAGGTCTGTACAATTTATCAAGGACGTAAGAGACCAATTAGACAAAAGCATAAAACAAGTAGTATATGCGTTGAGCGTATATGCAGATTTATATGGATTGGCCCCAGTCGGTGCATATAAAGTTCAGTGCAACTTTGGCGAAATGGCATATTCTTATGAGAGAGACCGAGACAATTGGTGGAAGTATCGCTTACAGGGTGACTGTCCTCCTTGGATGTATTATGTCAAATTCGAAAATATGACAGAATCCGAAGCGAAAGCAATGGTCAAAGAAGCTCAGCCAGACGAACCAAAATTGTTTGGAGATGAATAGTTATGTTAAGCCCAGAATATTTACGGCAAATTACAGAAGGCAGCGAACAGATTGCGGAAGAATTGCATCAGTATATCATCTCTGAGATTGTGTCGAGGATGATGGCAAGAATCGGCAGGGGTGAGGACTATATTCTAACTAATGCTGATGCGTGGAGAATCAGAACACTACAGGAATCCGGTGAACTGTTAGAGGACATTCTGACGGAATTATCCAAATACACCAAACGTGAACAACGGGAACTCCTTGAAGCGTTTGAAGATGCTGGAATCACTGCAATGAACTATGATGATAAAGTATACAAGGCGGCAGGATTAAGCCCTGTACCGATCGAACAGTCGCCAGCTATGATAAGACTCATGGAGCGAAATATGCTTGCGACTATGGGAGAATGGCGGAACTTCACAAGGACAACTGCAAATGTGGCTCAGGCACTGTATATCAACCAATGTGACCTTGCATATAATCATGTAATGACTGGAGCAGTTGGATATACGCAAGCCATCAAAGAGGCAGTTAATAACGTTGTGAGTGATGGTGTTACTGTCACATACCCATCTGGCAGAAAAGACACGATCGAAACAGCAGTCGCACGTTCTGTCAGAACTGGCGTGGCTCAGGCGTGTGCTGATATTCAGTTGACAAGAATGAAAGAAATGGGATACGGTTTAGTACTGACATCGGCACATATAGGAAGCCGCCCAAGCCATGAAGTATGGCAAGGGCAGGTATTTTCTATAGATTGGGAAAAACTAAAAGAAATTAAGCCGGAGTTCTTCAAGGGGCAAGATACATCAGAATACCGTAAAATGTCAGAACAAAAAGTAAGCCGATATCCAGATTTTATTGAAAATTGTCATTATGGCGAAGCTGATGGAATATGCGGAGTAAATTGCAGACATCATTTTTCGGTTTGGGCGGAAGGAATGCCGAATCCCTATGCAGAACTATCAGCGCAGGATAAAGCCAACAAGGGAAAACAGTACGAAAAAGAACAGCGGCAACGTACTTATGAGCGAAGAATCCGCAAAACGAAGCGAGAAGTCCTTGGACTGCAAGCAGGAGTTGACAATGCACCGAACGAAAAGGCGAAATTTGCATTACAACAAGACCTTGACCGGAAGTCTTATCTTTTGCAGAAACAAAATGCTGCATATAAAGATTACTGCAAAGACAATGATCTAAGAGAGCTGCAAGACCGACTCACGATAGCTAAGTGGAACCGCCAGAACGCCGCAAAAGTCAGAGAAGCGGCAAAGAGATATAAAACAGCAAAGGGGATTGACTGATGGATAGATGGGAATATTATAATCCGAATCCCGTTAAGGATAAGAGAACAGGAGATTGCGTTGTCCGGGCAATATGCAAGGCAACCGGTTTCGACTGGGAAACAGTATTCGCCGGATTAATGGTACAGGCGTGCGCTTTGTCAGATATGCCAAGTGCAAATTATGTCTGGGGAGCGTACCTCTATAAACGTGGGTACAGACGCAAGCTGATTGAACAATCAGAACGATATATCTATACAGTCAACGACTTTTGCACAGACCATCCGACAGGCACATACATTCTCTGTATAGATGGACACGTAGTGACGGTACAGAACGGCAAATATTACGATACATGGGATAGTGGTAATGAGATCCCGGTATACTACTGGGAAAAGGAGTAGCTAAATGAGCATATCAGAATTTGTACAAGTATTCCTTTCAATTTGCGGAGGGGTGTCTATTGTCGGAGGGGCGGCAGCCGTAATCTTTAAATGGATTACCCCGGCATTCCGACTTAATAAGCGAGTAGAAACACTGGAAGAACATGATAGACGAGATTATGAAAGTCTTCGGAGAATCGCAGAACGAGATTCATTAATTCTGGAAGTGTTGTCGACCATGCTGGATAGTCAGATTAGTGGGAATAATGTAGAAGAATTAAAAAAAACAAAACAGAAGCTTACAAATTATCTTGCGCAGAATCAACGTTAGCATTAATAAGGGGTATACTCATGAAATTATATGTGTTCACGAAAAAAGATATAGACAGGTTCTTGATAGAGTGCAATTTCACACCGGACGAAGAAAGACTGTTCCGGCTGAGATGCAAGGAATATACGCTCGAATACTGCGCTGAACAGATGAATGTGAGCATATCTACCGTAAAGAGATTAAGCAGAAGAGTAAACAGTAAGATTATAAAAGTATGCTAAAAGGAGAGGCAATTTACCCCTCCTTCTTTTTATGCAAAATCTTCTTTTACAGCTCTTTCAAGCAATAAAATTACGTATTCTGGTGGATTTCTTTTACCGCCTTCCCAGTTTTCAATTGTCCTTTTGGGAATTTTGTATTTATCGGAAAAAGCCTGCTGGCTTAACCCGGAAATTAATCTAATTTCTTTGATGCTCATATTGTTCCTTTCTTTCTTCTTTTTATTTCCAACGCTTCACAATGTCTCCGTCGTAATGATCGGGCGCGTCCTCGTCCGGATTGATGCTTTCCAGCACGTAAAACTCCGATCTGTGTTTCTTTTTAAACCTTGTCAGATTTGACCATTTTCCCTCCGCTTCCAGAATGGCTTCTTCTTTGTTCTCAAATTCATCGATGAAACAATCACCGTCTGTATAATCCATAATTATATACTTCATTTTCCTGCCTCCTAGTTAATCCCGGTAACCTTAACTCGGGTTTGTAAAATATCCTCCGTGGGCTCCAGAATTTCAAAGTCAACGATAAGCTCCTCGCCGTCCTGATATACGGCGATTGCTCCGGACTCTAACAGCTCTTCCCCGTCCCCGTCTCCGTACCAGAGCTGACCGAAATAGTATTCCTCTCCGACCTCTATTGTGTCGTTCTGTCCGTAAACGTAAGATAATGTGTTTAATTTTATCATTTTTTATTCCTCCTTGATTTTTTGTTCTTCCCTGTTTCTGATGTTATCATACCACTCGTTGGGTGATATGTCAATACTTTTTTGATACTTTTTTGAACTTCTTAGATTAATACTTTTATGCAAAAATATAATCAGAAAGGCGGTGTATAAGATGGCATTATATAACAATCCTTATCAATATAGTTTTGGCGTTCCGGGGCAGATGAACCAGTTCCAGCAACAGCCTGTCCAGATTCCAGCTCAACCAGTACAGCAACCACAGCAGAATAATAGCGGTATCCTGTGGGTATCCGGCGAAGTCGGCGCAAAATCCTATCTGGTAGCACCCGGGACAAGTGTTTTACTGATGGATTCCGAATCAGAGAAATTTTACATAAAATCAACAGATGTATCCGGCATGCCGCAGCCATTACGGACGTTTGAGTATCATGAAGTAGGCACTCAGATGCCGCCTAAACAGCCTGTTCAGAACATGGACAGTAAATATGTTACTCGACAGGAATACGATGATTTGAAAGGCAAATACGAAGTTATCATAAACCGATTAAATTCATTTTCTGAACCTGTTAGGGCTAATACCGTACAGGAATCAGCGACCAAGGGAGGAAATGCAGATGAGTAATCCATTATTTAACGCACTTGGCGGCGGGATGCCGCAGGGAAACGGACCAATGCAGATGATACAACAGTTTATGCAGTTTAAACAGAATTTTAAGGGAGATCCGAAAGCAGAAGTCGAGAAAATGTTGCAGTCTGGAAAGATTTCTCAACAGCAGCTCAATCAAGTTCAACAGATGGCAGGGCAATTCCAGCACATGTTGAAAGGAATGAAATAGTACATTACAATCTGGCCAGATTGATGTAAATACACAAAAAGGAGATTATATTATGGATGGAAATTATAGCTTAGCAGATATTGCCGCTGCTACTGGAAACGGCAGAAATAATGACGGCATGTTTGGTGGAGATGGCAGCTGGTGGATTATTGTTTTATTTATTTTTGCTTTCTTCGGATGGGGAAACAACGGATGGGGCAATAATGGAAACGGCGGCGGATATGTAGCCACAGCAGCTACTCAGGCAGACATTCAGAGAGGATTTGACAATTCCGCAGTGATTAGCAAGCTTGACGGAATCAACAGTGGTCTGTGCGATGGCTTCTATGCCATGAATAATGGTATGCTTACCGGATTTAATGGAATCAACACAAACATCATGCAGACCGGCTTTGGCATTCAGCAGGCTATTAACGCTGACACTGTAGCAAATATGCAGAATACCAATGCGCTCCAGGCACAGCTTGCAAACTGCTGCTGCGAAACCAGAGAAGCAATTCAGGGCATAAACTATAACATGGCACAGAATACCTGTGCATTGCAGAACACCATGAACAGTAACACAAGAGACATTATCGACAGCCAGAACGCCGGAACAAGGGCAATCCTTGATTACCTGTGCAACGAGAAGATTTCTTCCTTACAGGCTGAAAACAATGATCTCAGACGCGCCGCTTCTCAGGATCGCCAGAGTGCGCTTCTCACAACTGCAATGGCTTCTCAGACACAGCAGCTCATTAATGCGATTAATCCAGCACCGATTCCGGCATATCAGGTTCCTAACCCGAACACATATTACGGATGTGGATGCGGATGCAATACTGGATGTAATTGCTGATAACTTCATATCGAGAGTATCTTTCGATTGATTTCGGATGTCGGCTTATGCCGTATTACACAGAGGGGCAGGCTGAGACCTGTCCTTTTGTGATATGAAAGGAGTATTTTTATGGCAGAATTTACAAATGTAGCTGCTCAGACGGTAGCAGCAAATGGAAATGTAGTATTTTCAAACACAGCAGTTAAAGGTTCTAACTGTATTCAGCACAGAGAGGGAAGTGGAATTATTACACTGAGAGGACTGACTAATCAGTGCAAAGCGAGATTCTTCGTGGATTTCTCCGGTAACATCGCGATTCCAACAGGCGGTACTGTCGGAGCTATTTCTCTGGCTATTGCAATTTCTAGTGAGCCGGTTCTTTCTTCTCAGATGATTTCCACACCGGCAGCAGTGGATCAGTACAACAATGTGTCCTCTGGCATTTATATTGACGTACCTCGTGGATGTTGCGTTAACATCGCAGTAGAGAATACAAGCGATCAGGCTATTTCTGTTGCGAACGCAAATATTGTCGTGACTAGAGAAGCGTAGGAGGTGTGATTATGAGAGATATTAAAGACTTATGCGCAAGAATCGAAGACGAGCTGTCCAAAATCGCTGATAATGGACTGACCACCGGAAATCTGGAAATGACATACAAACTGATTGATATGTACAAAGATATAAAGAACACGCAGTACTGGGATAAGAAAGCGGAGTATTACAACGCTGTCCTTGATGAAATGCGTAGCGGATACAATGACGATTACAGCGAGCGCGGAAGAAAACGTGACAGCATGGGGAGATACAGCGCAAATGATGGCAGAATGATGCCGGATTACGACAGGGGCAATTCTTATGCCAGACGTGGTGAACATTATGTCAGAGGACATTACAGTCGCTCTGATGGGAGAGACGCTTACGATGACTATATGACGCAGAAGCAAAGCTATCGTTCCGGCAAGTCTGAAGACTGCAAGAGGAAGATGCTTGCCGCTCTGGAAGAACATCTGGACGAGCTCACAACAGAAATGAGCGATATGTCTAAAGATGCGGAGTGCCGGGAGGAACGCGATCTTGTTAAAAGATATGTGGAAAAACTCCGGGATATGCTTTAAAAACACAAAAAGTGGTAGAGAGGTAGTTAAAAGAAATCTGTTATAATGTAATTGTGCAGCAGGAAGCACAAGTAAAACGGTTGTTTTGACATTTTCGTTTTAATCCTCCTTTCTTTAATTTAGTAGCTGGTGCGCACGCTTTAATGGAAAGTTAAACAGGTTCGAATCCTGTCGTGCGTATTTGCCGTCTGGCACGCAAGATGGCTCACCTCCTTGATTAAGGTTTTTGTTATTCATGCTTTTCTTTAAAAAAAGAATAAATATCCGAAACAACTCGTGGTAGGCATAACACGTTAAATACCTTGCTAACCCGGGAATCCGGGTTATGTGGAATGTAGCTCAGTAGGAAGAGCGGAGATGCTGAATTCTTGACGTCAGAGGTTCAAGTCCTCTCATTCCATTACCCTGCCAGTGGTCTAACTGGCTTAATCCATTTACCTGCGGCGGCAGGTCAATAAACACGACCAGGAGGATGTTATGCAGAAACTTATTGACACATTAAAATCATTTGGAATCGAAATCCCGGAAGATAAACAGGCAGATGTGAAGAAAGCACTCTCTGAGCATTACAAAAATGCTAAGGAAGTAGCAAAAACCCTGTCGAAAGTCGAGGGTGAACGTGATGACTGGAAAGAACGTGCTGAAGCAGCAGAAGAGACCCTGAAAGGTTTTGACGGTATCGACCCGGCAAATGTTAAAACCGAGTTAGAGACTTGGAAACAGAAAGCGGCAGATGCAGAGAAAGAATTCAACGCAAAAATCTATGACCGTGATTTCTCAGATGCACTTAAAACAGCACTCGATGATGTTAAATTTTCCAGTGAGGCTGCAAAGAAATCAGTCATGGCAGACATCAAAGAAGCTGGATTAAAACTGAAAGACGGTAAAATCCTTGGACTGAACGATCTGATCGAGCAGATGAAACAGTTTGATGCATCCGCTTTTGTGGATGAATCTCAGCAGCGGGCTCAGCAGCAACAGGCGAGATTTACCACTCATGTTGGACAGCAGCAGATACCGGGAAACATGACAAAGAAAGATATTGAAGCGATCAAAGACCCATCTGAGAGACAGGCTGCAATTGCTCAAAATATCCAGTTATTCCAGTGATTTTTTACACCGACTATACACCAGAGTATAGCCGCTAACCCAATGCCTTAACAATTATGGGTAGAAAGGATTTTTTATATGGCAGCAAAAGCTAATCTTATTATGACTAATGATATTCAGGTAAAGGCACGTGAGATTGACTTCGTTACCAGATTTGAGAGAAACTGGGAACACTTGCGTGAGATTCTTGGTATCATGCGTCCAATCAAAAAGACACCCGGAGCGGTTCTTAAATCGAAATACGCAGAAGGCACACTACAGGACGGAAATGTTAAAGAGGGCGAGGAAATCCCTTACAGCAAATTCACTGTAAAAGAAAAGCCTTATGCAGAAATGAGCATTGAGAAGTACGCAAAGGCTGTATCTATCGAAGCGATCAAAGATCACGGTTACGAGAACGCTGTTCAAATGACCGATGATGAATTCCTCTTCCAGCTTCAGACCAATGTTACTGAAAGATTTTATGATTATCTGAAAACAGGTACTCTCTCATTCACGGAAACCACTTTCCAGATGGCTCTGGCAATGGCTAAGGGTCGCGTAGAAAACAAATTTAAGCAGATGCACAGAAATGTGACTGGCGTTGTTGGATTTGTAAATATTCTGGACGTGTATGAGTACATCGGCGCAGCTGAGATTTCTATTCAGAACCAGTTCGGCTTCCAGTATGTGAAAGACTTCCTGGGATTCAATACGATTTTCTTACTGTCTGACAGTGAAATTCCGAGAGGAACAGTAATCGCTACGCCTGTTGAAAATATCGTTCTGTACTATGTTGACCCGAACGAATCTGATTTCGCAAGAGCGGGTCTTGTATATACTGTATCCGGTGAAACAAATCTGATCGGATTCCATACACAGGGCAATTACCACACAGCAGTGTCTGAATCATTCGCAATCATGGGACTTACCCTCTTTGCAGAATATATTGACGCTGTTGCTGTCGGAACTATCAACGCAACTCAGACGCTTGGAACTCTGACTGTAAACTCCACAGCAGGAAGTAAGAGCGGAGATACAAAAGTGACTGTTACTCCGGAAAAAGTAAGCGCAGGAAATGTATATAAATACAAAGTTGCATCATCTGAGACTTCCGTAGAGTACGGACAGAATGTGAAGAACTGGAGCGCGTGGGATGGAAAATCTGACATTACCGCAACAACAGGACAGGTAATCACAGTGGTTGAGTGCGACAGTACCTATAAAGCACTAAGCGCCGGACACGCAACTGTAACAGCAAAATGATGATCACAGGAGGTAACTGGCATGGCTTACGCAGATTATGATTTTTACACAACTTCATACTTCGACTCTGTCGTGCCAGAAACCGACTTTCCACGACTGGCAGAAAGAGCCAGTGATTTTGTGGACATAATGACGTTTGACAGGTTGGTGGACGGACTGCCGAAAAACGAACGCTCACAGAAGCGCATCAAAAAGGCGGTCTGTTCATTAGCTGAATTAATGTATCAGATTGAACTTGCTGAGAAGAATGCTACCAATGCCACCGCCAGTGGGACATCAACCACAATCGGGCCCGGTGGTAGCACGACAGGCGTTGTAACTTCTGTGTCATCCGGCAGTGAATCCATCTTTTACGCCACGCCACAGCAAAAAGCATCAGGTGCAAAGGAATGGAGTGCAGTGTATGCCGCTGCCGGAGATGTACAGAAAACGAATGACTTACTCTTAAAGACAGCTTTACCGCTTCTGATGGGAGTAAGGACGGATGAAGGGATACCGATTTTATATGCAGGATTTCAAGGTTGATATCTTAGGCTCTGAATGGAGCGTGAAGTTCGGGAACAAGAAACAATATCCGAGTCTGACAAATGCAGATGGCTATACTGATTTATCAACACGGGAAATTGTGGTTGATGACATGGAGGCATCGCAGGGACAGATTGGAGTAAAAGCAGACCTTAAAAGTTATCAGAAGCAGGTTATTAGGCACGAAATCATCCACGCATTTCTGATGGAATCTGGACTTGATTCTAATTCAAATAGTGCTGACAGCTGGGCTACAAACGAAGAAATGGTTGACTGGTTTGCTATTCAGTCACCAAAAATTTTTAAAGTATTCAATGAACTTAAATTGATGTGAGGTGATAATAATGGACATTACAACATTAGGCTCATGTATAGCAATCGTTATGATTTGCTACATTGTAGGAATGGGCTGTAAGGCGTCAAAAAGAATCTCTGATGAATGGATTCCAGTAGTCATGGCAATTACTGGCGGGATTCTCGGAGCAGTCGGAATGGGAATTATCCCGGATTTCCCGGCAACGGATTATATCACGGCAGTTGCAGTCGGTATGTTTAATGGATTGTCAGCTACCGGTGTGAATCAGGTTATTAAGCAGACAGTGCAGAAAGAGTGATTTTATGGGTGGACGTGGTGGAAGTAGTGGGTTAAATAACGAGAAGCCAGTTTCTAAGCTTATTGCGAAGGTGTACTTTAATTCTTCAAAGAAAAGCGATGCTTTAAGGGGAAGCGGAACTGTTAAAAAAGACAGTAAACTTGAGAAGGTCATTAATTCGGAAAACACTAGCTACTTTAAGTCAATTAAGACAAAAAGTGAAGCAGTAAAGACAATGAATTATATAAATGACAGATTGAGCGAGAGTAAAAGGAAAATCGCAAAACTTGAAAGTGCAGAGGCGTTATTTAAAAATCAAAGGCTTGCTATAGAACATCGAAAATTAGTTAATGCCAGCGTAGCCATGAGAGATGAAATGCACAAATTTTCAAAGACTTCTGAAAAAGGCGATACAAGTGCTTTGCACGATACAAGCCGTACTACCACCACTTATGACAGAGCTAGAAAGCGCAGAATGAAAAACTTTGATTCATGGTTCTTTGGAAGTGGAAAGAAGTAATCTATGGCAAACCGAGAGACAAGTATAGCTTACGAAAATCTAAACCGCCGTATATTCCCCGGCGTTGGCGGATACGGCATATCACAGATAGAACCGGAATCGTTCGAGGGTAACTGCGAATTTGTTGGTTTTAATTACGCCAGAGGAAAATGCAGTAATCCAGAAGAGAAAGCTGTTCATTTCTTCTTAGACGATTACCAATTCGATGCGCTATGGAGAAATCCAGACAGATATGTAAACAAGCTGAGTAGATTCCGGTACATTTTGACACCGGATTTCAGTACCTACACCGATTTCCCTAAAGCAATCCAGATATACAACCATTATCGCAAGCATTGGATAGGCGCATATCTGCAAGAATATGGTTGCAAGGTAATTCCGACAATCTCATGGAGTACGCCAGATTCTTACGAATGGTGTTTTGACGGTGAGCCAGAGGGCGGAACTGTGGCGGTGTCTTCGGTGGGATGCATGAACAGTTTAGGGAAAAAACACCTATTCTTATCTGGCTATAATGCTATGATTGAACGATTGCATCCAGAAAGTATTATTTTCTACGGAAAAGTACCGGAAGAGTGTAAGGGTAATATTGTTAGAATTAAGGCATTTTCTGACAAATTTAACGAGGTGAAGTGTAATGGGTGGTAGAGGAGGAGCGAGCGGTTTTGGAAGAGGAAGCGTTGTCATACATAAGCAAGCCGAGCCAAACAAACAGGGATATTCCTATTATATGACTGGAACAAGAAATGTAATATCGAACTGGGATGATGATGGTAATTATCATGCCAAAGGAATTGCTAAGAAAGAGGATGTTAGACAACGCTTTGACAGCGTAGAAGAAGCCATTAAATACGCAAAGAAGAACAGATACAAATATTTAAAACTGTAAAAAGGAGGGCATCATGTACGAAAAAACAGTGACGATTTTCAACTATTACGAATCAGCCACGACTGGAGATGCGTACTGGTACCCTCACGTTTTATCCGGTGTTGACCTCATTACGGACAAGGGGGCAATTCTTAAGAAGTACGGACCAGATGCAACTGACAACGCACAGTTACACATCCGTTATACTGTCCAGAACGGCGATATAACCATTATTGACAAGGATGGCAAGATTCTTCCATACGTACCGCCTAAAGAGTGGAAACAGCAGATTAACAACGCTCTGGAAGACACTATCACATTCTCGGACGAATCATTCTTCTGGGAGGGTGAGTGGACTGGCGAAATAGTAACCGATGGCGATTACCGAAATGGATTCTATCAGCACATGAATGAGAATAAGGATAACGTGTTCAAGATTACCAGTGTAGGTGGTCCATATACACTGATTCCGCATTTTGAAATTCTAGGTAAGTAATATGAGCAAGATTCATCATTTCAAAGGATTCTCCGTAGTTGATGGAGATATGAAAATTAAACTGAATATGGACAGATTCTCCAGACAGTACCAGGAAGCCCAGTATCTCCTTGATGGAATGGTTATGGACAGTATGGTTCCGTTTATGCCGATGATTACAGGGGACTTTATCAACCGAACAAGAGTTAAGAGTGCATCCTTGCAAGGAACTGGGAAAGTGTGCGCTGCGGCGGCTCCTTATGGGCGTTTTCTGTACGAAGGAAAAGGAATGGTTGATGAAGCAACTGGAAGTCCCTACGCAAGACGTGGAGCAAAGAAAGTTCTCGTTAGTCAGTTTTCTGGTCAGACAGCCGCAAAGGAGAATCTGGAATACACCAAACAGGCGCACCCACGGGCACAGGCAAAATGGTTCGATGCCGCTAAACGACAATACGGTAGTACATGGATACGTAAAGTAAAAGCACAGGCAGGAGGCGGTAGACATGGCAGATAAGCCAATTGGCAAAGATGCAACCGGGTATGAGATTCTGACAGATGCTATGAAGGCACTTCTGAACCAGTATCCGGGACTGTACGAAAATGAAACAATCAAATTTGAGGAACTTGGCAAGGAATCAGGAATTGCATTCTCGGCAGACAACGGGGCGTTGGTCTATTCAGAAAAAGAAGATGTTTGTGGAACAATGCACCAGGTATGCCAGTACCCATTTTATGTGGTATACCGAACAGCATCCGACAAGGAACGTCAGAAGTTATCTGTTCAGAAGTTCCTTGACAGCCTCGGCAAATGGATATGCCGAGAACCAGTTGTCATAAATGGCTCTGAGACACGTTTAAGTGCGTTTCCCGAGCTTTCACAGGGGCGAGTGATAAAACGTATCGCCCGCGATAACTCCTATGGTTTAGAACCGCAGGAGAGTGGTGTACAGGACTGGTTATTGCCATTGTCAGTACGCTACGAAAATACTTATGAAGTAATATAACGTAACAACCGGCTATCAATCGGAGATAGTCGCTAACCTACACAGCCTTTTAAAAATGATAGGCAGAAAGGACATTTCTATGCCAGTAACAGGAAAAATTGACCGTAAATATATGGCTCATTACATTGATTCAGGTTCCCTCTGCGGAGGACTGACACCGAAATATGAGCGTCTTGGAAAAGATCTGGAAGAGTATAACGTAGAACTCAATCCAGATACTGAAACATCTAAAAACATTCTCGGAGAATCCACATTCAAGCATAACGGCTACGAAGCTTCTTCTGACGCTGATCCGTTTTATGCAGACACCACATCAGACCTGTTTGAAAAGCTTCAGCAGATTGTAGACGAACGTCTTAAAGATGATAATCTGAAAACAAGTGCAGTTGAAGTACATCTCTGGAAAGAAGCAACAGCCGGTAAATACGAAGCATACAAGCAGGATTGTCATGTTGTGCCGACTTCCTACGGCGGTGATACATCCGGTTATCAGATTCCGTTTACCGTGAACTACGTTGGAGGACGTGTCAAAGGAAAATTTGACATTACTTCTGGAACATTTACAGCTGACAGCGAATAATTTTTAGGAGGGTGTAGAAAATGGCAAAGACAATTAACACAAACATTGATGATGGATTTCTTCTTTTCACATTCACGAACAAGCAGGGTGAAGTGTTCTCTTCATTCAAACTGAATCCTACCGACATCAACATTGCGGCAAGAGCGGAAGAATTGGAAACTTTCTTTGAGCAGGCTCAGGAATCTGTTAAAAATGTTTCTTCCAGCAAAGAGATGGCGGAGATTAATAAGCAGATTGAGGACAAAATCAATTATATGCTCGGATACGAAGCATCTAAGGATTTATTCAAAGAACCAATTACAGCAACAACTGTGTTTGGAAATGGTCAGGTGTTCGCCTATATCGTTCTGGACAAAATCAATGAAGCACTTGCTCCGGAAATTGAAAAGAGAAAGAAAAAAATGCAGGAAGTGGTCAATAGGTACACGGAGAAGTATATAAAATGACCGCCTATGAGTTACCCACCTCACTAAATATCAGTGGGGTGGATTTTTCTATCAGGACAGATTTTCGAGTAATTATTGATATTCTGGTTGCCATGAATGACCCGGAATTGGACGAACAAGCAAAAGCAGTTGTTATGCTACAGATTCTGTTCGAGGATTGGCAGAGTATACCGCCGGAACACTTATCTGAAGCCTGTCAGAAGGCGTGTGAATTTATTGACTGTGGTCAGACTGATGATAACTCAAACAAGCCAAAGCCCCGTTTGATGGACTGGGAACAGGACGGAGATATGATCGTACCGGCAGTAAACAAGGTTGCTGGAAAAGAAATCAGGTCCGTTCCGTATATGCATTGGTGGACGTTCTTCGGATACTTCATGGAATCCGGTGAATGCCTGTTCAATACGGTCGTTGGAATTCGTTCAAAAAAGGTAAAGGGCGAAAAGCTCGATAAATGGGAGAAGAAATTCTATCAAGAGAACAAGAATATTATTGATATAAAAACACGTCTCAGCGACGAGGAGCAAGCTTATAAAGATAAGCTGAATGAGATGTTGAACCTTAAATAGTTAGGAGGTGGACACATGGCTGCTGATGGATCAGTCATTATTGATACCAGAATGGACACATCAGGCGTGCAAAACGGCGTATCAGCAATCAGACAGTCTTTTAACGGACTTGGCAGCGTAGTAAAAAAATTAGGTGTACTGATTGGCGGAGCATTCGCAATTGGGAAACTGGCCCAGTTTGGGCAAGAGTGCATAGAACTTGGCTCTAATCTGGCAGAAGTGCAAAACGTGGTCGATGTTACATTTACCACCATGTCGGATAAGGTTAATGAATTCGCAAAGAACGCCATGACCTCAGCCGGATTGTCCGAAACAATGGCTAAACGATATGTCGGTACGTTCGGAGCAATGTCAAAGTCGTTCGGATTCTCAGAAGCACAGGCTTACGACATGTCAACGGCTCTAACACAGCTGACTGGTGATGTAGCATCATTTTACAACATTTCACAAGACTTGGCTTATATAAAACTGAAGTCGGTTTTTACAGGAGAAACGGAAACACTTAAAGACTTGGGTTAACAATTAGCTCCCTTACACAGCAATGTGTATTGAATAACATGGTGAACGAAGAAATCTTCGGTGTGTTGCTTTATGAGCAATGCTAACGGTAAAAGCCTAAAATTATTTAAAAAACTTGTGGTTATGACACCTATATGATATAATATTTATAGGAGGTGATTTCCATGAGTGAAGAAATTTGGAAAGATATTAAAGGCTATGAGGGTCTGTATCAAGTAAGTAATCTGGGAAGAATAAAAAGCCTTGAGCGTAGATGTAAAGCAAGATGGTATACAAGAAAAGTACCAGAGAAAATTTATTCTCCTGCGCTTGATACTTACGGCTATCCAATAGTCTCTTTGCATAAAGACGGCAAAAAGAAAACAATTACAATTCATAAATTGGTTGCAAATGCTTTTCTTAAAAAGCCGGACGGTTGCAATTCTATTAATCACATTGACGAAAACAAACAGAATAATTGCGTTGAAAATCTTGAATGGTGTACCGTTCAGGAAAACAATGCTTATGGAACGAGAGTAGAACGGCTAAGGAAAACTCAGCAAAGAGCAGTTTTACAATGTGATTTAGACGGAAACGTAATCAAAGAATGGGAAGGAATGAACTTCCTTTGCAGAGAGACAGGATACGATCAAGGTCTAATATCTAAAGTATGCAACAATGTTTATAGGCATCGCACTGCATATGGGTTCAAATGGAAATTTAAATAATCATGGTAATACCGTGCTAAGCATCGAAGAGTCTCGTTAAGAGGCTCTTTTTTGATGAAAGTGTAACGACTATTCCGCGAGGAAGTAGGTTTAAGGTGAAATTCCCTATTCCGAAGTGCCATGCATCCTATTTGGATGAAGAGATAGTCTACTCCCCTAATAAATATCGGGAAACCGAGGGTATAAAGGGTCGTTATGACACAAAGCGCACTTGATCAGTACGCACTTGCTAATGGCTATGGAAAAACTACATCTGAAATGACTGAGCAGGAGAAAGTAGCCCTCCGTCTGGCTTTTGTGCAGAAACAATTATCGGCTGCATCTGGAGACTTTATCCGAACTTCTGACTCATGGGCGAATCAGATGCGAGTGATGCAGTTGCAATTGCAGTCATTAAAAGCAACAGTTGGACAGGGATTGATTAATATTTTCACGCCTGTTCTGAAAGTGATCAATATTCTGCTCGGTAAACTGGCAACATTGGCAAATGCTTTCAAAAGTTTTACGGAATTGATTACCGGAAAGAAGTCATCAGGTCAAACAGGTGCGAGTGGCGCAGGCCTTGCCGGAACAGATGCGATAGCCGATACGGCCGACCAATACGGAGATGCTGCCGACAATGCCGAAAAGTTGGCAGATGCGACAAATAAAACAGCGAATGCGACTAAAAAAGCTACTAAGGCGGCAAAAGGATATCTTAATCCACTTGACGAAATAAATAATTATTCAACGAACAAAAGTACGGGTTCATCATCAAAAGTGCCGGGTGCAACCGGCGGACTTGTAGATCAGATGAAAGATGTTGTACAAAATGTTGATTACGGAAAAGTGGCAGAGGGCGAGACGGTTCTTGATAAAATGTCAAAACCGCTAAAAAAGATAATTGACAGGTTCAAGCAGCTGGCCAAGTTAATCGCAAAAGGATTCTGGGATGGATTAGGAGATTACGAGCCGATTTTTGACGGAATAAAAAAGGATCTTGATTCCATATGGAAATCTTTAAAGGATATCTTCACTGATCCAGAAGTTGTTAAGGCGGCAAATAAGTTCTTAGATTCATTTGCATATGCAATTGGACAAGTTGCTGGTTCATTTGCCAGAATCGGATTGACAATTGCGCAAAACATTATAGGCGGAATCGAGAAGTTTCTAAAGCAGAACGTGCAAAGAATAAAGAACTATCTGATAGATATGTTCAACATCGGTGCTGAAATTTCACAAATCGCAGGAAATCTTGCAGTTGCTTTCGCAGATGTTTTCTCAGTTTTTGGTGGAGAAACCGCGCAGCAGATCACAGCAGATTTAATTGGGATTTTTGCTGAAATTGGAATGACCGTCACGGAAACGGCTGCAAAACTTGGCAGAGATATCCTTAACATGATTGCACAGCCTTTTATCGACAACAAGGACATTTTAAAGTCAGCAATCGAGGGTAGCCTCGGAGTAATAGAAACCGTAACAAGTGGGGTCTTAACAGTTGTTCAAAACCTTAGTGACGCAGTATCAAGATTATACGATGAGCATGTAAAACCGTTCTTTGATTCTATAGCAGATGGATTATCAAGTATACTTGAAACTCTAATAACTGGATATAACACATACATTCTTCCGGTGTTACAAGGACTGGCAGAGCAAATTAAAGGGTTGTTAGAGGGACCATTAGGGGACGCGATTTTAAAGATAGAAACATTCCTCGGAAAACTCATTGATTCTCTGAAGCTTCTGTGGGAGTCGGTATTAGTGCCTTTAATTAACTGGATAATCGCGAATTTGCTTCCAGTTGTGGCAGAAGTAATTGACGTTGTAGGCACTGTGGCAATCAAAGTCATAAAATCATTAATTAAAATTATTGGTGATGTAGCAGACACTCTGAGCGGAATCATTGATTTCCTTGTAGGCGTTTTTACGGGAGACTGGGAACTGGCTTGGCAAGGAATAAAAGAGATTGCAGATGGAGCATGGAACTTTATCAAAGATGCTGTGTCAGGTGCGTGGGAGATAATTAAAACCGTAACAAAAGGTGCACTGAACATAATAAAGACCGTCATTAGCACTGCCTGGAACGCAATCAAGACAGCAACTTCAACAGTCTGGAATGCCATTAAAAAAACTCTTTCCGGATTATGGAATGCTCTTAAAACCACGGCAAAAACAGTGTTTGACGCAATTAAGGCCAAAGTTACGGGCGTTTGGGACAAAATAAAAGACAAGACATCCCGAACATGGGAAAGCATTACTACTTTTGTGTCTACTAAAGTCGAAGCGATAAAAACCGCCATTACCGATAAGTTTAATGCTGCCAGGGATGCGGTCAAATCAGCATTTGAAGGTATCGTGGATTTTATCAAAAGGCCAATTAATCAGGCAATTAATATCGTCAATAATGCAATCGGAGTAATCAACAACGCAATTGGTGGAATCGAATCAGCGTTTTCTTTTGGCCCATGGAATGTACCTACACCATTCGGAACAAAGAGAATCGGGTTCCATGCAACATTTCCACGTGTCGGAACTATTCCGTATCTGGCCAGCGGTGCAGTTATTCCACCGCGAAGTGAATTTCTCGCAGTATTAGGAGACCAGAAGAAAGGGAATAACCTGGAAGCACCGGAAAGCTTACTGCGACAGATCGTCCGGGAAGAGTCAGGGAAAGGACAGGGAAATGGAAACACTTACAATGTTACAGTCAATGCATCTGGCAGAAAACTATTAGACATTATCATTGATGAAGCAGAGCTTAGGAGACGCAGAAATGGCGGTCAGAATCCATTCTTGTTAGGAGGTGTATAAATGGCACAGGAACAGTTTAAGATTGATGGGGTCACTATAAAGGCCCCTGACACATATAAGCCGGTATTCGCAACTACATCAACGGAAAGTTCTAAGAGAAGCCAGGATCTTGTTATGCACAACACTCCGATGGGAACTATTGCCGGATATGACATGGAATGGGGCGAACTTAAATGGGGAGAGATTGCAACGATTCTCAACTCTATGATTAACAAAAGTCAGTTCACATTTCATCACAAAGACCCTCGAACCCCCGGCAAATGGATTGACAAGACGTTCTATGCATCTAATTTCAACATGGCAGCGCAAACACTCAAGGATAATGAGGAACGATGGACAGGATTAACTATTAATGTAAGGAGTATTCGACCGGTATGATTAATGTTACAAATCAGTTAAAGACGGAATCTCTCTTAAATAGCAACTATTATGTTACGGCGAATGTGGTGCTGCGTGATGGGACAATTTTAAGCCTGGGAAAAGAAGATTTCTACCTTGACGGAAACGGCATTGTAGATTCTTCTGATTCCGGGGACTTCCCTGTTGGTGTAGCAATTGAGAAAACGGCCACTTTAGCATTGGTTAATGATGATGACAGATTTACAGGATATAATTTTGCTGGAGCACAGTTCACTCTATTTTTAAATTTGCAGCTGTCTGATAGATTGGAGACTATTCGCCGCGGCACATTCATTGTATCAAAAAAACCCGCCACGTCCGATGAGATTAATCTCACTTTGCTGGACTATATGAGCAAGGCAGAGTCAGATTACAACACAAATCTTATTTTTCCATGCTCTGCCAGAGAAGTTTTAGAGGATGCTTGTCAGCAGACCAGGATTGTGTTGGGTGACGCAGTATTTAAAAATGCAGACTATCAGGTGCAAAAGAAACCGGAGAACACCACTTTTAGAGCAGTAATTGGTATGGTTGCGGCTTTGGCAGGTGGTAACGCTCGCATTGACGAGAACGATAATTTGCGAATTATCACTTTTGACGATGGTGTTGATACCATAACCTTAGAAACAATTCCATGGTATGACATTAACGGAAACACTATTCTTGACATTGATAGTAACGAGATTGAGACAATTCTCGAGCGAAAAGGATTTAAGCCTAATTTTATCAATAACCTTACTTATGATGTTGATGATGTAGTTGTCACCGGGGTCAAATATGTGAATAACGAAACGGAATATAAGTACGGCACGGACGGATATGTCATCACGATTGACAACAAGCTTCTGACAGGAAATGAGCAAGTCGGTGTAGATTTGATCGGAAAAGAACTGGTCGGCATGAGACTAAGGCCATTCTCTTGTGACAGCATAGCAATCGGATACGCCACATTCGGAGATAAAATTACATTTTCCGACATTAAAGGCAATATTTACTATTCATATCTGACAGATGTAGACTTCGCATTCTCTGGCAGTACAAGCTTCTCTTGTAATGCAAAGAGCATGGAAGATATTGACGCAGATTATCCCGACAGTATGCAGGTAGAAGTTGATAACCTTAAGAAAGATTCCGAAAAGAAAATCACCGCTTACGATGCAAAATTAAAGCAGATGAACGAATTAGCTGCAAACACACTTGGATTTTATTTTACTGAGGAAATTCAGCCGGACGGGTCTTCAATATCATATCGTCATGACAAACCATCCTTGAAAGATTCAAAAGTGATTTATAAAACAGGTGTAGATGGATTCTTCTTGTCAGTAGACGGAGGCCGGACTTGGAAAGCCGGATTTGACAGCAACGGTGATGCAGTGCTGAACATTCTGTATGCTATCGGTATACAGTCGGATTGGATCAATACAAGAGGATTCACAGCAAAAGACAATGACGGCAACATTACGTTCCGCATTGACGCAGAGACAGGGGCTGTCAATCTTAATGCTACAGAACTCACAATCAAAGGAAAAACGCCTGAAAATGTCGCAAATGCCGAGGTTGAGAAATTTATTACAGAAGTGTATTCTCCACAGATTAAGGTTCTTCAGGAGCAGATTGACGGGCAGATAGAAGCATTCTTTGGAGACTATGTTCCTGATGGTAACAATGAACCGGCATCCACTTGGGCAGATGATACAATCAAAGAGAAACACTTAGGTGACCTGTTTTATATTGTAAACAACGAAGAATATGGCGGGCAGGCTTACAGGTATGCAAAGATTAATGGCGAATACAAGTGGGATTATGTAAAAGACACTGCGGTGGTCAAAGCTCTGGCTGATGCAGCACAGGCACAAAACACGGCAAATGCAAAGAAGAGAATTTTCGGAGCAGAGCCGGTGCCGCCTTACGATATTGACGATTTATGGGTTCAGGGAAAGACAGGGGACATTCTTAAGTGTCAAAAGGCAAAGGCGGAGGGCGCAAGCTATGACGCCGATGACTGGGTGAGAGCATCTAAATATACAGACGATTCCGCAATTACAACATTTATCAAGGGCGTTTTTGCCGATACGATTGAAAGTCTCCAAGAACAGCTTGACGGTAAGATTCAGACCTGGAGCCAGGATACAGACCCGGCGCTTGAATGGACAGAAACAGAAGAGATTCCGTGGACAGATGTTGACGGAAATTCTATTCTGGATGTAAGCGAAAATGAGATTTTAATTGTTTGGGAAAAAGGTAAATATATCCACAAAGGAGACCTTTGGCAGAATACTGCAAATAACACGCGTTGGCGTTGGGATGGAAATAAATGGGTAGAACAGGAAGTACCAGACTATCTGTTTGATAAGATTGATGGAAAAGCGGCAGTTTATTTTGAACAGCCTAAGCCACCATACAACATGGGAGATTTCTGGGTCACATCAAAAGCAGACGGCGAAGCTTCTATTAAAACAGCGGTTAGAAGTCGGTCGGATGGTGCATTTACCGATACTGACTGGATTGATTTCAAATATGTGGACAAAACCGATATTGATAATGCAGTCAAAGAGTATGACACAAGTCTTGGACAGGATGAAGTATTTAATAAGCTTACTAATGGCGGTGAAGAGCAAGGCATATATATCAAGGACAAGAAGCTGTATATTAATGCAAATTATATCCTTGCAGGCGTTTTAGCAGGCAAATTTATCAACGCAAAAGGGATTAAGGTTATTGATAAGGACAACCAAACAACCTTATACATTGATGATAACGGGAAAGTTCATATTCTTGCCACCGAATTTTCTTTGCAGGGCAAGAGCGTATCCGATATTGCCACGGATGCGGCTACGGAAGAAGCGAAGAAATATAAGACTCTAAATGTAATATTATCGAATGAGTATCAGGGTATTCCAACGGATGCGGAAGGCAATTACACAGCATTCCCTGAGTGCAAAACGACGGTGACGGCGTTATATGGCGATGAGAATGTTACAAACAGCGCAACTATAACGTTTACTGCCGGAAGCGGGGTTACGGGTTCAAAATCAGGAGCAACATATACAGTAACGGCACTTTCATCTGATACAGGAATTATTACGGTGTCAGTTTCTTATAATAATCTTTCTGTTGAGAAGCAGTTTGCAATTGCAAAACAGAAACAGGGTATTCAGGGATTGCAGGGTATTCAGGGAATAAATGGAAAAGACGGAATAAGCGGAAAAGACGGTCGGGACGGAAAGACATCTTATTTTCATATCAAATATAGTTCTGTTGCAAACCCGACTTCTTCCAGTCAGATGAGTGAAACGCCAAGTACCTATATTGGCACTTATGTGGACTATACAGAAGCGGATAGCGACGACCCTGGTAAATACACATGGAGTCGATTTGAAGGCAAGGACGGGGCACAAGGAATCCCTGGGACAAATGGAGATAACGGGCAAACATCTTATCTCCATATTGCTTATGCGACCAGTTCTGACGGAAAAACAGGTTTCTCAGTGTCTGATAGCGCAGGCAAGACTTACATCGGGCAGTATACCGATTTTAAAGAGAATGATTCTACAAATCCAAGTGATTACAGCTGGACGAAGATAAAAGGTGATACTGGAAACGGTGTATCTGTAATTGCGCAACATTACCTTGCTTCTTCAAGTTCATCAGGTGTGACAACATCCACATCAGGTTGGACGGAATCCGTGCAGACACCAACATCATCTAAAAGATATTTGTGGAATTATCAGACAACCACATACACGGACGGAACGAGTGTGAACACTACTCCACATGTTATCGGTGTATATGGAGAAAAAGGCGATGATGGCAAAGATGCGTCAGATATGACCCAGTTGGAGATTTTTAATAAATTAACCAACAACGGGGAAACACAGGGGCTATATCTTTATAACAACAAGGTGTATCTGAATGCCTCGTATATTGACACTGGCGAGCTAGCGGGATGGGAAGTCGGATATAAAAAACTTTCGGCAAAAAATGGCACGTATGGAGAAGTAACACTGGACGCTTCGACCGGAGAGATTTATTCGAAAACGAATACAGGGGTGTATGTACCAGGTTATGGCACATTGTATGGAACGCGAATTAGGGGAATTGATCTTTACACAGGAACCGTGCATGCGGGATCAATCTCGGTTAATACCAGTGTTTCGGCGGGCAGTGTTTCGGCTGGTACTATTAGCGCAACAAAGACCATTGAAGCGGACGGAATTATTAAATCTAATAGTCATATCGAAGCAAGAAATAACGGCCATTTTTACAGCGAAGGTACTGGCACAGATTTAGCTGATGCATCTATTCGAGGAGATTTAATCGTAGCCGGAGTAAGTCGCCTAAATAAAAGCGTGCAAATGAAAAACATTGGTACTGGATCAGGTACTGATTTAGTATTAACCTCATTATCAATGACAGGCGGCGGTTTTGTATTTAAAAAGGCTTCTTCATCAAAACGATACAAAAAACATTTGTCTTTCATGGAAGAATCAGATGTAAAAAATCTTTATGATTTACGACCAGTATTCTTCGAATACAAAGAAGGCTATTTGATGGAAAACGACCCTGATAATAAGCGCAAGATACCCGGATTTTACGCAGAACTTGTGGAAAAGTATTTTCCTGATGCTGTCAAATACAATGAAAAAGGACAAGTTGAGGACTGGGATCCGAAAAAACTCCTTCCGGCAGTGTTCGAGTTGGTACGACTGCAGAAACAGCAGCTAGATTCACAGCAGGAAACTATTAATAATCTTATTGGAAGAATTGAAAAATTAGAAAAGGAGATTTAAGGTATGCCAAAGTGGACAGATTATACTATAAAAACTACAGCAGCTGATAATGATGAGGTTATGACACTTGATGCGGCAGGAAAGGCAAATAAACGCCTTTCACTGTCTACTCTTTCAGACTGGGTACTTGGAAAAATTGCCGCCAAAGTATTCGAGAAGCTTCAGACGAACGACAAAACAATTCTGGGAGCGATTAATGAATTAAATATTATTATTGGCACAAATAACGCCGCCGCTCACAACTCCATCTATCGTGGCAAAAATCTAGGAACAGAATTTACATCAACAATGTCTACAAACGTCAAGAACGGTACATTTAAAGATATGTATTGTGGCGACTACCTTGTAATCAATGGAACTACATATAGATTTATGGATTTCGATTATTTATACAAAACTGGCAACACATCTTTAGATACTCATAGCATCTTAGTAGTTCCTGATGCACCGATGTACAATCATGTGATGAATAATACAAATACCACAGAGGGTGGTTATGTGGGTTCCAAGATGTATAAGTCTGGACTTGATCAGGCTCTTGCAAAGATTAAGGCAGACTTTGGAGAAGCTCACATTGTTACTTATAGAAATTTATTAGTTAATACTGTCTCAAATGGTGTTCCTGGTGGATGGGATTGGTATTCAAGACAGATTGACCTCATGAATGAAGAGATGGTTTATGGAACAAGAGCTTGGTCACAGGCTTCTCAGAATGGTTATGACACTGGCACAAATAAGTCTCAGTTAGCAGCATTCAAACACAACCACTCTCTCATCTCATCTTGCAGACCATGGTATTGGCTCAGAGCGGTTCGATCCTCTACGAATTTCTGCCGTGTGTACAGCGATGGGGGTGCGAACGACGGCGGTGCTTCTAATTCTGGCGGAGTGCGCCCTTACTTCCTCATCAACTAAGTGTAGCGGAGCGAAACGCAGCCTTAACGCTAAATGCTATAATCAGAATTAGGTAAGAATCTTTGTGAAAGGAGCGGGCAACATGACAACTGAACAAAAGAACGTCCTGAGAAAGATTATTTACGCAGTCGAAACCGGTGGACAGGTTTACGGACAGCAGGATTATTCAGACTTCACGGAAGCCTATGAGAATAATTCAGATGAACACGCAATCACAATCGGGGCAGGAGCATGGTACGCAACCGAAGCCAAGACGCTTCTGGAGCGGATTTACGATGCTGACCCGGAACAGTGGGAGAAGATAGACAAGGTCAGACTTTTAGAACAAGTTCAGACCGCAAATTGGGAATGCTTTAATATTTCCAGAGTGTCACAGCTTGCCGACACCATAATTGCCCTTATTTCGTCCAAAATTGGCGTTAAATGCCAAGATAGCCTTATGGATGAACAATTAGCCACCTATGCGGATGAAGCCTTTAAAAGGGGTGTCACGGACACTAGAGCGCAAGCTATGTGCGTGAACTTTAGACACCAAGGTGGACAGGGAGCAGTAACAAGGATTTTAGCAAAGACCCAGAAACCATATACACTCGATAATCTCTATGCAGCCTGCCAGACGGACACAGGGAATCAAGTGGGAGTATATAAGGACAGGCAGAGATTTGTTTATAACGCATTAAAAACATATTTTCCAGAAAGTGAGGATAAGAGCATGAACGCAATTGACAAATTAATCCAGATCGCAAAGAATGAAGTTGGATATCTTGAAAAAGCAAGCAATAGTCAGCTCGACAGCAAGACGGCAAACGCCGGAGAAAATAATTATACAAAATACTGGCGAGATATTAAGCCGGATTATCAGGGACAGCCGTGGTGTGCAGCGTTTGTTTCGTGGTGCATGATGAAAGCATTCGGCTTAGACACAGCAAAGAAACTTTTAAAACATTGGCCATACGTTTACTGCCCGACAATGGCAGATTTGTTTACTCTGAACAGCAATCCGAAAACTGGTGATATTGTAATTTTCAAACATAATGGAGAATTTACGCACACTGGAATCGTAATCAAAGTGTCAGGAGATCGGTTCTGGACAGTCGAAGGAAATACTTCTGGTGGCTCTACAATTATTGCAAATGGCGGTGGTGTGTGCCAAAAAAGTTACTACAACAGCAACCTCCCGGGAACAAAATTCTGCACTCCAAACTACAATTTAGTTAAAAATACAACATCAGTTTCAGACTCAGATACAGTCAAAAAGCAGAACACAAGAGCCTACATTGCACAGATAAAAAAGGACACAAAATGTTATACAAAATCAAACAAAAATAGCCTATCTAAACTGTTTCCGAAGTTGAAAAAAGGTGCAGTTGTAGAGGTGATGAAGTACACAGAAACTGACAGTTCCGGGCTGAAATGGTACTTCATCCGCATCCCACATCCGACAGAAGGGTTTGTTTTTGAATTTGTCCCAAAAGGAACATTTACCAGAATTTCAGAAATTCATAAATAAAAACTCCCGGGGATAGTACCCCGGGAATCATGCTTCTTATAACATATTGTATCATTTCGTTTTGTAAATCCTATTAGTTCGTTGGACACACGTTGGTCACAAATAAGAAAAAACATTTCCTAATTAAATATCCTCTAAAGTACTGTATTTAAAGGACTTTTTGACATTTGCATAGTTCTAATTTAATGTCCTAATTAAATACAATTAGAATAATGAAAATGAAATGAGTGAATTCCTTGCAAAATCGCTGAGAATGTTGATTTTACAAGGGTTTCACGCGTTTTTATGTTCTGAATTGTGATGAATAAAATTGATAAAATAAGATTCCGTTAGTCACAGTTAGTCACAAATGGGACTTTTATCTTTTCAATCTCTGTTCGGAGTTCTTCTAGTGTCCTGTGTCCATATACCGCGTTTGTAACATCTCCACCAAAAGAGTGACCCAGCATTCGCTTCCGGTCGTTCTCCCGGACGCCGTATTTTTCACATAACATGGAAAAAGTATGGCGGCAGTCGTGTGGCGTGTGTTTCGGATCGCCAACAATTCCAAGACGTTCAAGCGTAGGATAGAACAGGGCGTTGCGGTGGTGCTGCTGAGTATATACGCATAGTTTTCCATCTTGTGTCAGCACTTTCTGTTCGACAAAATGGTATATAGCGGGATGTATCGGGACAATTCTGTTTTTACCGGCTTTTGTTTTGATACCACCTTGGAAGTATCTTTCTTCTAAGTTGGTTGTAAGTTTTAACACTTCACCGATTCTCCAGCCGGAGTAACACATAATAAGAATGAGCTGCACTTCTGGATCGTCGGTATTATTCCATAGCACTTGCATTTCCTGATCAGAAAAGGGCGTTCCATGTTCGGTGTCATTATCAGCATTGACATGGACATATAACGCCTTATTTTCCGTTACAATTTCTGAGTAAACAGCATATTTATACATCTGCTTGAACAGCGTAAGAATCGCCATAAGACTCTGACGTTTTAACGGGCAGTCATCAATTACCTTTTGCAGATCAGGCGCTTTTAAATCCTCAAAGATACGATTGTACAGAGTCGTGCAGTTCGAGTAAGCGGTCTGGTAAGCTATTTTTGAACTATAAGAAAGTTTTGAACCCTCTGGAAATTTCCATGCGTAAAACTTCTTATATACCTCTGAAAACGTCAATTTCTTGATTTCCGGGTGTTTATCCTCGACACCCTTGATTGTGTTGTAGTCAGCAATCAAACGAGTAACAAGGGTATCTACGTCCGTTGTAGGTGATATCTCAAGGTCTCGTTCCATCCCTGGCTGATATGTTCCTGCCTTGTATGCGGTCAGTACAGTAAATCCTTTAATCCAGTCGTCTACATAGCAGATTGCAGGCGGTCGGACGGGTTTTCCGGTCTTTTCATCCAGTACTGCCGGAGGATGGACCGCAAACGGATTCCTGCGGTTGCCGCCCAGGTACCGTATTGTTCCGAAACTGTTAGGGAGCTTCGGGTATTTCTTTCTTTTCTTCGCCATTTTTATTCCCTCTTTCTGTAGCTGTATTTAGGTATAAAAATAACAGCCGAACAAACTTTCTGACTTGCCCGACTGCTCCGAAGATGATACAATATGTTTTGCCAGAATATTACATTTCTTCGGAGATGTATAAACGCCACCTCGGTACGCCAATGCCGGGGTGGTTTTTATTAATTATGCGATTTCCAATTGACTCTCATTACAATTCCTACAATCCAATAAATTCCACCAGTGAAGATTCCTAAAATGAAAATCCAAAACCAACTTAAATACCATGGCATTTTCCGTCTTATATACGGCGTACTTGAACTTGCCGCTGAGGACGCAGAGGAAGATGCAGAATTGTTAATGATGATGTCTCTGTTGTTAGAAGTCAACTGCTCTACTTGTTTTCCACACTTAGGACACACTACGCAGTCGTCGTCGATAAGTTCTCCGCAGTGCTTACAATATTTTTTCTTTTCATTCATGATAAACACCCTCCTGATATGTTTTCGCCGCGCTTCGCACTTTCCATGCGGATTATGTATTTTGTACCGCTGATTTTGCAATATTATGTAAAGTACGGTTATTCGTGGTATTTTTATTTTATCATTTTAAGAGCATGTTGTAAAGATTTAGAATGAAATAGAGTGATTTAGATGAAAAAGAAATGTTTTTTTCTATAAAATAGTGAGAGTTCATGTATATCATTGGCAGTTGCCAAGAGTCGGAATAGGTGGTATAATAGCAAAAACGAACTAATGTTCGGTTCTATTCCCCACAGCCGGACATATACTGTAATGTAGGCGGTAGTTGCGACAGGGAGGGTTATTATGGATTATAAAGAAAAGATATTGTTACTTTTAGAAAAGGTCAAATCAGAAAGTACATTGAAGCGTGTATATAAATTATTAGAATATCTCTATTTGAAAGAAAAGTAAAAAGAACGAGCCGAGGATTGATTCCCCGGCTCTTTTTCTTAGTTGTTTTCCAGTTCTTCAAGAATCTCCTGAAGCTGTTTCCATCTTTCCTCACTTAGTTTTGAGAACTTCACGAGGATTTTCTTTGCAAAGTCGTTATCTCCTGTCATAACCGAATCTACGATAGCCTGCGCATCGCTATCGTCATCCTGGAACATTTCCCCGGTTCCGTTTACGAGCCAGTCGTAGTTGACTTTGAACTCTCGGCAGATTGATTTGACGACTATATCTTTTATTTCGATTCTATCACCTTCGATATTTGCCATCATATCTCTGGACAATCCAATTCTTTGTCCAAACTCTGTCTGAGTAAGATGTAGTAATTTTCTTACTTCCTTAATGCGGTCATTCATTTCCTCACCTCCTTGAAACAATTATACCATATAGAAATGTGTAAATCAACACAAAAATATTTCAAAAAGTGTTGACAAACACTTTAAACGTGTTATAATGTGTATATCAACACAAAGCAACGCAAGAAAGAGAGGAAAAAAGGATATGGCTCTAGCAGGAAGCATGACGATAAGCATATATGATTCTGAAATTAGAAATATTTACCATGACTTAGGATACTGGATAATTAATCTGTGTTATTGGTATCCAGATACAAAGTACACTAGGGAACAGGCGATAGAAGCTTTTAAAAATAAAGATAAATAGCCGAAACGGTCAGCAATGACCGTCCACCGGGAATGACCGCCCGGTGCTGATGATGGCAGGTTCAAAGTCAGGTGTCCAAACGGAGTAAGACTATAAACTGAAAGGAGAATATATATGTCAGAAGAAAAGAAAAATCTTATCAGAGATGTGACAACCCGTCTCGATAAGCTACCGGATGATAAAAAGAATTATCTTCTCGGGTACATGAACGGAGTTATGGATAATGAGAAAATTCATAGTTCCAAGAAAGAAGTAGTTAATTCAAATTAGAAAGGAGAAGCATGAACGAATTAAGAATCACAGAGTACAAGGGCATTCGAGTTCTTACTACTCAGCAAATTGCGAAAGCGTATGAAACTGATAGGAAAGTAATTTCCTACAATTTCAATCATAATAAGGAAAGATACGCAGAAGGAAAACATTATATTTGTCTTACAGACGATGAATTAAAGGCGTTTCGTGAAATTCACGATTTGCCGACCAATCTCAATAAATTATACCTCTGGACAGAAAAAGGAGCTTTTCTCCATGCCAAGTCGCTGAACACCGATAAAGCGTGGGACGTATACGACAGGCTTGTCGATACATATTTTGAAAAGCCGCAGGCAAAACAACTTTCTCCAGTGGAAATGATGCGTATTCAGCTTGGAATGATTGACGATCACGAGAACCGCATTAATAACCTTGAAAATACCATGACTATTGACTATGCACAGCAGGAATCTATTAGAGACTTAGTGTCAAGTGTCGTAATTGCTCACCTTGGTGGGAAAGAGTCAAATGCTTACAGGGAAATTGGTAAGAAAGTATTTGCTGAATGCAACAGGGATATAAAGACTTACTTCGCAGTAAATGTCCGTAATAACATCCCTAAGCTGAGATTTGAAGAATCTATGGAATATGTCAGAAATTGGCATCCATGCACTAATACAGTAATGTGCATCAGGGACTGCAATGCTCAAATGTGTATTGAGTAGAAAGGAGCGTAAATGGACGCATTGCAATTTAACAAAGCCGTCAGCCAACACTGCAAAGAATCTGGTGGAGACTGTTGCAAATGTGACCTACGGCTTTACTGTTACCTATCGCCAAGTGAGCGACCAGATGAGTTAGTGAGCCTGGTTATTGATTTTTTGCATAACCACATTGAAAACCATGGTCATTATACCCATCACAGTGCGGCTTCATTTCCGTGTATTGATGATATGGACATGAGCACCGCAGTAGGCGGCGACTGTTACCAGAAACCTCATACTCTTCATAAACAGTCACGTGTTTGTGAATCTTGTGGCAATGATACAGTCGTGTAATTGTTTCAACCATATAATTCCCCTTTCGTTATACTCGGCATGTCGGTGCCTGTAAATGCATTATAGGTAGAGGGGAAAGGAAATACAATAGGTTGAATAAAAATCGTATTAAGAGATAAAAGCAAAGTAAGGAGGTAAAAAATATGAAACGCCATCCGATTATGGAATATGTGATTCCAGCAATTGTAGCAAGTGTGACAACAGTTTTAATCCGTTTAGTGCTAGGGTGGTAAGAATTGAAGCAATAATGAAAGGAGTAAATATATGAGCGAAGTTGATGCTTACATCAAGGAAAATACAAGGAGGAAAACCAATCAATGAAAAAATTCGAACTGACAGCAGAGTCAAAAATCAACATCTTTGGAAAGAAGCTTTTCCGTATCAAGGCGCTTATATCATTTGGAGATGTAGAAGAGGGAGAAACTGGTGGGTGGATTGAGAAAGAGGAAAACCTTGAACAGTCCTCCGGCAATGCATGGGTCTACGGCAATGCAGAGGTCTACGGCAATGCAAGGGTCTACGGCAATGCAGAGGTCTACGGCAATGCAAGGGTCTCCGGCAATGCAGAGGTCTCCGGCAATGCAGACTATACAACCATTCATGGTTTCGGCACTCAGTTCCGTACAACTACATTCTTTCAGTGCGAAGATAAGCAGATCAGAGTATCTTGCGGTTGTTTCTTAGGAACAATTCCAGAGTTCCGCGAACAGGTAAAAAATACCAGAGAGGGCAAAATTGCGGAAGAGTACCTTATGATTGCCGACCTGATGGAAAAGCATTTTGTAAAAGAAAAAGAAAGTGGTGAATAATTATGACCCCAGAAGAAGTAAACCTTTACGTCAAAGAAAATGCAGAAGTTCATCAGTTCGCTGCAGAGGTTGCAAGAATCATATCAGGCATTCCACAGATGCCGGAATTTTCAAACGAACGCCTGACAGTATCAGACGTGAGCAAAATGACAGGCATTCCTACACCATCTGTCAGAGCAGGAATCATCTATGGATGGTTGCCTATCGGTACGGCGTATCGTGGGAATAAAGTGATTCACGACAGAAAAGGTTCTGGCAGAATAGAATTTGTTATCTCTCCAAGAAAGCTCTGGGAAGAAACAGGATATGTCTGGAGAGGAAAAGAAGCATTAAAGTGATAGTGCCCCGGAGGGAGTCGACATCTCCGCCCCGGAGCTTTGCACCAACTAAACCACACTTAGTAGGTACAGGTTAATTATAACTTCGTATCTGCTAATTGTAAATACCAAAAAGGAGAAATTAGCACGATATGAGCAGAAATAGCACAAATAAATGTGAAAACGTTCCGACATGGGACGAACTTGAGTTCATTCTTGCGACAGAAATTGTCGAAGAAAGTAGAAAAAAAGCAAGAAAATGGTTTATTGCATGGTTGGTCACAACTTCCGCACTGGTAGCCAGCAACCTTGCATGGATTGTAGGAAAGGTAAGATGAAACAGTATATCATCATTGCGGCGTGTGTTCTTGCTGGTAAATACATAGACATACCTGTCTGGCTGAACATTGCTTTTGCGATTACTACATGCTGGACAGTTAAGCAGATCAATAAAGAATGGGAATAAATACAGGAGGGAAATGAAAATGTTCGAAAAAGAAATAGATGAACTGTACGGACTCTGTAAAAGAGTTGCACATGAAGTTCCAGATGCATTCATTAATTTTGATTATTCTTCAATAGGATTGACGGTATACGGAACAAAAAATAAAAAGGAACTTTATGAACGCGGAAAATGCGAATTTCAATGGGACATATCCGAAAGAATCTACAATGAGCCTGAACTTAAAGAATATAGTCTCACTGCATATAGAACCATAAAAGAATATCTTTTGGGACTCCTGATAGATGGGAAGTGTCCGCATGAATAAGCAGGCTGCAATCTTAAAGCTCTTGCCAAGTCTGGAAATCGTGAGTTGCATTAATGAGCTTCTTCGTGAGCTTCAGTCAAGAGGCGATTATATCCTTGACTACGAGAACTGCGATATGTCACTGGACCATATCGAATACCACAAAGCCGAAGATATCGACGGAGAGAAGTTCGGGGATGCATCAGATAACCTTTATTGCTTTTTTAAGGCGGTGTAAGCATGGATGAACGCATTCAGGAAGTATTGAGATTAATCGACATACAACTTGCTACAGTGCCGGATAACCCGATTGAAGAGCAGTATAAGGCAAGAACATTGGCAAACTATGTACAGGCTTTAAATGGGCTTTTAGTGGCTCAGAAAGCATATAAGGAGGGAAGTTTATGATAACTCTTGAAGCAAGCAGATTTATGGTGGCATGTGAAGATTATGAATCTAAGGTATTTATTCGAGATCGCAACGGTATTAAAGAAGTTACGGAATCTATGAACGACGAGGATAAAAATGAACTGATAAGTGATTTAATATACGTCGTTTCAAAACTGGTCAAAGAGAGGGGATGCTCATGAGTAATTTTGAAATCCGTATTCCGGCAAGGAAGAAACAGCCTGTAACCGATAAGGATAACCCAGTTGTGAAAGTATCAGCAGGTGCATACAACGCACTGGTTGAAATCTATAACGAATCAACCTTATCAATGAAAGATATTGCGAGTTTGCTGATTATTGAGAGCAGTAAGCATGTGGTTTATGACAAGGAGGAATAGTAATGAATATATATGAGAAATTAGGGATTATTCAGTCAAAGCTAAAAGCCCCTAAAGGACAGTATAATTCCTTCGGGAAATATAAATACAGAAGTTGTGAGGACATTCTTGAAGCAGTAAAGCCGCTTCTGGTAGAAACAAAGACAGTGTTATGTATCACTGATCAGATGGAAGTGGTCGGGGACAGAATCTATGTAAGAGCAGAAACGCATTTAAAAGATGCAGAGGATTCTTCTTCTGAAATCGTAACAGTTGCTTATGCAAGGGAAGAAGAGTCAAAAAAAGGCATGGATTCTTCCCAGGTTACAGGCACAGCGTCATCTTACGCAAGAAAGTATGCACTGAATGGTTTGTTCTGCATTGATGACAACAAAGACAGTGATTCTACTAATACAGGCAGCAGCGGAAAAACAGCAGCTAAAAAGCCAGAATCAAAAGAACCTGTTGAGATGATTACTTCAGAAAATGTAATGAGCATCCAGAACATCATTGACAAATATCCGAATTCTAACTTGTTTGAACAGATTAAAACTCGTTTCAAGGTAGACGATGTGAAAGGACTCACAAAAGAAAAAGGGCAAAAATGTCTCAAAATGTTGATTGAGTACGATAAACAGCATAGTGGAAAGGAATAAAAAATGAACAAAGTTATTCTTGCAGGACGATTTACAAGAGATCCAGAAGTCAGATATACAAATGATGGAACATCAATCGCAAGATTTTCCATTGCAGTCAATAGAAGATTTGTAAAAGAGGGTTCTGATCAGAAAGCTGACTTCCTTAATTGTGTTGCATTTGGAAAGTCTGCGGAATTTATCGAAAAATATTTCAGAAAAGGAATGAAAGCAGATTTATCTGGAAGAATCCAGACAGGATCCTATACGAATAAAGACGGCGTGAAGGTATATACAACAGATATCGTTGTCGAGGAAATCGAATTCGGCGAAAGTAAAGGTTCTTCACAGGCACAGACAGCATCGCCTACACCGAATCCAGAAGCCGACCCGGACGGATTTATGAGTATTCCAGATGGAATTGATGAGGAGATGCCGTTCGCATGATACAAATTGATAGCAGAGAACATCAGAAAGTTATTGATGGCATTAAAAAGGCATTTGACGAGGCAGGGGAAAAATGGTTCGTGTCAAAGCTGTATGTAGGTGATTACATGAATTATGATAACCCGCGTTTGGTAGTTGATAGAAAACAGAACCTTGCAGAGTTATGCGGAAATGTATGTCAGCAGCATGAAAGATTCCGATCTGAAATTATCCGGGCAAATGAAGCAGGAATAAAACTTGTCTTCTTATGCGAACACGGGAAAGGAATCGAAAAGCTGGACGATGTTCTCTGGTGGGAGAATCCCAGGGCGAAGAAGCGGGTTAAGAAAAATGGTATCTGGATTGAGCAAGAACAGAAAGTTATGCACGGCGATACGCTGTACAAAATTCTATGCACAATGCAGAGAAAATATGGCGTTGAATTCCTATTTTGTGACAAGAAAAATACTGGAAAACGAATAATGGAGATTCTGTCGGATGAACAAAGAAACAATTAAGCAGCAGAACAGTATGAGAGATGTTCTTGCCAGATACGGAATGATTCCGAACAGAGCTGGCTTTATCAGCTGCCCATTCCATTCCGGTGACCGTACTGCTTCATTGAAAATTTACAAAGACAGCTACTATTGCTTCGGTTGTGGTGCGACAGGTGACATATTTACATTCGTTCAGAACATGGATAATTGCGATTTTAAGACAGCCTTTCAGATTCTTGGCGGAACATACCATAAACCTGATTTTTCGTCCAGAATGGCAATATATCACGCTCAGAAGCAAAAAGAAATGAGAGAGAAAGCAGAACGGAAGAAGAATGAAGAATTGCAGGAATGTTTGTCCGATATTGACTTTTACAGGTCTATTCTTGACAGAGTAAGGCCATTATCAGATGGCTGGTGCGAAGCATGGAACAAATTACAGCTTGCATTATATAAGCATGGATTCATAACAGGATTGGAAGAAGGTGATTAAAGAAAATGGAACAGATTAATAAACTCACATCGGAATCAATTCTGGAAGAAGAAGTGTTTAATGAGATATTCAAACAAGAAGATGAGATTTACAAGGCACGTTTGACATTGACGCTTCTGGACAGGGCAAAAGCACTTGGAGTTAAAAAGAAATTTGAAGATTTACTAAAAGCTTACACCAAGGTTCAGAAACAGATAATCGAGCAAGAGAAAAGCAATAGGACGTTATCTATGCTGGATCAGTGGACGAACTTCTCTGATTGCGAATACGACAGAATGAAGTGCCTTAATTGGGTGGCGGATGATGATGGAATCAGAATATCAAATACAAATCCAGGATCACCGGACATTATAGCTTGTTATCACCCTATTCTTCCAATCGAACGAATGAAGAATCTGGAGACCGGGGAGGAACAAATAAAGTTAATCTATAAGAGGAATAATAAGTGGTCAGAGGTTATTGTTCCAAAAACCATGGTTGCGTCAGCGAGCAAAATTGTTGGTTTATCTGCGCTTGGGATTTCAGTGACATCTGAGAATGCGAAGTTTCTTGTACGGTATCTGTCAGACGTTGAGAATGCAAATGACGATTATATCAACATTCAGTATTCCTCCAGCAAAATCGGGTGGATCAGGGATTATTTCCTTCCCTATGACAAGGATATTGTATTCGATGGAGATATGAGGTTCCGACAACTGTACGAAAGTATCAGCGTAGGTGGCAGCAGAACAGAATGGTATGAGCATGTGAAGAAGGTTCGTGCTACTGGAAGAATAGAACCTAAAATTATGTTGGCTGCAAGTTTTGCAAGCATTCTAATTAAACTGGTTGGTGCTCTTCCATTCTTTGTAGACTTATGGGGAGAAACAGAAGGTGGTAAGACTGTAACGCTTATGCTAGGGGCTTCTGTCTGGGCGAATCCGGGTGAATCACGATACATAGGAGACTTCAAGACAACAGATGTGGCTCTGGAAGCAAAGTCTGATATGCTCAACAACTTACCGCTGATCCTGGACGATACTTCCAAAGTGTCGGCTAAAATCCGGGATAATTTCGAAGGAATTGTATATGACCTGTGTTCTGGAAAAGGAAAGAGCCGTTCCAACAAGGAGCTGGGTGTTAATCGGGAGAATCGCTGGCAGAATTGTATCCTTACTAACGGTGAACGTCCACTGGCCGGGTATGTCAGCCAGGGCGGAGCGATTAACCGAATCATCGAGGTTGAGTGTTCTGAGAAAATATTTGATGATCCGCAGCTTACCGCAGATACGCTTAAAAAGAACTACGGGTACGCAGGAATTGATTTTGTGAATGTAGTTAAGGAAATGTCCATTGACGATATAAAAGCCATGCAGAAGCATTTTCAGAGTCTTATACAGGATGATGATAAAATGCAGAAGCAGAGTATATCAATGAGTATTATCCTGGTAGCAGATAAAATCGCAACAGATCAGCTGTTCCATGATGGCCAGTACATTGACATTGAGACGGCTAAGAATCTTCTGACAGAGAAAGAAATGGTATCTGAAAACGAACGCGCTTACTGGTTCGTGCTTGATAAGATTGCCATGAACGGAATTAAATTCGATGATAACCCAGATATAAAAACAGAAAGGTGGGGAATTATCGACAATGATCCGGTAGAAAAAACGTCAACTGCAATAATCTATAGCGCAGCGTTTGATGATTTATGCAAAATCGGAAGATTCTCCAGAAAAGCATTTTTGTCATGGGCTGTCAAGAAAGGACTTGTGGAAACCGACAGCAGAGGATATCCGACCAAAGCAAAAAAACTTGACGGAATTGTCACCAAATGTGTGTTCTTGAAAATTGTAGATGAAATTCCAAAAGGTTTTGTGAATTGTAATGATGATTTTGAGATTACAGACGATATTGTGTTTGATTAACAAACAATTCGTCCAAAAGGTAACCGGGTAACCTAGGTAACCTTTGATTCTGCATATATATATTTGAGTATTTATATGCACATATTGAGTATAAAAGTTTCCCTATATGAGAAAGTCAGGGTTACTCGGTTACTCGGTTACCTACCTGTAAAATCAATGGTTTACACGAATTAGTACGGTTACATCTCGGTTACTGTGGGTTACTTATATTAAAATAATATAAATATATTATATTTATAAAATAAAATTAAATAGAGCGTATACAGTATATTGTATACAATATTCAAAGGAGATGATAAAAATAAAAGTAGAAGCAAAGGATATTCCGTATATTCAAAAATTTATGACTGAATTTTGGAAAACTATAAAAGATTTCTATTCAGCCGAACTTACAGACGAATATTCTAAGCAGGCCACTGATCGTCTGATAGAACTTGGAGAGTATGCGGAAATGTGCCCTGATGATAATGATAAACAGTTTATCAAGAATTGTCTAGTTGCTTTTAATAAGTTATTAGATTCCAAACAGAGGGAAGTGAGAAAGAATGTACAAACAGAAGTATAAAGAAGGTCAGCAGATTCACAAAGACATATATCTGTACATCTGCCGGTATATCAAGGAACATCGGTACGCACCGTCTTACAAAGAGATTGCTGATGGTGTCGGTGTGTCAAACGCCACAGTGCTTCGCCACATGGACATGCTGCGAACAGATGGGCTGATCGAAACAGATCATCCGAAGACACCGAGAGCATTCCGGCTGACAGGATATGAGTTCGTGACAAGGAGGAAGAAGCATGAAACTGTATGAGCTGTTCAAAGGCGCTGAGTACGTTGGAGAGTTCACTCTTGATGAGATCATAAGCATCACAGGAGTACATCGAAGCGCACTACTCAACAGCGTGGCGCACGGCGTCCTCGTAAATGACTTGTGGGACGTCTCTCCGGCTTACGATCGGACTTTAAACCGAAATGACGACAATTCATTGCTTAAGCAATTTGAAGCCGTTACAGGGCAGATTAGGAGGTGTGTGAAGCGTGAGCAGTAAACTTAAAGCAAAGCCACGAAAACAGAGACTTCCTCTAGCTCAGCCTAATCAGGCAGCTCAGGCATTCGGGCGGGCAATGATCAACTGCCATAGCCAGATCAAAAGCATGGAGAGAGAATCTTATGAGAATGGATTTAACGATGGAGAAGATTGGGCTGATACGATTAATGTTGTTACGACCATGATGGCTCTGAGACGCTTATATGGCTTTTCTACAAAACGCTTGCTCACAGTCATGCAGACTGCCAACGAGTACGTTAAAATGGCAAACAGGGGCGAAATGAGCGTTCTGAGCATGATACAGGACATTGAAGAGAACACAGATGTAAGATTTGACGAGATGAACAAGAATCTGGTTAAGAAGATGGGAGTTTAAAATGAAATTTATAGATTTTTTCGCAGGAATCGGAGGATTTCGTAGGGGAATGGAATTGGCGGGGCATGAATGCGTTGGTTTTTGCGAATTTGATAAATTTGCTACTGCGAGTTACATCTCAATGCACTTGCTGACAGACGAGCAGCGAAAGGCATTGGAAGATATTCCTATCAAGAAAAGACAGAAAGAAATATTAAAGGAGGAATACAGAAATGGAGAATGGTACGCAAATGACATTAGAAGAGTGTATGCCGGAGACATTCCAAAAGCCGACTGCTGGTGCTTCGGATTCCCTTGTCAGGACATATCCGTTGCAGGAAAGCAAGCCGGATTTCAAGGAAACCGTTCAAGCCTGTTTTTCAGAGTTATGTACCTTGTCGGACAGCTCGAAGAAGAAAATAAACCCACTTACCTTTTCATTGAGAACGTTAAGAATTTACTTAGTGTTAATGGAGGATGGGATTTCGCCAGACTGCTCATTGAAATGGAGCAGGAGGGGTATGATGCAGAATGGCAAGTGCTCAACTCCAAAGATTTCGGAGTGCCACAGAACAGAGAAAGGTGCTTCATTGTCGGACATCTTAGAGGAAGAAGTACCGCAAAAGTATTTCCTATCGAAGGAACAGACGGAGAAAATAGTGTTTCGTTAAATCTTTTTGGTTGCCTTAATGGTAGAAATTCACAGCGAGACAGAGTTTATAGCGACAATGGGTTGGCACCAACAATCAGTACGAAGCCGGGAGGAAACACAGAACCCAAAGTATCCATATTATTTGATACAAGTTATATTGGCCAAGATGGAAAAGCACGCATATATGAAAATATTTGTCCAACACTAACAAGCAGAGATTATAAAGAGCCTAGAAGTGTCGGAGTAGTATGCAAGGGATGCAGCGATAAAGGCATCTGGAACAGTCACTGGGCGTGCTTCTTATACAAGATAGAGGGGATTGAAGGCTGTTACTGTAGAAAATGCGTAAAGGAAATCATGCGGGAGGAGGACCAAACATGACAGTAAAGCAGTTATTGGACGTTATAGATAAGAAAACAATGGTAGAAGTCAGAGGCGAGCACGACTGTGAACTTATATTTTCTACAAACAGAAATTGCGGATACTATACAAAAGACACTTTTGAAGAAATAAAAGAAAATACAGCCACACAGATTACTGCACTCGAAGAAGATCTGATTGTTATTTATATTGATTCTGAGATATGGAGGGAATAATCAATGGAAATGTCAATTTTCAAAAAGGATGGGAAGACCTACACCAGATTCAAGGTCACGCTAAAAGAGTTTAAATCTTGGCAAGCTTTACTCGAGGTAAAGTATTGGATTGATACATCAAAGCCGGTCAAGAAAAACAGCAGATACATTTATTTCGAAAAGGAGGGTGACCGGATTAATGGGAAGATGTAAATTAGACTGTCCGGACGGCGAAACAGAGTGCTGCATCTGCTGTACTAAGCATGATTCTTGTCAGTGCAGATGTGATGATATGGACAGTTATGAATATGCGGAGGAGTGTGAAGAATATGAAAATTAATGAATTAGGCTTAACAACAAGAACGCACAACATACTATTAAGAGCAGGCCTTACTACCACTGAGGAAATCAAAGAAAAATCAGATGATGATTTGAAAAGAATCAGAAATATGTCTGAGAAATGTTACAAAGAGATTAAGCAAGCTGTGTACTGTACGGACTGTAAACGCAGTATCTATGGAGAATATCATGATTGCGACATCAATACGGAAAGCGGTGGGAAATATCTCCGTGGAGATTGCGAGTGCCATTGTAAAGTATTTATGGAGGAATAAAAAATGCGCTTAATAGATGCAGACGAATTAATTAAATACATTAAAACTTGGGAGATTGGGACAAGTATTAGTTCCGACCAGAAAGAGTTTATTGATTGCGTCAATGAGCAACCGACAGTTTTTGATGTGGATGAAGTTGTTCAACAGTTGGAAATGTTAATCGAAGATAAAGTTTCAGAATCGGGTGACGATTGGTATACAGCCGAATGCCTGAATGAAACAGTTGAAATCGTGAAAGGCGGTGGAGTTGAATGAGAGAAATTCTTTTCAAAGGAAAGCGGATTGATAATGATGAATGGATTGATGGGTATTATCAGAAAAGACATGACTTTTTAGGAAACGAAGAACATTTAATCTTTTATGCAGACGGTCATACAGTATGGGATCATGCGGAAGTTAGCTCAGGAACCATCTGCCAGTTCACAGGACTTTGTGACAAGAACGGGAAGAGAATCTGGGAGAACAATGTTGTTTGGCTTGTTTGTAATGGTGAAGAACATGTTTATCAGATAGTTTGGGATAACTCTGAATTAGATTTTAAAGCGACCAATGGTGAAGAAAATTACGGATTGAATTTTGAATATTTACTATGTTGCGATGAAATTGAAGTTATTGGAAACATTTTCGACAATCCAGAATTATTACAGGAGGAACACAAATGAGTAGTGCAAGCGTAAGATTCGGAACAAAAGCGTATGTATGCGCAAGGTACTTCCTCAGACCGGGAAAGTGCTTCAAATACATCGACCAGCGTGGCGAAGATACCACGGAACACGTCTATGAGGTCATAGCATTATATCCATATTGTGTATTGTTAAGAGATACCAGAAATGGAGTTAGAACTTGCCCGGGGTATAATACTTTGAGCCTGATGCTGAGAGGAAGTGAAACGTATGAGTAAATCAGTATTAGTGATTGATACACCAGAAACTTGTGTAGATTGTCAATTCTGTTATGAATTAGATGAAGGGGTTGAAGCATGCTGTTCAATCTCAGATGACGATGTAGATTCTAAATGCAACAGCGATAACCCTGAAGATATGTTTCATTCCAATATGGTGCATCATGCGTATATTGGTATGAATAATTATTGTAACAGATGCGGGCAGAAATTAGATTGGAGCGAAAAAGATGGCGTACAACATTGATGAAAGCGTTATTGCTAAAAGCATTAAATATTACGGAGCAGAAATTCAGTCGACCGTCTGTATGGAGGAATGTGCAGAACTGATACAGGCAGTCAGTAAAGCGAAACGCGGAAAAATTGATAAAGACAATATGATGGAAGAAATTGCAGACGTGTTGATCTGCATTGAGATGTTAAAACAGATTTACAATATTCCAGATTGCTCAATTAAAAATTGGATTGAGCGAAAACAGGAAAGAATGCTGAGAAGAATGGAGAAATAGACATGGACGATAAAATATACAAAACGTGTGTTAAGAACGATAACGGGCTGTGTGACCGCAAAGGCATCCTGATAGAGGAAGATGATACCTGTGAAAAGCACACAGAAAATTGGATGGACTCTTTAATGGAGAAATTCATTCGAAAATCAATGTGGTAAGGACGGAAATGTCCTTGCCAGACGGGATATTTATTCGGAATTAGCAAATTTGAGAGGAACGATAATTATGTCAGACAAACCTACACCAGACATAACGCCAAACCTTGCTGTATCAGCATACCACGTATTGCAGCAATATTGCACTGGACAGCCAGCGGATTGCAAAGGCTGCGGATTCTACGAACACTGTCCAGAATGTTTTCAAGGCATACCATGTGACTGGAGCTTGAATGAAGAAGGTGAAATAAATGAAGCTGAGAAAGGCAACACTGATTGATTACGGAGTGCCGCCGGATGATATACCGACATTACAAAGCCACTTGCGGAATCTTAACGAGAGCGACAAATACAATCTGTTACAGGTATCTATTAAATATGCACCCGGAATTGAATCACAAATCTATGACAGTATTGTGAACGGTATTGGCTATCGAACGATGGAAAAGATCAGAACGGTTCCTGCAACAGAGAATGACTTCTATGGCTACAAACGCAAGGTCATGGCGGAATATTATCATCTGGCAAAATTGATTGGCAGACTTTAAAAAAAAATTAAAAATTTATAAAAGTGGTAGAGAGCTACATACGCCCTAGTATGGTATTATAGTATATATAACTATAACTATGCTAGGGGATTTTAATTCAGAAAGGATATGATTGGATGTTGATAGAATGGCAAATGATCAGAATTTAAATAATGGGGTGGCCACACAGTTTCGAGCAGGCGAGGAGCAGGCGAGAATTGCAAAAAAAGGTGGTATTGCATCAGGTCAAGCACGCCGTCAAAAAAAGACTCTTTCTGAATTAGCAAAAATGATAGCTGAGAATCCTGCCCCGACTGCTGCGAAAAAGAAACTCACAAAGATGGGAATATCTGATGAGGATGCAAATAATAATGCCTGTATTGTAGCTGCTGTATACGATAAAGCTATTAAAGGAAATATGCAGGCGGTGGACAAATGGGAACAGTTGGTAGCTGTATCAAAATCAGACGAAAGCAAATATGAACTTCCTGCCAGAGTACTTGGCAAGGCGTTCGTGGATATTAACCGACAGATTAAGCCTAACATTGAATATGTATTTGAGGGCGGTCGAGGTGGTCTGAAATCTTCATTTGTGGCTTTTAAGATTGTTGAACTTATCAAGAATAATCCTCAGATGCACGCCTGCATTACAAGACAGGTGGCCGGTACTCTGAAAGATTCTGTATATGCTAACATGAAATGGGCTATCAATGAACTGGGATTAATGGAAGAATTTGAATGCAAGGTGTCGCCACTTGAGATCAAGTATATTAAGACTGGACAGACAATATACTTCCGTGGTCTGGACGATGAAACAAAACTGAAATCTATTAAGCCAGAGTTTGGATACATCGGAATCCTCTGGAAAGAAGAAAAAGACCAAATGAAGGGAGATGCCCAGGAACGTTCTGTTAATCAGTCAGTGCTTCGTGGCGGCGATGAATCCTATGATTTTTCATCATATAACCCACCAAAATCAAAATCAAACTGGGTAAACAGGATCAAGCTTACACCTAACCCGAAAAGAGTTATCCATCATTCGAGTTATTTGGAAGCTCCGGCGGAGTGGCTCGGACAGAAGTTTATTGACGATGCAGCGCACCTGAAAGAAATCAATCCAGAAGCCTATGAGCATGAATACTTGGGTGTTCCGAATGGTGACGGCGGAAACGTATTTGAATATCTGGAGATTAGAGATATTACAGATGAAGAAATCAGTCGCATGGATCGTATTTTCGCTGGCGTAGATTATGGATGGTACCCGGATGCCTTCTGCTATCTCCGAACTTATTATGATTCTGCCAGAGAGAAAATATATCTGATTGACGAATTGTATGTAAATAAATGGAGCAACTCCAAGACTGCTGATTGGATCAAGAAAAAAGGCTATGACGATTATACGATGATATGTGATTCTGCGGAACCTAAGTCTGTGAACGACTTCCGGGATGCCGGACTCCCTGCAAGAGGAGCAATCAAAGGCCCGGGGAGTATCGAGTATGGTTTTAAATTTTTACAGACAAAGACCATAGTTATTGACCCCAAGCGAACGCCGAACGCATACAAGGAAATCACAGAATATGAGTATGACAGGGACAAAGAGGGAAATGTAATAAGTGGCTATCCTGATGGAAATGATCATGCAATCTCGGCGCTTAGATATGCTTATGAGCCATTGTTTAACAGGAGGGGGTACAGTGCATAATGAGTAAAATAGGAATAGAACTACCGAAAGAGTATTCGGACAGATTTGACAAATTACGCCAGAATCGAGTAGAAGTCAGCTTTTATAAATATGGCACAGCAGCAGACAACTTTGGAATGAAATTAGTAGATGCACTTGAATCACATGATATGTGCATTAAAAAATATAAAGAAACTGGAAACACGGAATATCTTTGCGATGCAGCAAATTATCTCATGTTTGAATTTATGTATCCACAGATTCCGAATGCATTTTTCAAAGCAACAGATAGCGGAGAGAGTGCTGGAGTTGCCGGAACACCAATAAATCAACTAAAAGAAAAATGGTGACTAAATGGGACTTATAACAACACTAAAAAGGTGGTTTAACATGATATTCAAAAAACAAGCCGAAGAGGACTTCAACATCCAGGCGGCAGAATTTCCAGAAATGGAATCGTTGATTAATAAATGTGCAAACATATATCGAGGCGTTCCATACTGGTTAGATGATAAGAATAATATCAAGACGATTAATTTCGCGAAATCCGTCTGCTCAGAAACAGCACGGCTCGCAACATTGGCGATTGGCATTCAGATAGATGGTTCCGCAAGGGCAACGTGGCTACAGGAGCAGATAGATAAAGTATATTTCCAGATCCGGCACTGGGTAGAATACGGCTGCGCTTACGGAACGGTGTTCATTAAGCCAAACGGTGAGAGTCTTGACGTATTTACTCCGGCAGATGTGATGATTGTGGATTATGATAATCAGGAAATCAAAGGGATTATATTTAAGGACTCTTATACGGTTGGGCGGAAATATTATACACGGCTTGAATATCATAGATTTGTTGAGACTACCGTGAATGGCGTGACAACCTATCCGTACTATGTTTCAAACAGAACTTATGTGTCAAAATCCCCTCAGAGCATCGGTGATAAAATTGATCTTAAACAGACCAAATGGGCTGGCCTCATGGCAGATACACCGCCGATACTCAAGGCAAACGGCGAGAAGCTGGACGGACCGTTGTACGGAATGTTGCGGACACCGCAAGCGAACAATGTGGATATCAGTACACCACTTGGACTTCCAATATTCGCTGAAGCTATTGAAGAATTAAAAGACCTCGATATTGCATACAGCAGAAACGTCGGAGAGATTTTTGATTCTCAGAAGATTGTTCTGGCAGATGATAGACTGCTGATGCCAAGCGGTGCACCTGTATCAGCCATGTCGCCACAGGGCATGGAGAACAGACGTAATGAGATGAGCTTACCGCATTTTGTCAAGAATGTATTCGGACAAGATGAAAAAGAGTTTTATCAGGAAATAAATCCGATACTCAACACAGATACCCGTATAAGCGGCATAAATGCCCTCCTTGGACAGATTGGATATAAGGTCGGATTCTCTAATGGATATTTTGTATTTAATGAAAAAAGCGGAATACAAACAGCCACAGAGGTAGAAGCAGGGCAACAGAGGTCTGTACAATTTATCAAGGACGTAAGAGACCAATTAGACAAAAGCATAAAACAAGTAGTATATGCGTTGAGCGTATATGCAGATTTATATGGATTGGCCCCAGTCGGTGCATATAAAGTTCAGTGCAACTTTGGCGAAATGGCATATTCTTATGAGAGAGACCGAGACAATTGGTGGAAGTATCGCTTACAGGGTGACTGTCCTCCTTGGATGTATTATGTCAAATTCGAAAATATGACAGAATCCGAAGCGAAAGCAATGGTCAAAGAAGCTCAGCCAGACGAACCAAAATTGTTTGGAGATGAATAGTTATGTTAAGCCCAGAATATTTACGGCAAATTACAGAAGGCAGCGAACAGATTGCGGAAGAATTGCATCAGTATATCATCTCTGAGATTGTGTCGAGGATGATGGCAAGAATCGGCAGGGGTGAGGACTATATTCTAACTAATGCTGATGCGTGGAGAATCAGAACACTACAGGAATCCGGTGAACTGTTAGAGGACATTCTGACGGAATTATCCAAATACACCAAACGTGAACAACGGGAACTCCTTGAAGCGTTTGAAGATGCTGGAATCACTGCAATGAACTATGATGATAAAGTATACAAGGCGGCAGGATTAAGCCCTGTACCGATCGAACAGTCGCCAGCTATGATAAGACTCATGGAGCGAAATATGCTTGCGACTATGGGAGAATGGCGGAACTTCACAAGGACAACTGCAAATGTGGCTCAGGCACTGTATATCAACCAATGTGACCTTGCATATAATCATGTAATGACTGGAGCAGTTGGATATACGCAAGCCATCAAAGAGGCAGTTAATAACGTTGTGAGTGATGGTGTTACTGTCACATACCCATCTGGCAGAAAAGACACGATCGAAACAGCAGTCGCACGTTCTGTCAGAACTGGCGTGGCTCAGGCGTGTGCTGATATTCAGTTGACAAGAATGAAAGAAATGGGATACGGTTTAGTACTGACATCGGCACATATAGGAAGCCGCCCAAGCCATGAAGTATGGCAAGGGCAGGTATTTTCTATAGATTGGGAAAAACTAAAAGAAATTAAGCCGGAGTTCTTCAAGGGGCAAGATACATCAGAATACCGTAAAATGTCAGAACAAAAAGTAAGCCGATATCCAGATTTTATTGAAAATTGTCATTATGGCGAAGCTGATGGAATATGCGGAGTAAATTGCAGACATCATTTTTCGGTTTGGGCGGAAGGAATGCCGAATCCCTATGCAGAACTATCAGCGCAGGATAAAGCCAACAAGGGAAAACAGTACGAAAAAGAACAGCGGCAACGTACTTATGAGCGAAGAATCCGCAAAACGAAGCGAGAAGTCCTTGGACTGCAAGCAGGAGTTGACAATGCACCGAACGAAAAGGCGAAATTTGCATTACAACAAGACCTTGACCGGAAGTCTTATCTTTTGCAGAAACAAAATGCTGCATATAAAGATTACTGCAAAGACAATGATCTAAGAGAGCTGCAAGACCGACTCACGATAGCTAAGTGGAACCGCCAGAACGCCGCAAAAGTCAGAGAAGCGGCAAAGAGATATAAAACAGCAAAGGGGATTGACTGATGGATAGATGGGAATATTATAATCCGAATCCCGTTAAGGATAAGAGAACAGGAGATTGCGTTGTCCGGGCAATATGCAAGGCAACCGGTTTCGACTGGGAAACAGTATTCGCCGGATTAATGGTACAGGCGTGCGCTTTGTCAGATATGCCAAGTGCAAATTATGTCTGGGGAGCGTACCTCTATAAACGTGGGTACAGACGCAAGCTGATTGAACAATCAGAACGATATATCTATACAGTCAACGACTTTTGCACAGACCATCCGACAGGCACATACATTCTCTGTATAGATGGACACGTAGTGACGGTACAGAACGGCAAATATTACGATACATGGGATAGTGGTAATGAGATCCCGGTATACTACTGGGAAAAGGAGTAGCTAAATGAGCATATCAGAATTTGTACAAGTATTCCTTTCAATTTGCGGAGGGGTGTCTATTGTCGGAGGGGCGGCAGCCGTAATCTTTAAATGGATTACCCCGGCATTCCGACTTAATAAGCGAGTAGAAACACTGGAAGAACATGATAGACGAGATTATGAAAGTCTTCGGAGAATCGCAGAACGAGATTCATTAATTCTGGAAGTGTTGTCGACCATGCTGGATAGTCAGATTAGTGGGAATAATGTAGAAGAATTAAAAAAAACAAAACAGAAGCTTACAAATTATCTTGCGCAGAATCAACGTTAGCATTAATAAGGGGTATACTCATGAAATTATATGTGTTCACGAAAAAAGATATAGACAGGTTCTTGATAGAGTGCAATTTCACACCGGACGAAGAAAGACTGTTCCGGCTGAGATGCAAGGAATATACGCTCGAATACTGCGCTGAACAGATGAATGTGAGCATATCTACCGTAAAGAGATTAAGCAGAAGAGTAAACAGTAAGATTATAAAAGTATGCTAAAAGGAGAGGCAATTTACCCCTCCTTCTTTTTATGCAAAATCTTCTTTTACAGCTCTTTCAAGCAATAAAATTACGTATTCTGGTGGATTTCTTTTACCGCCTTCCCAGTTTTCAATTGTCCTTTTGGGAATTTTGTATTTATCGGAAAAAGCCTGCTGGCTTAACCCGGAAATTAATCTAATTTCTTTGATGCTCATATTGTTCCTTTCTTTCTTCTTTTTATTTCCAACGCTTCACAATGTCTCCGTCGTAATGATCGGGCGCGTCCTCGTCCGGATTGATGCTTTCCAGCACGTAAAACTCCGATCTGTGTTTCTTTTTAAACCTTGTCAGATTTGACCATTTTCCCTCCGCTTCCAGAATGGCTTCTTCTTTGTTCTCAAATTCATCGATGAAACAATCACCGTCTGTATAATCCATAATTATATACTTCATTTTCCTGCCTCCTAGTTAATCCCGGTAACCTTAACTCGGGTTTGTAAAATATCCTCCGTGGGCTCCAGAATTTCAAAGTCAACGATAAGCTCCTCGCCGTCCTGATATACGGCGATTGCTCCGGACTCTAACAGCTCTTCCCCGTCCCCGTCTCCGTACCAGAGCTGACCGAAATAGTATTCCTCTCCGACCTCTATTGTGTCGTTCTGTCCGTAAACGTAAGATAATGTGTTTAATTTTATCATTTTTTATTCCTCCTTGATTTTTTGTTCTTCCCTGTTTCTGATGTTATCATACCACTCGTTGGGTGATATGTCAATACTTTTTTGATACTTTTTTGAACTTCTTAGATTAATACTTTTATGCAAAAATATAATCAGAAAGGCGGTGTATAAGATGGCATTATATAACAATCCTTATCAATATAGTTTTGGCGTTCCGGGGCAGATGAACCAGTTCCAGCAACAGCCTGTCCAGATTCCAGCTCAACCAGTACAGCAACCACAGCAGAATAATAGCGGTATCCTGTGGGTATCCGGCGAAGTCGGCGCAAAATCCTATCTGGTAGCACCCGGGACAAGTGTTTTACTGATGGATTCCGAATCAGAGAAATTTTACATAAAATCAACAGATGTATCCGGCATGCCGCAGCCATTACGGACGTTTGAGTATCATGAAGTAGGCACTCAGATGCCGCCTAAACAGCCTGTTCAGAACATGGACAGTAAATATGTTACTCGACAGGAATACGATGATTTGAAAGGCAAATACGAAGTTATCATAAACCGATTAAATTCATTTTCTGAACCTGTTAGGGCTAATACCGTACAGGAATCAGCGACCAAGGGAGGAAATGCAGATGAGTAATCCATTATTTAACGCACTTGGCGGCGGGATGCCGCAGGGAAACGGACCAATGCAGATGATACAACAGTTTATGCAGTTTAAACAGAATTTTAAGGGAGATCCGAAAGCAGAAGTCGAGAAAATGTTGCAGTCTGGAAAGATTTCTCAACAGCAGCTCAATCAAGTTCAACAGATGGCAGGGCAATTCCAGCACATGTTGAAAGGAATGAAATAGTACATTACAATCTGGCCAGATTGATGTAAATACACAAAAAGGAGATTATATTATGGATGGAAATTATAGCTTAGCAGATATTGCCGCTGCTACTGGAAACGGCAGAAATAATGACGGCATGTTTGGTGGAGATGGCAGCTGGTGGATTATTGTTTTATTTATTTTTGCTTTCTTCGGATGGGGAAACAACGGATGGGGCAATAATGGAAACGGCGGCGGATATGTAGCCACAGCAGCTACTCAGGCAGACATTCAGAGAGGATTTGACAATTCCGCAGTGATTAGCAAGCTTGACGGAATCAACAGTGGTCTGTGCGATGGCTTCTATGCCATGAATAATGGTATGCTTACCGGATTTAATGGAATCAACACAAACATCATGCAGACCGGCTTTGGCATTCAGCAGGCTATTAACGCTGACACTGTAGCAAATATGCAGAATACCAATGCGCTCCAGGCACAGCTTGCAAACTGCTGCTGCGAAACCAGAGAAGCAATTCAGGGCATAAACTATAACATGGCACAGAATACCTGTGCATTGCAGAACACCATGAACAGTAACACAAGAGACATTATCGACAGCCAGAACGCCGGAACAAGGGCAATCCTTGATTACCTGTGCAACGAGAAGATTTCTTCCTTACAGGCTGAAAACAATGATCTCAGACGCGCCGCTTCTCAGGATCGCCAGAGTGCGCTTCTCACAACTGCAATGGCTTCTCAGACACAGCAGCTCATTAATGCGATTAATCCAGCACCGATTCCGGCATATCAGGTTCCTAACCCGAACACATATTACGGATGTGGATGCGGATGCAATACTGGATGTAATTGCTGATAACTTCATATCGAGAGTATCTTTCGATTGATTTCGGATGTCGGCTTATGCCGTATTACACAGAGGGGCAGGCTGAGACCTGTCCTTTTGTGATATGAAAGGAGTATTTTTATGGCAGAATTTACAAATGTAGCTGCTCAGACGGTAGCAGCAAATGGAAATGTAGTATTTTCAAACACAGCAGTTAAAGGTTCTAACTGTATTCAGCACAGAGAGGGAAGTGGAATTATTACACTGAGAGGACTGACTAATCAGTGCAAAGCGAGATTCTTCGTGGATTTCTCCGGTAACATCGCGATTCCAACAGGCGGTACTGTCGGAGCTATTTCTCTGGCTATTGCAATTTCTAGTGAGCCGGTTCTTTCTTCTCAGATGATTTCCACACCGGCAGCAGTGGATCAGTACAACAATGTGTCCTCTGGCATTTATATTGACGTACCTCGTGGATGTTGCGTTAACATCGCAGTAGAGAATACAAGCGATCAGGCTATTTCTGTTGCGAACGCAAATATTGTCGTGACTAGAGAAGCGTAGGAGGTGTGATTATGAGAGATATTAAAGACTTATGCGCAAGAATCGAAGACGAGCTGTCCAAAATCGCTGATAATGGACTGACCACCGGAAATCTGGAAATGACATACAAACTGATTGATATGTACAAAGATATAAAGAACACGCAGTACTGGGATAAGAAAGCGGAGTATTACAACGCTGTCCTTGATGAAATGCGTAGCGGATACAATGACGATTACAGCGAGCGCGGAAGAAAACGTGACAGCATGGGGAGATACAGCGCAAATGATGGCAGAATGATGCCGGATTACGACAGGGGCAATTCTTATGCCAGACGTGGTGAACATTATGTCAGAGGACATTACAGTCGCTCTGATGGGAGAGACGCTTACGATGACTATATGACGCAGAAGCAAAGCTATCGTTCCGGCAAGTCTGAAGACTGCAAGAGGAAGATGCTTGCCGCTCTGGAAGAACATCTGGACGAGCTCACAACAGAAATGAGCGATATGTCTAAAGATGCGGAGTGCCGGGAGGAACGCGATCTTGTTAAAAGATATGTGGAAAAACTCCGGGATATGCTTTAAAAACACAAAAAGTGGTAGAGAGGTAGTTAAAAGAAATCTGTTATAATGTAATTGTGCAGCAGGAAGCACAAGTAAAACGGTTGTTTTGACATTTTCGTTTTAATCCTCCTTTCTTTAATTTAGTAGCTGGTGCGCACGCTTTAATGGAAAGTTAAACAGGTTCGAATCCTGTCGTGCGTATTTGCCGTCTGGCACGCAAGATGGCTCACCTCCTTGATTAAGGTTTTTGTTATTCATGCTTTTCTTTAAAAAAAGAATAAATATCCGAAACAACTCGTGGTAGGCATAACACGTTAAATACCTTGCTAACCCGGGAATCCGGGTTATGTGGAATGTAGCTCAGTAGGAAGAGCGGAGATGCTGAATTCTTGACGTCAGAGGTTCAAGTCCTCTCATTCCATTACCCTGCCAGTGGTCTAACTGGCTTAATCCATTTACCTGCGGCGGCAGGTCAATAAACACGACCAGGAGGATGTTATGCAGAAACTTATTGACACATTAAAATCATTTGGAATCGAAATCCCGGAAGATAAACAGGCAGATGTGAAGAAAGCACTCTCTGAGCATTACAAAAATGCTAAGGAAGTAGCAAAAACCCTGTCGAAAGTCGAGGGTGAACGTGATGACTGGAAAGAACGTGCTGAAGCAGCAGAAGAGACCCTGAAAGGTTTTGACGGTATCGACCCGGCAAATGTTAAAACCGAGTTAGAGACTTGGAAACAGAAAGCGGCAGATGCAGAGAAAGAATTCAACGCAAAAATCTATGACCGTGATTTCTCAGATGCACTTAAAACAGCACTCGATGATGTTAAATTTTCCAGTGAGGCTGCAAAGAAATCAGTCATGGCAGACATCAAAGAAGCTGGATTAAAACTGAAAGACGGTAAAATCCTTGGACTGAACGATCTGATCGAGCAGATGAAACAGTTTGATGCATCCGCTTTTGTGGATGAATCTCAGCAGCGGGCTCAGCAGCAACAGGCGAGATTTACCACTCATGTTGGACAGCAGCAGATACCGGGAAACATGACAAAGAAAGATATTGAAGCGATCAAAGACCCATCTGAGAGACAGGCTGCAATTGCTCAAAATATCCAGTTATTCCAGTGATTTTTTACACCGACTATACACCAGAGTATAGCCGCTAACCCAATGCCTTAACAATTATGGGTAGAAAGGATTTTTTATATGGCAGCAAAAGCTAATCTTATTATGACTAATGATATTCAGGTAAAGGCACGTGAGATTGACTTCGTTACCAGATTTGAGAGAAACTGGGAACACTTGCGTGAGATTCTTGGTATCATGCGTCCAATCAAAAAGACACCCGGAGCGGTTCTTAAATCGAAATACGCAGAAGGCACACTACAGGACGGAAATGTTAAAGAGGGCGAGGAAATCCCTTACAGCAAATTCACTGTAAAAGAAAAGCCTTATGCAGAAATGAGCATTGAGAAGTACGCAAAGGCTGTATCTATCGAAGCGATCAAAGATCACGGTTACGAGAACGCTGTTCAAATGACCGATGATGAATTCCTCTTCCAGCTTCAGACCAATGTTACTGAAAGATTTTATGATTATCTGAAAACAGGTACTCTCTCATTCACGGAAACCACTTTCCAGATGGCTCTGGCAATGGCTAAGGGTCGCGTAGAAAACAAATTTAAGCAGATGCACAGAAATGTGACTGGCGTTGTTGGATTTGTAAATATTCTGGACGTGTATGAGTACATCGGCGCAGCTGAGATTTCTATTCAGAACCAGTTCGGCTTCCAGTATGTGAAAGACTTCCTGGGATTCAATACGATTTTCTTACTGTCTGACAGTGAAATTCCGAGAGGAACAGTAATCGCTACGCCTGTTGAAAATATCGTTCTGTACTATGTTGACCCGAACGAATCTGATTTCGCAAGAGCGGGTCTTGTATATACTGTATCCGGTGAAACAAATCTGATCGGATTCCATACACAGGGCAATTACCACACAGCAGTGTCTGAATCATTCGCAATCATGGGACTTACCCTCTTTGCAGAATATATTGACGCTGTTGCTGTCGGAACTATCAACGCAACTCAGACGCTTGGAACTCTGACTGTAAACTCCACAGCAGGAAGTAAGAGCGGAGATACAAAAGTGACTGTTACTCCGGAAAAAGTAAGCGCAGGAAATGTATATAAATACAAAGTTGCATCATCTGAGACTTCCGTAGAGTACGGACAGAATGTGAAGAACTGGAGCGCGTGGGATGGAAAATCTGACATTACCGCAACAACAGGACAGGTAATCACAGTGGTTGAGTGCGACAGTACCTATAAAGCACTAAGCGCCGGACACGCAACTGTAACAGCAAAATGATGATCACAGGAGGTAACTGGCATGGCTTACGCAGATTATGATTTTTACACAACTTCATACTTCGACTCTGTCGTGCCAGAAACCGACTTTCCACGACTGGCAGAAAGAGCCAGTGATTTTGTGGACATAATGACGTTTGACAGGTTGGTGGACGGACTGCCGAAAAACGAACGCTCACAGAAGCGCATCAAAAAGGCGGTCTGTTCATTAGCTGAATTAATGTATCAGATTGAACTTGCTGAGAAGAATGCTACCAATGCCACCGCCAGTGGGACATCAACCACAATCGGGCCCGGTGGTAGCACGACAGGCGTTGTAACTTCTGTGTCATCCGGCAGTGAATCCATCTTTTACGCCACGCCACAGCAAAAAGCATCAGGTGCAAAGGAATGGAGTGCAGTGTATGCCGCTGCCGGAGATGTACAGAAAACGAATGACTTACTCTTAAAGACAGCTTTACCGCTTCTGATGGGAGTAAGGACGGATGAAGGGATACCGATTTTATATGCAGGATTTCAAGGTTGATATCTTAGGCTCTGAATGGAGCGTGAAGTTCGGGAACAAGAAACAATATCCGAGTCTGACAAATGCAGATGGCTATACTGATTTATCAACACGGGAAATTGTGGTTGATGACATGGAGGCATCGCAGGGACAGATTGGAGTAAAAGCAGACCTTAAAAGTTATCAGAAGCAGGTTATTAGGCACGAAATCATCCACGCATTTCTGATGGAATCTGGACTTGATTCTAATTCAAATAGTGCTGACAGCTGGGCTACAAACGAAGAAATGGTTGACTGGTTTGCTATTCAGTCACCAAAAATTTTTAAAGTATTCAATGAACTTAAATTGATGTGAGGTGATAATAATGGACATTACAACATTAGGCTCATGTATAGCAATCGTTATGATTTGCTACATTGTAGGAATGGGCTGTAAGGCGTCAAAAAGAATCTCTGATGAATGGATTCCAGTAGTCATGGCAATTACTGGCGGGATTCTCGGAGCAGTCGGAATGGGAATTATCCCGGATTTCCCGGCAACGGATTATATCACGGCAGTTGCAGTCGGTATGTTTAATGGATTGTCAGCTACCGGTGTGAATCAGGTTATTAAGCAGACAGTGCAGAAAGAGTGATTTTATGGGTGGACGTGGTGGAAGTAGTGGGTTAAATAACGAGAAGCCAGTTTCTAAGCTTATTGCGAAGGTGTACTTTAATTCTTCAAAGAAAAGCGATGCTTTAAGGGGAAGCGGAACTGTTAAAAAAGACAGTAAACTTGAGAAGGTCATTAATTCGGAAAACACTAGCTACTTTAAGTCAATTAAGACAAAAAGTGAAGCAGTAAAGACAATGAATTATATAAATGACAGATTGAGCGAGAGTAAAAGGAAAATCGCAAAACTTGAAAGTGCAGAGGCGTTATTTAAAAATCAAAGGCTTGCTATAGAACATCGAAAATTAGTTAATGCCAGCGTAGCCATGAGAGATGAAATGCACAAATTTTCAAAGACTTCTGAAAAAGGCGATACAAGTGCTTTGCACGATACAAGCCGTACTACCACCACTTATGACAGAGCTAGAAAGCGCAGAATGAAAAACTTTGATTCATGGTTCTTTGGAAGTGGAAAGAAGTAATCTATGGCAAACCGAGAGACAAGTATAGCTTACGAAAATCTAAACCGCCGTATATTCCCCGGCGTTGGCGGATACGGCATATCACAGATAGAACCGGAATCGTTCGAGGGTAACTGCGAATTTGTTGGTTTTAATTACGCCAGAGGAAAATGCAGTAATCCAGAAGAGAAAGCTGTTCATTTCTTCTTAGACGATTACCAATTCGATGCGCTATGGAGAAATCCAGACAGATATGTAAACAAGCTGAGTAGATTCCGGTACATTTTGACACCGGATTTCAGTACCTACACCGATTTCCCTAAAGCAATCCAGATATACAACCATTATCGCAAGCATTGGATAGGCGCATATCTGCAAGAATATGGTTGCAAGGTAATTCCGACAATCTCATGGAGTACGCCAGATTCTTACGAATGGTGTTTTGACGGTGAGCCAGAGGGCGGAACTGTGGCGGTGTCTTCGGTGGGATGCATGAACAGTTTAGGGAAAAAACACCTATTCTTATCTGGCTATAATGCTATGATTGAACGATTGCATCCAGAAAGTATTATTTTCTACGGAAAAGTACCGGAAGAGTGTAAGGGTAATATTGTTAGAATTAAGGCATTTTCTGACAAATTTAACGAGGTGAAGTGTAATGGGTGGTAGAGGAGGAGCGAGCGGTTTTGGAAGAGGAAGCGTTGTCATACATAAGCAAGCCGAGCCAAACAAACAGGGATATTCCTATTATATGACTGGAACAAGAAATGTAATATCGAACTGGGATGATGATGGTAATTATCATGCCAAAGGAATTGCTAAGAAAGAGGATGTTAGACAACGCTTTGACAGCGTAGAAGAAGCCATTAAATACGCAAAGAAGAACAGATACAAATATTTAAAACTGTAAAAAGGAGGGCATCATGTACGAAAAAACAGTGACGATTTTCAACTATTACGAATCAGCCACGACTGGAGATGCGTACTGGTACCCTCACGTTTTATCCGGTGTTGACCTCATTACGGACAAGGGGGCAATTCTTAAGAAGTACGGACCAGATGCAACTGACAACGCACAGTTACACATCCGTTATACTGTCCAGAACGGCGATATAACCATTATTGACAAGGATGGCAAGATTCTTCCATACGTACCGCCTAAAGAGTGGAAACAGCAGATTAACAACGCTCTGGAAGACACTATCACATTCTCGGACGAATCATTCTTCTGGGAGGGTGAGTGGACTGGCGAAATAGTAACCGATGGCGATTACCGAAATGGATTCTATCAGCACATGAATGAGAATAAGGATAACGTGTTCAAGATTACCAGTGTAGGTGGTCCATATACACTGATTCCGCATTTTGAAATTCTAGGTAAGTAATATGAGCAAGATTCATCATTTCAAAGGATTCTCCGTAGTTGATGGAGATATGAAAATTAAACTGAATATGGACAGATTCTCCAGACAGTACCAGGAAGCCCAGTATCTCCTTGATGGAATGGTTATGGACAGTATGGTTCCGTTTATGCCGATGATTACAGGGGACTTTATCAACCGAACAAGAGTTAAGAGTGCATCCTTGCAAGGAACTGGGAAAGTGTGCGCTGCGGCGGCTCCTTATGGGCGTTTTCTGTACGAAGGAAAAGGAATGGTTGATGAAGCAACTGGAAGTCCCTACGCAAGACGTGGAGCAAAGAAAGTTCTCGTTAGTCAGTTTTCTGGTCAGACAGCCGCAAAGGAGAATCTGGAATACACCAAACAGGCGCACCCACGGGCACAGGCAAAATGGTTCGATGCCGCTAAACGACAATACGGTAGTACATGGATACGTAAAGTAAAAGCACAGGCAGGAGGCGGTAGACATGGCAGATAAGCCAATTGGCAAAGATGCAACCGGGTATGAGATTCTGACAGATGCTATGAAGGCACTTCTGAACCAGTATCCGGGACTGTACGAAAATGAAACAATCAAATTTGAGGAACTTGGCAAGGAATCAGGAATTGCATTCTCGGCAGACAACGGGGCGTTGGTCTATTCAGAAAAAGAAGATGTTTGTGGAACAATGCACCAGGTATGCCAGTACCCATTTTATGTGGTATACCGAACAGCATCCGACAAGGAACGTCAGAAGTTATCTGTTCAGAAGTTCCTTGACAGCCTCGGCAAATGGATATGCCGAGAACCAGTTGTCATAAATGGCTCTGAGACACGTTTAAGTGCGTTTCCCGAGCTTTCACAGGGGCGAGTGATAAAACGTATCGCCCGCGATAACTCCTATGGTTTAGAACCGCAGGAGAGTGGTGTACAGGACTGGTTATTGCCATTGTCAGTACGCTACGAAAATACTTATGAAGTAATATAACGTAACAACCGGCTATCAATCGGAGATAGTCGCTAACCTACACAGCCTTTTAAAAATGATAGGCAGAAAGGACATTTCTATGCCAGTAACAGGAAAAATTGACCGTAAATATATGGCTCATTACATTGATTCAGGTTCCCTCTGCGGAGGACTGACACCGAAATATGAGCGTCTTGGAAAAGATCTGGAAGAGTATAACGTAGAACTCAATCCAGATACTGAAACATCTAAAAACATTCTCGGAGAATCCACATTCAAGCATAACGGCTACGAAGCTTCTTCTGACGCTGATCCGTTTTATGCAGACACCACATCAGACCTGTTTGAAAAGCTTCAGCAGATTGTAGACGAACGTCTTAAAGATGATAATCTGAAAACAAGTGCAGTTGAAGTACATCTCTGGAAAGAAGCAACAGCCGGTAAATACGAAGCATACAAGCAGGATTGTCATGTTGTGCCGACTTCCTACGGCGGTGATACATCCGGTTATCAGATTCCGTTTACCGTGAACTACGTTGGAGGACGTGTCAAAGGAAAATTTGACATTACTTCTGGAACATTTACAGCTGACAGCGAATAATTTTTAGGAGGGTGTAGAAAATGGCAAAGACAATTAACACAAACATTGATGATGGATTTCTTCTTTTCACATTCACGAACAAGCAGGGTGAAGTGTTCTCTTCATTCAAACTGAATCCTACCGACATCAACATTGCGGCAAGAGCGGAAGAATTGGAAACTTTCTTTGAGCAGGCTCAGGAATCTGTTAAAAATGTTTCTTCCAGCAAAGAGATGGCGGAGATTAATAAGCAGATTGAGGACAAAATCAATTATATGCTCGGATACGAAGCATCTAAGGATTTATTCAAAGAACCAATTACAGCAACAACTGTGTTTGGAAATGGTCAGGTGTTCGCCTATATCGTTCTGGACAAAATCAATGAAGCACTTGCTCCGGAAATTGAAAAGAGAAAGAAAAAAATGCAGGAAGTGGTCAATAGGTACACGGAGAAGTATATAAAATGACCGCCTATGAGTTACCCACCTCACTAAATATCAGTGGGGTGGATTTTTCTATCAGGACAGATTTTCGAGTAATTATTGATATTCTGGTTGCCATGAATGACCCGGAATTGGACGAACAAGCAAAAGCAGTTGTTATGCTACAGATTCTGTTCGAGGATTGGCAGAGTATACCGCCGGAACACTTATCTGAAGCCTGTCAGAAGGCGTGTGAATTTATTGACTGTGGTCAGACTGATGATAACTCAAACAAGCCAAAGCCCCGTTTGATGGACTGGGAACAGGACGGAGATATGATCGTACCGGCAGTAAACAAGGTTGCTGGAAAAGAAATCAGGTCCGTTCCGTATATGCATTGGTGGACGTTCTTCGGATACTGCAGTCATGGCTGCTTACCCGCTTATGAAGGGCTGTGATCCGGCATCCTGCTGGCATGCGGCCAAGACCGTAGAGTGCGGCGGCGTCTGCACCAGTGCCGGACTTCCGGGCGGCGTGTTTATGGAACTGGATAAGAAGGGTTTCACCATCCGCTCCGTACAGCCAGGCAGCACGGTATCCCCCTACTCTGTTTCCGCACATTTGATCTACGAAAACGCAAACCCGATCCAGCTTACCGAACCAGGCATCCGCATTGACACCAGCACCTCCACTTACACAGCACTCTCCGACAATGCTGTCCGCGTGGAAGGAACCACTATCGAGTATCTTCCTTATACCATGAAGCTGGAAGGCTCCGGCCCGGTGGGCTATCAGACCGTCAGTATGGCCGGCATCCGCGACCACAAGGTCATGCAGAATCCAATGAAATGGGTCGAGGCTGTATCCAAAGCAGGTATCGACAAGCTGGAAAAGAACGGCATTTCCAAAGACAGCTATCATTTCTGGCTGCGTCCTTACGGCTACAACGGCGTATCTGGCATGGATGTCCCAGAAGGCTACGTTCCGAATGAAGTGCTAATGATGCTGACCGTCACCGCCGACACCCAGGAAATGGCTACCCAGATCACCAAAGCCTTCAACCCGCTGATGCTTCACCACAACATCTTTGAGGGCAAACAGATGCCATCCTACGGCTTCCTCTTCTCCCCGGCCGAGATGGAACGCGGTGCCATTTACGAGTTCAAGCTCTACCACACCGTATCCGTGGATGATCCGCTGGAGCTTGTGCGCATGAATTATGTAACTGTCTAGTACTTAAAATAATTTCGGAGGTATGAATGATGAGAACCATAGAAAATACAGTCAAATATATCCGCAGCAAAAACGCAGGACCGTTCTGGCTGACCATTGACGCATTCTGCAACAGCGTAGAAGATACCGAGAAGGTAGCCGCTGCCTTTGAGCGGGAAAAAGAATTTATCGCGAAATCCTATC
>ERZ773204.40-NODE-40-length-81830-cov-8.006983_pt1 | contig 81830 bp, 71 predicted proteins | sample MGYA00581007_ERZ773204 | MGnify/ENA primary metagenome ERZ773204 (study PRJEB29015, sample SAMEA2737757) | human gut metagenome | biome: human gut; feature: human-associated habitat; material: faeces | place: China | collected 2012 ... | reverse complement strand
CATTGAATCAGATAGCACAATATATCTTAGAGATGAACATTTAAAAAAAACATAACACCATTCATTTCAGGCATCGAAATATCCATAATAATAATGTCATTTTTCTGTTCACTACACATATCCACTGCTTCCCTGCCATTAACAGCCTGATATATATTAACTATATCACCATAATATTTTTCAATACGCTTAGCCAATGCCATTCTCTCAATCTGTTCATCATCCACCAACAATACTCTGTACATAACTCTCCCCATCTCCGTACACATTATTTTGAAATATATGTTTATTTCTGTATTATTCTTTTTATTACCATTAACAAAATATATCATATTTAATAAAATATCTGTTTATTCCTGTCTGATTCTTCTTATCAACACTAACAGACTATATCACATTTAATAAAATATCTATTTATTTCTGTCCAGTATTTTCATTTTCCTTATATTCAAAATATACCTGTACAACCGTTCCATGCCCTTTTGTACTGTATATTTTCATTCCGCTGTCATTATACATAACTTTAATTCTGTGCGCAATATTTCCAACTCCTACTCCGACTGTCTTTCTTTGTATGTTTTCATCAGCTTTTTGTATATCTTCTATACAGCTTCTGACAGCCATAAGTCTGTCTTTATCCATTCCAAGACCGGTATCTGCCACTGACAGCCACATTCTGTCTTCTTTTATAAAACATCTTATATATATAAGACCACCTTGTGAAGAATGTGACAAACCATGTATAATTGCATTTTCAACCAATGGCTGTAATACAAAGGATGGCACAAGTTCATCCATGCATTTTTCATCAGCATCACATATATATTTAATTCTTTGTCCAAATCTCATCTGCTGCAGATACATATAATCTCCAACAATTTTAATTTCCTGTTCAAGAGGCATAAATGTTGTCTGTGTCTTTAAATTATATCTGAAAAGACGGCTAAGTGTAACTATCATCTTCTCTGTCACCTCAGCATCTTCAATCTGTGCTGTTCCTGCGATGAGATTTAATGTATTAAACAGAAAATGCGGATTAATCTGGTTTTTTAACATTTCAAAACGCATCTGCTCAAGCTGATTTTCTATTTTGTGTTTTTCTTCTATCGTTGAAATATATTTCTTAGTAGAATGTTTCATCTCAACAAATGATTTAATGAGCATTGATATCTCATCATTGCCCTCCGCTTTAATATCATTTCCCGAAAAATCATTCATGCTTATTCTCCTGGCTTCATTTGAAAGTTCAAGCACAGGTCTTACAATCTTACGGCTTATAAAATGCTTAATCCACATAAACAATATTATTACAACACCGGCTATAATAATACATATTGTCGGTATAACATAGAATAATCTTTTCTGTGTATTATATTCTTCACTACCAAGTGACACTGTAAGCTTCTCATAATTTTTTGCATATTCCTCCAGATATTCCTGCACTGTGTAACATTTATCTATAAGCTGCTTATACTCTTCACTTTCTGTATCCATACTGCCCAATTGTTCATATATCTGCTTATAGCTGTCATACGCATTATGTATTGACTGGAGAATAATATATTGTTCTTCTGTCATACTCTTATAATCCATCGGAAGCTGCATAAGCATATCCCTTGTATTGCGGCCTGCCTCTTCCAGATGCTCAGACGTATGTGGCTGTTCATCCTGTAAATATGCACGTAATAATTTTCTCTCATTAGTAACAGCATTATACAGATTCATTGCTTTATCATTCTCATCAAGTGTATCTGTAAATACAACCATTCCTCTTATTGACAACATAATACTTATAATCAGTGCCACAGCAATAACATAACCGCTGACAGCATATACATATTTAAACTTCTTTTTTAAAGACATACTAATCCTCATTTCGTAGGAATTTTCTAATCCTCATTCTGTACATTTCTTATTTTTTCGATTATATCCATATAATCAGAACAATATTCATCATATAACGGCTGTAACTTCTCCCTGCAATACTCTCTTTGTTCTTCACTTATTTTAGTAACCGTTACATCCTTATCTATAACTGTCCTCTTTGCGGCATTATCTGTCATTTTCCATAGATTTCTCTCATATATTGCAGACTCTTTTGCACAATCACTTATTATATTCTTATCTTCCTCTGAAAGCTTATTCCATGTCTTTTGGGATATTAACTGTACCTCCGGTATTCTTATATGTTCATCTATAAGGCAATATTTCGCCTGTTCGTAATGACCTGAATACTCATAAGAACTCCAGTTATTTTCCGCCCCATCAATCTTACCGGTCTGTAGCGCCTTGTACACTTCTGAATATGACATTTTAACAGGGTTAGCTCCAAGAAGCTGTACAGTCTTATACATAACATCAGATTCCTGCACTCTTATATTAAGTCCGTTCAAATCTGACATGTCAGTAAGAGGTTTTACTGAATAGAAATTTCTTGCTCCGGCATCATACCATGATAAAGCTCTTATCCCACAGCTGCTATCCTGTATTGCCTGTGTAAATTCAGCTCCTATATCCCCATCAAGCACATCCCACATTGCCGCTTCTCCTGAATACAGATATGGCATCTGGATTACTTTAAGCTTAGGAATATTATCTGATATGGAAGCTACTGATACTCTCGCAAAATCCACACCTTCAAATTCAAGCTGTTCGACAATAGATTTTTCATCACCCAATTCACCATTACATTTGACAATAATCTTAATCCTGCCTCCTGTCTTTTCCTCTACAAGCTGTGCGAATTTATATGCACCTCTTGTTGTCGGATAATTGTTTGACTGGTTCTCAGCATATACAAAAACATATTCCGGCACATTTTCCATTGACACTTTCCTGCCACAGCCTGACATTACACAAAAAATTGCTGTTATTATAAAAAACAACAGCAATCCTGATAAGAATCTATTAAATTGTTTTACATAGTTATTCACAACAAAGGCTCTCATATACATTGGTCTTTAATCCCTCTCAAAGTACTCTGGATACTTTCCCTTCAACTTTTCAAGTTCAACAAATATTCTGCTGACATGTAACTTTATAACTCTAAGATACTTTCTCTTATCCTTATTCCTTATTGCTTCAATAAGCATCTCATGCTCATCATTAGTCCTGGCACTAATCGCACTGTTTAATTCTGCAAGATATCTTATTCTGTTATAATGGCTCATCTGTGTCTGTATAATATTATTAGCAAGCTGTTCACCTGAACATTCATAAATCAGCTCGTGAAATGCATTATCAATCTCAATTCTTGGAACACTTTCAACCTGTTCATTATAATTAATAAGACGATTATTAAGTTCTGTCATCTTATCAAGCACCTCATCACTTGCATGTTCAAATATGGCATCCACCATTCCTATCTCAAGACTTTTTCTTACAAACCACTCCTGCTCTGAACGGCGGCAGTTAATACATGCAACATACGTTCCTGACTGTGGTATAATCTTTAACAGTCCTTCTTTTTCAAGATTAACTATTGCTTCTCTTGCCGGAGTTCTTGATACATCATACCTTAATGCCACTTTCTGTGCACTTATTGTATCACCGGGTAACAGCTTAAAATTCATAATATCATATTTTAATTTTTCATAAGTTTCTTCATTTAACGATTTTTCCATACTCTTCCAGCCTTTCTATATATTAAATAGCATGAAAAATAAGACTGGCAGCTTATTTTTCATGCTAATATTATAATTCTACAATCTTATATGATTATTAAAGATACTGTTCAGAGTCTATGTCTATTTGCTTCCTGTAATAAATCCTTTACATTTCCTGATGAAGGGTCACAATTTATACCAGAAAGTGCCTCTAAATTAAAGGTATTTCTTAAGAGTTTCTCTTACTGCACCTTTTCCTGCAATCTCTTCAACAAACATCTCTTCTATCTTATCGCCAATTCCTGCCTCATATAAATTTATACCAAATATATTAGCATTTGACAATAAGTTTTTAAGCTGTCCTGTATAAGATGAAGATTCTCCTACTTTAATTCCTTCAAGCTGTGCTTTTAATTCCTCTGACATAGGATCTGCTGATAATTCAAAGCTTCCGCCATTATCATCAACTCCGAGAAGATATCTGCACCAGCCTGCTATTGCAAGTGGAATAGCTGTAAGCTTCTTAGCATTACCTTCCTTTGCAACATATGACTTAATTGTCTCACCATATCTTATTCCAACTTTTTGTGATGTATCTGTTGCGATTCTTTGTGGAGTATCAGGCATAAATGGATTAGGTATTCTTACATTAAGGACTTCATCCGCAAATTTTTCAGGAGAAATAATACCAGGGTCTGTAACAACCGGCATACCCTCAACAAGTCCTATTCTTCTTACCAGTTCAGCAAGTTCCTTATCCTCCATCTCATCAGCAATAAGATCATAGCCTAAGATACATCCGTATACAGCAAGTGCTGTGTGTAATGGATTAAGACATGTCGTAACCTTCATTCTCTCAACCTTATTAACCGTATCCCTGTCAGTCATGTAGACACCTGCTTTTTCAAGCTGTGGTCTGCCATTAGGGAATCTGTCTTCAATAACAAGATACTGTGGTCCTTCTGCATTTACAAATGGAGCAATGTAAGTTCTCTTAGAAGTAATTACAGGTGCCATATCTTCAACTCCTGCCTCTTCCAATGACTTAGCCACTGAATCTGCCGGTCTTGGAGTAATCTTATCTATCATAGACCATGGGAAAGAAATTACGCTTTCGTCATTGACATATTTAACAAAATCATCTCCTACAAAACCCTTCTTGTTCCATTCACTTACCATTTCAGTTATTGAATTTCTTAACTTTTCACCATTGTGTGAGCAGTTATCCATAGAAACAACTGCAAGCGGCGCCTTACAGGTATTAAATCTTTCAAATAAAAGTGCCGTAACCACTGCCATAGCAGATGTCGCCTTATCAGGTCCGTTGTCAATATCATTTTTAATAAATGGGAAGAACTCACCATTGGCACCACGGAGTGCATAACCCTTTTCTGTAATAGTAAATGATACCATCTGAAGCTTAGGATTGGCAAAAATTGTCTTTAATCTTGACCATTCAGCCTCTGAATCAGACTGTGCTTTAACGGCCTCTGTAAGAGAACCAAGCACCTTCTTATCAGTACTTCCGTCTTCCTTTAAAGTTACTGCCATTACAAGATTATCAAATGGCTTATATATCTTATCAACAACATCGAAGTCAAATGTTTCAACACATGTAATTCCCTTATCTGACACACCCTGTTCGATTAATGTATCTGCAATTCCGCCAATGAATATTCTAAAAATATTACCAATTCCAAAATGTACCCATACAGGTGATTCCTTAGTATCAGCGGCTACCTTTTCAACATCATATGATGGAAGGTTAATTCCAGCCTTCTCCCATGCTTCTTTATTCTTAATTCCTTCAATTGAAAGTTTCATACTATTCTCCTTATAAAATTACTTAGATGATTTATCAATAGCTTCCCATAAGCCGTTTAAGTAAGTTGCACCTAACGCTCTGTCATAAAGACCATAACCCGGCATAGCAACCTCGTCCCATATCATACGGCCGTGGTCAGGTCTTATAACTCCATCAAAGCCTGTATCATATAAAGTCTTCATAATCTTGTACATATCAATTGAACCATCTGATGATAAATGCGCAGCTTCCTCAAAATCTCTTGGTGAATTGTACTTAAGATTTCTTACATGTGCAAATGGTATTCTGCCTCTGCACGCTTTAATAATCTCACAAAGATCATTATTCTGGTTAGAACCAAATGAACCTGTACAAAGTGTAATTCCATTGTATGGCTTATCTACCGCATCAAGAAGTCTTGTAACTGAATCCTTGCCTGTCATAATTCTTGGAAGTCCGAAGATTGGCCATGCCGGATCATCAGGATGAATACCCATCTTAATATCGTACTTCTCACATACAGGTCCGATAGCTTCAAGAAAATATATAAGATTGTTAAATAACTTCTCAGCATCAACATCGCTATACATCTCAAAGAGTTCTTTTAATCTGTCTAATCTTTCAGGTTCCCAGCCAGGCATTACAAAACCATTAGACATCTTCTCAACTGACTCCTTCATATGTTCAGGGTCTATCATATCTACTGTATCCTGATTATAAGCTAACACAGTAGAACCATCAGGCCTTACTCTTGCAAGCTCTGAACGTGTCCAGTCAAATACAGGCATAAAATTATAACATACCATATGGATATCAGCTTCACCAAGAGCCTGTAATGTCTTGATATAATTGTCAATATGCTCATCTCTTTTTGCTGTACCAATCTTAATATCATCTGATACATTAACAGATTCAATACCGGCAATTCCAAGTCCTGCATCACTTACAACCTTCTTCAGTTCTGCAATCTCTTCTGGAAGCCAGAGCTCTCCTGCCTGCTTTCCAAAAAGCGTTGTAATAACATTCTTAACTCCCGGAATCTGTCTAATCTGCTTAAGTGTTACACTGTCATATCCCGGTCCATACCATCTTAATGTCATATCCATAATAAAAATCCTCCTTAAACTAATAACATATGAATATCTCATGTATTATCTTATTCTTAATATTAATTGTGTACTGACAGCCTTAATGTTATGTGTACCTGAGTACAAAAAGCTGTCTTAAATATGTCAGAGCCATATTTATTTGTTTTGTTGTTATTATACTAACATGTTAGTACTGACATGTCAATATATTCTTTTAGTTTATTTGATGATTTTTATTATTAATAGTAACATGTTAGCTTATTAATTTTAAAAACCAGCGTAAGTAAGTCACCCCGTTACAATACCAGACCTTACAGACCTGATAATGTCCTCATTACAAGGTCTACATCTTTATTTTCCAGCTCCTGTATTATATGAAGATAGGTCTTTTGTGTCGTAGTCATGCTCGCATGCCCTAATCTTCTTGCAACACTTGCAATTGATACGCCGGCAAATAATAACAGTGATGCATGTGTATGCCTTAATCCATGAATTGAGATAACCGGAATCCCACATGCCTTACAATGTCTTGTAAGCACATCATTAACAGTTGAATTATATATCTTGGTATCTCCGACAAATATCGGCTCATCCTGGGGCATATTTTTAACCAGTTCAGAAAATTTTACAACAACCTGCCAGTCTATCTGAATCTTTCTTACCGACGATTTGTTCTTAGTTGGAAGATATCCTCCATCCCCCTTATAATCCCATGTCTTACTTACAGATAATGTCTGTCTTGAAAAATCAAAATCCGCCGGCGTAACCGCAAGAGCCTCAGAAAATCTCATTCCCGTCTTAGCAACTAAGAGAATAAACCAGTCCCAGTTGACCTCTTCTTTTATATCAAGATGCGCAATCAGTGTATGCAGTTCAAACTGATTAAGATATTTAATCTTCTTGGCGCGTGGTGTTTTCCCTTTAATAATTGCCTTTCTTGTCGGGTCTCTTTCTATAAGCCCGTCATCAACCGCATCCAGTATCGCACCTTTAAGCTGATGATGAAAATCAAGAGTTGTCTGCCTTTCATGCTCTTTGGCATAATCATTAAGAAGCTGCTGGTATGCCGTCCTCGTAAGATTCTCCATCGTAAGCTCCGGTGCCAGCTTCTCAACCCATTTGTGCGACATATTGTACTTTGCCATCGTTGAATCTCTTATAGCATCTTTTTTATATACTTCAATCCATTGCCTGTAATAATCACAAAAAAGCTGTTTACTGTTCATATCATTACGCATAAGCGCCTCCTTTTCAATCATTACTTACGCTGATATGTCTAACTATTAATACTAATTATTGACAAGTGGTTTTATCTCTTTTTCAAGTACTTTCTTTAATTCTGTAAATAGCATATTATAATATTTAAACTTTGGAATTGCTCTTTCCTGTGCCGCCTTATAACTCGTAAAATCCGCCGTTATCTTAATAGCATTTTCATTAGGAATCTCACCATTTCTATAATTCATCGCCGCATACATAATATCATCTCTTGACACATACCATGTCATACAAAAATCCGCTACTACTTTTTCAATACATTCCTGTTTCATATTTTCTACTATATTAAGAATAGACCTGCCCTTATATTTATTTTCATCATGTTCTATTTCATTAACAAGAGCTGTCATAATATCCGCAACCTTAGGATTATCTTTTCTTATCTCTTCTATATATCTTTTAACTTCATCAATCTGTTTCTGCCTCTGCTGTGGCGTAACATCTTCTGATTCACTATCACCTGACACAATATTCTGAATCAGATTAATTATATATTCATAATCTATCTTCGTGCTGCTATACGCCATAAGCTCATAATCATCAGGAACATCTTCATTCTCCTGCTCATTATGCTGATTATCTTCTTTTTGTCTAAGCTCCTCTTTCACATTTATATAATGTCCTGCATATGCTTCATACTCTTCCTCAGAAAATTTATATTCTGAAAGCATCTCATCATTATATTGTGTAAATGATTTTAACTGTGCAAACAGCCTGTCAAACTCCTGAAAAATATGTAAAAATATGCGTTTTTCCTTATCAGACATTGAAGTAACCTCTTCCGGTACAGCCGCAACAGCCCTTAATGCATGTAATGATTTACAAAATGCCTGTTCTACCTTTTCCCACTCTGCAACAATAGCCGTCTGCGTACTTCCGGCAGAATATAATCTTACCGCACTATCTACACATTCTTTAAAATACTTTGGTGCCTGAAATGTAACTATCTGACCATACGCTTTATTCTTATCATAGATACGGTTGGTTCTTGAAAATGCCTGTATAAGGTCATGTGGTCCCATCGGCTGTCTGTCGATAAATATTGTCGAAAGACATGGTGCATCAAATCCTGTTAAAAGCCTGTCTACTACAATAACAATATCCAGCTGTTCATCTCTGCTTTTAAATTTTGTATCCTTTCTTGCAAGACGTTTATTAAGATTAGCATTGTAGCCTTGTATCTGTGAGGTATCGTACTTTGTTCCAAACATTTCATTATAATCATCTAACGACTCCTGCATCTTCTCCTGATTGACATGTGACCCCTCATCATTTTCCGTAACTGAATATGTAATTGCAAATTTAGGAAAATCTGGCAGAACCTGTTTAACCTTTTTATCAATCTGCAAATCTGTCTGACCGTCTTTTACTTTCTTTAAAAGCTCATAATACTTTTGTGCAAGCTGTATAGAACCGGTCGTTAAAAGACCCTCATAAGTCATGCCTTTGCCATTTTGAAAACCCAGCTTATAAAATGATTTATTTAAAATGACATCTAATACATTTAACATATGCTTTTCATTATCATAAATACTGCCATCCTTTTCATTCTCCATATTCTTAGGTCCGTTATGTTCAACCTGAAATCCCAATACAGCATTATCATGTATAGCATTCTGTATAGTATATTTATGAAGACGGCTTCCATATAACTGCTCTGTGGTCCTTGGCAAATCCCCCATCTGCGGATATGGATTCTCTGCAAATCTCGGAGTTCCGGTAAATCCATACCATAATGAATTTCCAAAGAATCTCTCAATAATTCTTTTAGTTGCCGGTGTAACGGCCCTGTGACACTCATCCACTACAAATGCAATTTTTAATTTTCTAAGCTTATCATAATCATAAGTTCCCTCTGTGAGCTTTTTTGTAACAAGTATCTGAAGCTTCTGTATGGTGGTAACTATCACCTGGCGGTCTGAGGATTTTAACTTCTTTCTAAGGTCACCTACATTATCAGTCTCATCAACATCTATCAGATCATTATTTGCATATGCCTGAAATGCCAGTGTCGTCTGCGTATCAAGGTCTTTCCTGTCAATAAGAAATATAGTCTTATCAATTGCCGGAATATCCATAATAAGATTTCTTGTAGCCTTATAAGATGTAAGAGTTTTTCCTGAACCTGTAGTATGCCATACATAGCCGGAAATACCACGTTTGGAAGCCTCTCGTATAGCTTCAATCGCATGAATCTGATATGGCCTTAATAAAATCAGTCTCTTAGCGTCCTCATCAAGCACAGTATATCTTGCTATCATTTCATGTGCCTGTGGAATACGAAGAACACTTTTTGCAAAATCAATATAATCTGCTACAGGATTATTTTCTTTATCAAGCCACCCACTTATAAATTTAGGATTAAGCTCTGTGTCTGATGCTGCCGAGAAATATTTTGTATTGACACCATTACTTACAACAAACATCTGGACTGCAGAAAATATACCTGTAAACTTACCCTCACCTATATATTTTTTAATCTGCCAGAAGCCATCCATATAAGAATGATTCCTATTTTTTAATTCAATATGAATCATTGGAAGTCCATTAATCATAAGCGTAACATCAAATCTTCTGTCTCTTTCACCATCATCCGTCTTTAATGCACTATACTGGTTAATAACTTCATATACACTGCTGCCACCTGCAATATGTTCATGGTTCATTACTACAAGATGTAAAAATGTGTTATCCCTCTGTACATGCACCATAACCCTTCCATTTTCACCAACAAGCCATTCTCCTGCCTTATAAAATGATGAAAACTGTAGCTGGTTCTTAACCTGTTCAAATTCCGAATCTGACAAGGGCTTACCATCTAACCTGTCCTTATTATTCTGCTCAAGAATATATCTGAAATTATCCCAAAGCTGCTCCTGTGTCTTTAAATCCTCCCTGTAAGTCCATTGCGATTCCCCATATATAAGCTGTTCTATAAGTTCTTTTTCAATCGCCGCCTCTGATTGTGCCATAATATTCTCCCTTCTGACTGTATCCTACTAATAATGAATATTTGATTTCTAACCAGCTCAAGAATGTATCATTTTAATCTGATACTTATAATTTTTTCATGTTTATTCCCGTTCTCCCTGAAATTTCATTAATAATGTAATATAATACACCACCTGCTCCTTTATCGTGAATTATATTCATAAAGATATCTTCTAAATACACATATAATATTACAATAATACTTCTACTGGTGAAGAGTGATGAGGTGGTCGAGGGTTGTAATTATCTCTCCAACTTTCTTCTGTTCCTCCAATGATTTAGACAATGATATTTCTAAATTCGATAAATCATGGGAGTTTATTGCTGGGTAACTTGTACCAGTACAATTATCCAAAACTATCTTAACAAAACTATCAGTTTGCAAAAAACTCATAAGAAAAGCTGCATCAATATATGGTCTCATTTGGGCATAACCTGTAGAGAAAACATAGTTCTTATCTGGCTTTAAGAAGAGATAATTATTTCTTTGATAAGGTCGTACTGTCTGAAAAAACACATCTCCTGTCTGTGCTACTCTTTGAGCTCTAGATGGTGCTGACTCCTTAGCCTCAGTTCTATGTGATATCATTTCCGTTCCCACGACAGATTCCAAATCAACATATTCAAATTCATCAGGAATTTCTGATTTCGGGTTAAACTCTGCAACCTCCCCCAACTTACGGCGTTCCCAATCGTAAGTCATTTTTAAGGTGTTCTCTAACCATCATTAGCGCATAACCGAGCAGATTCTGTCCTCTCCACTGCTCAATATCTAATCGTTTAGGGTTATCCATTGACAATCCTATTCCCCATATGCAATCTCTGACCGCACATTCTGCTAAAATATTATTGCCTGTTGATATTAATCTATCTTTTAGTAATGGATTTTGTGAAAATTTTGCCAATAGTCCTTCATATACTATAATCTGCCGCATACCATTCCATATATTTTCATTATAATTTGAAACCTTGCGTCCTAGTGACTTAATCACTGCTGTATCTGTGCTATCTAAAATCTGAGCCGCTATATCATTATCTGAAAAACATGTTGCCTTTTTATACATCATATACTGTTCCATTGACGAAAATTGCACATTATCAACTACAAAATCAGATAAATACCAGTTACTTAAATATCCATTTTCCTCATTAGAATTGTGAAAACATATGATTTCCATTAATTTTCACCAACTTTCTTTACAGCAAGGTCAAGTTCCAAATCATGCAATCCGAAATATGCTTTTTTCAAAAAATCCAATGGAACTTTTTTTATAACCTCTTCACTTGGCAAATTATAATACCACTGATAATATGCATAAAATTCACCTATCCAGTCCGGCATGAATCCCTCAAGAGATTTTCCATTTTTCAGACTATACTTTTCAGTATCAGAAAAATAATGCCATAGCTGCGTTGCATCCATAGTATTTACATAAGCCATCGACTTATCTATGCTCTGTCTCGTCTTACTTTTCATATATGTTTTAATAAAATCTTCCGTATCCTTATCAGGAAATGTCTGTGCAACATAGTCAAACAGCTTTCCCTGATTTTCAACTACATCATTTAGATATACTTCTGAATAAGCTCTCATTAATTCCACCTCTTATAACAATGTACTGAATACATTGGTAACCTTATTTCTATCAGAATCAACTAAATCTCTCATATTTTTTCTTGCTTCAATATCTCTATGATTATATTTATTATTAAACTCCTCATAGTCAACACGAATAATAGCTTCTTTAATTTCATGTAATTTTGAATAAGCCAGCTCTGTTTTAATACAATATTGAATACCCAGACCACCAAGTGATAACAGCTCTTCAAGTATCTCAATATCTATATTGTCCCTGACAAATTCCTTAGCAATATAAAAATATGATGCATCTGCACGCCAGCCTTTTATAACATCATAAGAAGCTGTATCAATTCCATATTTTTCAATAAACTTCGCAGCCAAAACTCTATATCTTTTTGAATCTGACGCATCTCTGTGTTTCATAAGCTCCGCAAGCCATGACAACACATCTTTTTCCTTAAAATCAAGTATTGCCAGTCCATCAGTATCCAATTCATACTTATGCACCCATCCATTTTTATCATTTGGTCTGCACACAGCCCATTCTTTTGCCAAATCAATATTTTCTGTCAGATAAAATCCACGTCCATAATCATGTTTATCGTCGCCACCTCCAAAAAATGGTGTTACGATCTTATCAGGGGTTCCATGATATAAAATAATTTTCCCCATTTTACACATTCCCTCCTAAATAAACATATTTTGAAGCATAAATTTCTTTAGTTTTTTAAGTTCATCACACTTATTTTGGTGAAGAGTGATGAGGTGGTCGAGGTTATCAAAATAAGAGGCAATTTTTTTCTGTTCCTCTTCTGATGGAAAATTCATCTTGTATTCAAGCATCTCATTTAATTTCAAGACTCTGTTTCTTCCCGCACCGCCTGGTGATGAAAGTTCCAAATGATGTTTGAAATTTTCATCCAAAATCAGATATCTGAAAAACTTTGGAACCATTCCTTCATTGAAGCTATACTGTGGAAATCTATGAGAAACAAGCTTTCCAGCATCATTTTCATCTGTAATTGCAACTGCGTGTTCCCATCCAAATGTAATATTTACAATGAATTTATCAGCAGCAACACGAAACATTTTCGCCGTTTCAAGTTCCTTACCTTTTTCGACATAATTATGGAATGTCCCTTTGGCATGGCTTCTAATTCCCAGTCGCATATATCCCTCTGTTGGAGTCTCTACTGGATTCTCATATTTTTCTACTATATCCCCAAACTTACGCCGTTCCCAATCGTTACAATACCCTTTAAATCTAATCTTCGGTTTGCTCATACACCTACACCTCCATCTTCCCAATCAGACTATTTAAAGCTGACATTATCGTATCATCAGTTGATGTAAGTTCTTTTAGAAGTGATACAAATTCACCCTGCACTTTATCCAGTTCTTCATCTGTCTTTGCCATATCAGAAAGAATCTCATTTAAGTCAATCTCTTCCTCTTCTTCAAAATTATCAACATAACGAGGAATATTCAGGTTAAAATCATTCTTTTCTATGTCCTCAAAGCTGGCAAGATATGACTGTTTTTCTACGGTTTCTCTATTTTTGTAAAGCTCCATTACTGAATTGATATGTTCGTCATTCATGGAATTTTGCTTTTTGCCCTTATCAAACATCTGCGAAGCATCTATAAATAATACATCTCTTCCATCTCTATGTTTCTTTAATACCATAATACATGTAGGAATTGAGGTATTATAAAATAAGTTAGCCGGCAATCCGATAACAGCATATATATTACCTGAGCGCAATAATTTTTCCCTGATTTTCCCTTCTGCTGCTCCCCTGAATAAAACTCCATGTGGCAGTACAATAGCCATCGTTCCATTATTTTTTAAATGATACAGTCCATGCAGTAAAAATGCATAATCTGCCTTTGATTTGGGAGCTAATACCCCATAATCACTAAATCTTTCATCCTGTAAAAAACCTGCTGCCGCACTCCATTTTGCTGAATACGGAGGATTCATAAGTACCATGTTAAAATCCGTATCCTCTCCTGTAGGCCAGTCTCCATCAAGTGTATCACCATTATGAAGATTCTGGTTTTTAGTCTCAACCCCATGAAGAAACATATTCATTCTTGCAAGATTATAGGTCGATGTATTTAACTCCTGACCATAATATTTAATATATTCAGGCTTGCTAGAATATTTCTTCGCATTTAACAGAAGCGAACCTGACCCCATACAAGGGTCATATACGGACAGACCACGCATATTCTCCTGTCCTGCTATTGCTATTCTTGTCAATATCTTTGATACAGCCTGTGGCGTATAGAACTCGCCTGCTTTTTTACCTGTCTCTGATGCAAATTGTCCTATCAGGTATTCGTATGCATTACCAAGTATCTCTGCATCAGAATTAAGCAAATCTGCCTTATCAATCTCTTTAATAAGACTTGCAACCGTATCACTCTGCTTCTGGTCACCATTTCCAAGACGATTGGAATACAGATCAATATCTGTAAATAAATCTGCAAATACAGGATCACTCTGTTCTATGTTATTAAATGCTTTCTGCAGTTGTTCACGATTAAATGCATTATTGTTAGCTGCCTCCGCAAAACATGTATATGTAAGCTCCGGCTCAATCATATAATGACAAGTTGACTTAATCTGCTTAATAAGTTCATCTGCGCTTTCATCATCAAGTGCTTCCTTATATGCCTCTAATGCTGCCTTAAGGCTCTCAGGCTTCTCATCATATATCAGGTCATATACCTTAATTAAAAATGAATCAGACAAATATTTATAAAATACTATTCCTAACAGATAATCCTTATATTCATTAGCATCCATCTTTGAACGAAGGATATCCGCACCACTCCATAATACTCCTATCAAATCTTTGCTATTTTCTATTTCAGCCATTATCTTCCCTCCAATTATTAACATCCGGCCCTTCCATATATAAGCTATATCACATTCCAGATACTGTATTTTATATATTACATTTCGGATATCGTATTTCTCATTTCACATTTCAGATATCGTATTTCACATTTCAGATATCGTATTTTACATATTACATTACAGATATCGTATTCTCTTTTAATTTACAGAATAACCTGTTTAAATTATATCAAACAGACTTATTTTCAACAAGAGTAATAGCCATACATAGAAACATTTTTCTATACAGTAAAAAGTCTCCGGTCCCATACGCAATGTATGAAACCGGAGACCCGTGTTAATTGCAATTATTCACTTATATTAATATATTATTTATAAAGCTCTACTAATCTTAAAAGGTGCTCATAACGTTCTGTAGCAACTTCTTCTGACTTAGCAAAGAGTGTCTTAGCTCTTTCTGGGAATGGCTTAATAAGACGAGTATAACGAGCCTCATTATTAAGGAATTCCTGATATGAGCCATCACCTGGCTTAGATGTTAATGTGAATGGATTCTTTCCTTCCTTCTTAAGTTCTGGGTTGAATGAGAAGAGGTTCCAGTATCCAGACTTAACAGCCTTCTTCATCTCATCCTGACAATGGTTCATACCACCCTTAGCGATACCGTGAAGTTCGCAAGGAGCGTAACCAATGATGAGTGATGGTCCTGGATAAGCTTCAGCTTCTGCAATAGCCTTAACAGCCTGAGCTGGATTAGCACCAAGAGCAATCTGTGCTACATATACATAACCATAGCTCATAGCGATTTCAGCAAGAGACTTCTTACCAACCTCTTTACCAGCAGCAGCGAACTGACAAACTTCACCGATGTTAGAAGCCTTAGATGCCTGTCCACCTGTATTAGAATACATTTCTGTATCGAATACCATAACATTTACATTCTCACCTGATGCAAGTACATGGTCAAGACCACCGAAACCGATATCGTAAGCCCAACCATCACCACCGAAGATCCATACAGACTTCTTAGCAAGGTAATCCTTCTTAGCAAGTACTTCTGTAGCAACCGGGCATCCGGCAGCAGCAGCCTTCTCTAATTCTGGAATTAAAGCTTCAACAGCTGGTGTATTAGCCTTTGTATCTTCCTTAGTTTCCATGAACTTAGCGATTGCAGCCTTAAGTTCAGCAGATGACTTATCAGATTCAGCCATTTCCTTTAATAATTCAACAGCCTGATCTCTAAGTGTCTTCTGACCAAGGTACATACCAAAGCCGTGTTCTGCATTATCTTCAAATAATGAGTTAGCCCATGCTGGTCCCTTCTTAGAATCCTTATTAACTGTATATGGTGATGTAGCAGCAGGACCACCCCAGATTGAAGAACAACCTGTTGCGTTAGAGATGTACATATGCTCACCAAATAACTGTGTAATTAATCTTGCATAAGATGTTTCTGCACAACCTGCACAGCTTCCTGAGAACTCAAGGAGTGGCTGGTTATACTGAGAACCGATTGGTGTATTTACTAATGCTGGCTTAATATCCTTCTTACCTACGTTAGCTACAAGGTAATCGAATACTGGCTGCTCTTCTGCCTGTGATTCCTGTGGAACCATCTTAAGAGCTTCTCCAGCCTTAGGACATACAGTAACACATTCGCCACATCCCATACAATCTAATGGAGATACTGACATTGTGTACTTCATTGTTGTGTCTGTTGCATGCTTAGAATCAGCAAGCTTAATCTGTGAAGGAGCTTCTGCCTGTTCCTTAGCATCAAGAATGAATGGTCTGATAGTAGCATGTGAACATACGAATGCACAGCTGTTACACTGAACACAGCTTGCTGGATCCCACTCAGGAACCATAACGGCTGTTCCTCTCTTCTCGTATGCTGAAGCACCTGTCTCAAACTGACCATCTGCAATATCCTTAAATGCAGATACTGGAAGGCTGTCACCATCCATCTTTCCAATAGGATCAAGAAGTTCGTTAACCATCTTAACTGTAGCAGGACGTCCTGTTCTTTCAACTGGCTTCTTATCATCAACTGCTGTTGCCCAGTCTGCTGGTACTTCTACCTTATGTACTGCATCAACACCTGCATCGATAGCCTTATAGTTCATCTCAACTACTGCATCACCCTTCTTGCTGTATGACTTCTTAGCAGCTGCCTTCATATATTCAACAGCCTTGTCAATAGGCATTACATTAGCAAGCTTGAAGAATGCTGACTGTAAGATAGTATTAGTTCTCTTACCCATACCAATCTCGATAGCCTTGTCAATAGCATTGATTGTATATAACTGAATGTTATTCTTAGCAATGTACTGCTTAGCTTCTGCTGGCATATGTTCATTTAATTCTTCATCAGACCACTGACAGTTAATCATAAAGATTCCGCCTGGCTTAACATCCTGAACCATCTTATAACCCTTAATAACATATGAAGGATTATGACATGCTACGAAGTCAGCCTGATTGATATAGTATGGACTTCTGATTGGGTTATCACCAAATCTTAAATGGCTGATTGTGATACCACCTGTCTTCTTAGAGTCATACTGGAAGTATGCCTGAATATACTTATCTGTATGGTCACCGATGATCTTAGTAGAGTTCTTGTTAGCACCTACTGTACCATCACCACCAAGACCCCAGAACTTACATTCTACTGTACCAGGAGCTGAAGTAATAGGAGCTGGCTTAACCTCTGGAAGTGAAAGGTTAGTAACATCATCAACAATACCGATTGTGAATCTGTTCTTTGGCTCATCCTTCTCTAATTCCTTATATACAGCGAATACTGATGAAGGAGGAGTATCCTTTGAACCTAAACCATAACGTCCACCAACTAATGTGATATCGTTAAGACCTGCTTCACGAAGTGTTGTAGCAACATCAAGGTAAAGTGGCTCACCAAGTGATCCTGGTTCCTTAGTTCTATCAAGAACAGCAACCTTCTTAGCTGTCTTAGGAAGAACCTTTAAGAGTGCCTTAGATGACCATGGACGGTAAAGTCTTACTTTAACAAGACCAACCTTCTCACCCTTAGCTGTTAAGTAATCAATAACTTCTTCTGCAACGTCGTTGATAGAACCCATAGCTACGATAACTCTGTCTGCATCAGGTGCACCATAGTAGTTAAATAAGTCGTAGTTAGTACCAAGCTTCTCGTTAACCTTCTTCATGTACTTTTCTACTACTTCTGGAAGTTCATCATATACTGTGTTACATGCTTCACGATGCTGGAAGAATACATCTCCGTTTTCATGTGAACCACGCATAGCTGGCTTGTTAGGGTTAAGTGCATGAGCACGGAACTCTTCAACCTTGTCCATTGGGCACATTTCCTTAAGATCTTCGTAATCCCACTTTTCAATCTTCTGAATCTCGTGTGATGTACGGAAACCATCAAAGAAGTTAATGAATGGAACCTTGCCATCAATAGCTGCAAGATGTGCAACTGGGCTTAAGTCCATAACTTCCTGTGGGTTTGTCTCAGCAAGCATAGCAAAACCTGTCTGACGACATGCATAAACATCACTATGATCACCAAAAATGTTAAGTGACTGTGTAGCAACTGTACGAGCTGATACATCAAATACACAAGGAAGCTGTTCAGCAGCAATCTTATACATATTAGGAATCATAAGTAAAAGACCCTGTGAAGCTGTGAATGTTGTTGTAAGAGCACCAGCTGCAAGTGAACCATGTACTGTACCAGCAGCACCTGCTTCAGACTGCATTTCTGTTACCTTTACTGTATTACCAAAAATATTCTTTCTTCCAGCTGCTGACCACTGGTCAACAACGTCTGCCATTGGGCTGGAAGGAGTGATAGGATAAATACCAGCTACTTCTGTAAACGCATATGCTACGTGTGCAGCGGCTGTATTACCATCCATTGACTGTTTTTCTCTAGCCATTGTTATATATACCTCCTAATCGAAATATGAGATAAACATCTCTCTTATCAATATTTTAGTATTATTCGACAAAAAAGTAAAGTCATTATGTCAAATCTATTGTACGTATTTTTGTAATTTATCAAACATATGATATTTTTTTAATAAAAGATTTATATTTTATATAAAATTTCAGATTTATCATTTACTATTTCTTTAATTAATTCACTATACGCTCAACATTGTTATATTATTAACATAACAATATTTATATGATTAAATTACATGCGATTTTTTCTTAAGATTTTTCTTAAGATTTTTTAAGTTTTTTTCAATTAAGTGTTAATTTTTTTTCAAAAAAGTAATATAATACTTTAGCTACAATAATAAGTTAGGAGATTAAACCTATGGCTACTAAAGAATTCTTTAAGAAGAACAAAAAACTTGTGATAGCTGTTACTGGAATAGTTGTCACATTACTCTTCCTTATTATATTGTTTCTTTCACTTTTCAATATTAATATTAATTTAAATGGCAGTCCAAAAGAGACAATAGAATATGGTGATACTTATACAGAACAGGGGGCAACAGCAGCTTTCAACACTCCTGCATCCAAAAATGTTCCGTTGAATGTTACTATTAAAGGAAGCGTAGATTCATCTAAATTAGGAACCTATCATATACATTATAAAGCTAAAAAAGGTATTTTTTCTGTCCAAAAATCAAGAGAGGTAAAAATAGTTGATACAAAGGCTCCTATAATCGAACTCAATAAGATTGACGGATATTATCCTAAAACTGGTGAAACATATCAGGAAGAGGGTTTTACTGCCACCGATAACTATGATGGTGATATTACCAGCAAGATAAAAAGAACTGAAGACAAGAATGTAATCACCTATACGGTCAGCGATTCATCTGGCAATAAAACCTCTGTACAACGTACAATAGAATATAATGATGGCATAGCACCTACCATCACACTAAATGGAGATTCTGATATTACTATAAAGGCTGGTACCAGATTTGAAGATCCGGGATGTACTGCAAAAGATTCCCATGGTAATGATATATCTGACAGTGTTTCTGTATCAGATAATATTTCTACATACCGTGCAGGAACCTACACAATAACATACTCTGTTACAGATAAGTTCGGCAATGAAACTTCTATAGACAGAACTGTTACTGTTGAAGCTGTAAAACAGACAGCCACAACTTCATCTGGAAACAAAGTCGTTTATCTTACTTTTGATGATGGACCAGGTGCACATACACAGCAGTTATTAGATATTCTTGACAAATACAATGTTAAAGTTACATTCTTTGTAACAAATGTTAACAGTGGTTATGAAAATATGATAGCCAAAGAGGCTGCTGCTGGCCACACAGTTGCTATCCACAGTGCTTCACATGATTATAAGAAAATATATTCAAGTGTTGATGCTTATTTTGCTGATCTTAACGAAATGTCCGATATTATATATGCACAGACAGGACAGCGTCCTAAGCTTATACGATTCCCTGGTGGAAGTTCTAACACCGTGAGCTTAAAGTACTGTAGTGGCATTATGACAACTCTTACAAAAGCTGTAACTGACCAGGGATACAAATATTTTGACTGGAATGTATCCAGCGGTGATGCCGGTGGAACAACAAGCACGGAAGAAGTATACCAGAACGTTGTAAACGGAATGAAGAGCCATAATGTATCTGTCGTACTTCAGCATGATATAAAAGGCTTCAGCGTCAACGCTGTTGAACGTATCATACAGTGGGGTCTTGCTAACGGATATACATTTCTTCCACTTACAACATCAACAGAAGATGTTCATCATGGGGTTAATAACTAAGTTTGATTTTTAAGACGGCTAAATCTTAACAAAACATCTTATTTAAAAGCAAAATAAAAGCAGACATCCGGTCAGGTACTGACAAGTATCCTGACCGGATTTTCTATAATCCTATATAACAAATTCTTATTTATTATGTCATTAAATTCTAAATATTTCTACTATATCTATGTACATCTCCGATTTCAGTCTAATCCGAATCTGACGTCAAAAGGATTAATAATATCCATCCTGCCATTTTCAACCTGATAATATTTTTCCTTTTCTTCATCATAAGCTAATAGCAACAGTTTTCCACCCTTATAAACCGACCCGTCAATATAATAATGACTCTCTCCGTCATAATAAACATCGTGATAACTCCGATCAGCAGCAAGATCTCTGCTGCAGGTTCCAACATGCCCTGCTATTATGGTTTTATAAAACTTACCTTTCGTTGCCGGAAACTTGCCAAGAAGAGTATTATCAGATGCTCCCCACATCCAGTACTCTCCTGCTTCTTCATCTACTCCTGCATGAACAAATATCTGACTTTTTGTTTCAAAATATAAAGGCATCTGCCAAATCCACCAAATCAGCTTTTCATGATTTGAAAGAATCATCCGAACTGTTTCTCTGCTAATTGTTTCCATGGAACATGTTCTTGCTATCTGATTTAAGAAATCCATCTGTTGCTCCGATATAAATGTACTTATGGTATTTGCTCCATACTCAAAATCCGTGCAAATCCAATCATTGAAAGTCCTGCAATCTTCTGTTCCATCTGAATATATGTTTCTGTAATCCTCAATCCAATCCAAAAACATTTGCTCATGGTTACCCTTAAGAATCACAACTTTTTCTGCACCATATTTTTTCTGCAAATCCCAAAGATACTTCAAAACATAATACGAACTGTCACCATAATCAATATAGTCTCCACAAAATACAATGCGATTATCACCACCAAGATCAACCTGTTCCATATTCTTTTGAAGCTCTCCTATGCATCCATGAATATCACTCATAGCATATATCATATATCAATGACCTCCATTTCATTTGACATTAAACAATACTATTCTTCATATTCCGTCAGTAGCCAGCAGCCTCCATCGGTAATGCGATAATAGCTGTCTGTATCAGTATCAACCATTAACACTGGGATAACCCCTGTTGACAACACATCCCCATCTATATATATGTGATTTTCACCATCATAATATATATCATTAAACGTTGAATCTCCTGATATCTCAGATGTATAGACATGACCTGCTACCACTTTCATGTCAAGACCTTCTATCCTGCCTGTTTCAGCGGGATATTTCGATGTGTATATATCATCAGATGTCTCCCATTCCCACATATCACCGACAGTTTCATCAATTCCGGCATGCACAAATATAGTATTGCCTTCTGTGTAATATCTTGGCAGGCTGCTTAACCAGCTTATGTATAAATCATCTGCATTTTCATTATCATACCATTGCATGCCTCCATACATCGAATCTATGGTACTTTCGCCGCCTATTACCATATCTTCATGATTCCCCATGAGTGCCATGACCTTATCATTGCCGTATTGTTCCTGCAAATGCATTATCTTATCAAGCACTCCTCTACCAGAATCACCACCATGCACATAATCGCCTAGCAATAAAAGCATTGTGTCATCTTCATCAAGATGACAGATTACATTTTCCAGAGCAGCCTCAAATGACTCAAGGCACGCATGTATATCACTCATGCAATATATTTTCATGTACATTCCTCCTAATACTCTCAGTCTTTATGCTATTTATTAAGTATTTCCTTCAGTGTACGTGGCTCATAATTCATATAAGGCATCATACAGCCTACATTGTAAGCCCTTGATATATCATAACACTTCTCTGACCGCATAAGCATTTCCATATTCAGCTTGCGTAAACATTCCTGATAGAATTCATTTTCATAAGTATTATGAGTATGTCCATACAAATGTATTGTCCCCCTGCGCTGTCCATTCCACATAAGTATAGGATAATGGCTTAATACAAGCTTGTATGCATCTTGGTCTACATAGTCAGTAATTTCCTTATAATCATATATCTCTTCAAAAATATTCTTATACCTCATATCAGAAACATCATCATGATTCCCTTTAATAAGAACTTTCCTGCCCTTTAACTGTGCAACTAAGGCTATCAGCTCCTCGTTTGTACCCCGCATAGCAATATCTCCAAGAATATAAACCGTATCACCATTTGTAATCTTACTGTTCCATTTTTCTTTCATATACTGGTGCATTTCAGCTAATGAATTAAATGGACGGTTATCAAAATTATTGCCTTCCTTTGTCACATTTTTATGGAAGAAATGCATATCACTAATATAGTATTTCATTCGTGTTCCTCCTTTTTTCAATCCTGTACCTGTCTTAATATAGACTCTGCTGCCTTCTTTAATTCTTTATTCAATTCCTTATCCTTATTATCAACAATTGAAGCTATATCATAATGATGACACAGCCAGTATGCCATTCCCTTACATGACGCATTTACACGGATATCAACTGTTGTATCCGTTTCTTTCAAAACATTTATCTCATATGAAAAATCATCTATCAGTCTTGAAAAATACTCCCTGTCTATCCTGACAATATAAGGTCTTAATTCACCGCCCATCATGTAAGGGTGATTCAGAATATATACTGCTCTCTCTAACGGTATATTAAGGTTATCAAAGCCTATTCCATCACTTTTCCTCTGTTCCTTTACTCTTAATCTGGTCATAAGGTCAACACTGTATGTATATACTTTCCTGCTGTCCCTGTATCTTACCAGACAGAAATATCTTCCATTATTGAGCATAAGTCTTATAGGAATCACTGTTCTTCTTCCCTGAAAATGAAGATAAACATTTTTATTCTTAACATCATATACATTCCAGTCAAATTCTATGTAATTGTCATTTTTAATGGCATCAATTATAAGCTGGCAGTTTGCCAGAACATCTGTATTCTGTGCATATCTGGTCCGCCCGAAAGAAACATTTGCATAAGGTGTTATATCTTTCAGATTCTTCCCTGATAAAGTCTGAATCCGCCCGGCTAAATCCATTGCTCTTTCATTATTAAAAATGTTACTGTACAATACAGAATCAATAAGGAATTTAAACTCTACATCGGTTATAATGTTGTTATAATAATAATCTGTCTTGCGGCGTTCATTGTCATATGTCCTGTATCTGATTACCTTCTGTTCATCAGGCAGATTAAGTTCTGAGTCCGTCAAATCCTTTAATGCTTTCCTGACCTGTTTATCTGTAATGCTTTTATCATAATCCTTATGCATATAAGTAACGATATCAGTAACCTTCAGCGTTATTGCAGCCTCTTTGGAACTGTGTTCTTTTAATATATTAAGCACATTATACTCAACACTCATGTTTCACCTTTAATTATTCTTTCTTCTTTCAACATCTTCTTTGTATAATTTCCGTGCATCTTTATAAAAAAGTGCCGCTGATTCCTGAAAATGTTTTATCTCCTCTTGTGGTTTCATTTCTTTATCATATTTATTTATCGTATCTGATTGTTTTAATTCCATCTGACACCCTCCATTTTCTTATAATTACATTTTCATTAATATTTCCTGTATTTCCTTTTTTATCTTAGCTTTTTCTAATGCTGTATACGCACTCATTCTCATATCCGAAATAGCACATGCCTGTTCTCTGTCAAAATAATAATGTTCCATCAGCATCTCCTGAAAACAAGCTTTATCCTTTGCACTATCCACCAGATACATAATCTGGTTATGGTGTTCCTGTGCCCACATAACGGCAGACAAAATGTGGATTCGTTGTTTTATTTTTTCTTTGTCTGTAGCTGTATTATAATCTGATAAATACTATTTATCGTATGTTTCCACAAGATAGTCAATGTAATGTTTCCTTGCATCACTTTCTGGAAGCTGGATTCTCTCAATATATATTGGATTAACATGCGAGTGTGAAAATTCTCCAAGATAATCATATCCTCTGAATATAACATCAACACATATCTGTATATCACTGTAATCACCCTTTTTGACTTTAAGTTTCTCATACTCTTCATCTGTAAGCCCAAGTATTACTCCGATATTCCCTTCATGTTTCCCATCAACAACTCTTACTATATCCCCATGTCTGAAATTATGTGGAATATCAAATTTTCTATAAAAGCATTTCATACCCGATTCGTGCCAGCAATTCTCCGAATCCGGTATTTCATCAATTGCCTTATTTAAATCCGTTATCAATTCTTTATCTGATATGGTTTCTTTCAACTCTTGCACTGCCTGTTTTTTCTCTGAATTTTTTAAGCACTCATGATTAATTATTATTTCTGCCTGTTCCACATCCGAAAATGTAACACTCTTGTCTTTAAGAAACTCTCTTTCATCTTTAGATGGTACAAATCTGTCTATAAAATTTTCTATCATCAGGCACCTCCAAATATTATCCTGCTCAAGTCTTGGCATATTCCTTCATACACCGTTTAGCTGTTTCCTCAGTATTGTGTTCTCCTTTGTAAAAGCAATAATCACTAAGTGCTTCCATGGCTCTCCTATAAGCTAAATCTTCCTCTTTGTTCTCCATATGTGGCGGCAGTTCCATCTGAAGATGCAATGGATTACAATGCATATGATCCCAGTACTCCGACTTTATTGGATATAAAACCACAGCCTGAATATCTGAATAATCAACTTCCCATTTTCTGTCTTTAATCTCTTGAAGATAATCATTCCAGTCATCTTCGCCAGATGAAAGTATTCCATATGTTCCATTTACTATATTCTTCACCGGAGTGCCTGCTGACTTATAACAAAATGGGATTTCAAAAAATGCATCTTCAAATCTTTCCGGTCTGAACGGATTTACTATGTCTACTTCACCTTTTGACAATTTATTTTCATACTCTATTCTTTCGATGAGCTGCTTCTTAAGTACAATATCTTTAGTAGTGTCTCTTAATAAAGCCAATGCCTCCAGCTTCTGCCGTCTGCTTTCCATGGGGTCATTCCAGACAAGAGTTGCTGTCTGAAAATCTGTGAAGTTATAATTTTGTTCTTCTAAAAACGCCCTGTAGTCATCTGACATAGTTATATCAATCATCTATATTTCTCCTAGTTTGCTCACTAAAATCAATTATTTTTATTTTACCTTCATATTCTCTACAGCTATATGCATTATTTCATTATAGTATTTTACACCAGCTTTTTGAATCCAATATCTGCATGCTACATTCTCAGACATATCCGCAATTTTTCCAGAAAATATTTTTTCTGTATTTTTTTCGACCAAAACTTGTGTATTATCATCCCAATTCTCTAAAAATTCAAGCAAATTCATCACAATGGCTCCTCCCCTTACAATGAATACTTTTCATTCAACGCCTTTATCTTACTTTTAATATCTTCCCGCAGACTTTCCGGCTCAAGAACCTCGACCAGTTCACTGTATTGCAATGCCCAGTGTGCCATACCATAAGGTGAACACTCCACCCTGACGATATCATCATAAGGCGGCTTCGTTTCTGTTCTTATGTATGTGAATGAATCTCCGAACCAGTCATGTAAAAATGTATATCCTGGGCGGACTCTCTTTTTCGGATTGTCTTCACATTTTTCACTCTTAATTCTTAGCGTTACAAAAACCGGCTTATCAAAAGACATATTAAGATGTTTCAACTGAAAATCTTCTGACCATTTTTCTGGAAGATTGGCAACATTTTTCTTTGGAATACGTGGTATTCCCTTAATATGAAGCCTGTCATTCCTTCCCGGAATCTCTATATCCGTCATAAGGTCAATCCGCCATATAGACATATTGGGCTTGTAACCTTCATACTCTTTAGCCGCCAGCAGATAGTATTTTCCACCACTCGCAACAATATAGTAAGGGCTAAGCTCGTCCATCTCTGCCCTGACCGGCTCCAGCTTTTTCTCATAAGAATAGCCACTGAATCTGAATTGTATTCTCACATTATCATCAATTGCTTTCTGTATAATGGCAAGATTGTCTTTCAGCAGCTCCCTATCTGCAAGCTCCGGCTCCTGAACCTTACATATATGTCTCGGCGTTCTCTTATAAAATGCCGTAGTCATATTGTCCTCAACCTTCCTGACAAGCTCCTGCGCCGACTTGGAATCCAGTGTCCTTGTTGCCATAATACCCTCAATAATTGAATCAACCTCCTTCTCAGAAAATGTTCTGTTATAGTAAAGGTTCTTTATGCGCATTACATTTGCAATATAAGAATCATCTTCATCAGAATCATCCCGTTCATATCGTTCCTTATCACCATAAAACTTTTTGAAATCATCAAAATACAGCCGCCACTCAGCTTCTGGCTTATAATCACTTCCTCCATCTTCCAGATTCATAATATTTGCCATATCTTTTAAAAGTCTGTTAATAGTCTCCTTATCACCAATATACGCATTTATATTTTCATCTTTCCTCATTTTAGCAATACTGGTAGGGTGTCTTCTGTCTGTATTCTTTCTCAGATAATCCCACACCTTATACATACGCTCAAAACGGGTTGGTTTCTGAATCTTTCTCTTTGCCATATATCACCTCGTGTTAATCATAATATATTGTATTCTCTATTATAATAACATTTTGGTCGGTTTTTTCCACCATTTATCAGAATTTATTAATCAATATAAAATTCTTTCATATCATTTAACCTTATTGCTCCCAGTGTCCCCTCTTTACCATAACATTTATAACCAGCTCCACAATCTATGCGTATAGTCCGTCCTGAAGGAGATACCCATATTTTCCTGTTATCAGTTGCAGTATGCCCCACAACCGATATAAACTGCTCATGTTCCTCCATACCCCTGATAAACTGCTCATAATGTCCGTCTCCCATATATATCTTTCTTTTATCAAACATACGCTCAGGCGTAAGAAATGTCTGTGCATGTGCTATCTGATATTTCCTGCCATTAATGGTCAGATTAATATAATATGGCTTTTCCTGTATCCATTCAGCAAGTCTTAGCATATCAACAGGTGTCAGCCGCTTCTCCATAATAGACACCGTATTATAAGAAATATATTCTCCAGATTTTCTATGTCCGAATTGTTCAATAATCTGCCTTGCAACCCAGACATCATGATTGCCCTGTATAACCTGTATATTGGGATATTTTAATATTTCAAAATACAGCTCAACAGGCTTATCTCCACGGTCAAATATATCTCCATCAATGATCAGCAAATCATTCTCATTAAACTGTATCTTCTTTAACAGCTTTTTAAATCCATCTGCATAATTATGAATATCCGAAACCACATATACATTTCTATTATCATCTATTGTAATATCCATAAATATATGTCTGCCTCTTTTTCACATTTATCTACTATCTTCAAATGTATTACTCCTGCTTAAAAAAACAATCATAAAACTGTTCAAATTCGTCGATTAATTCATTTATTTTTTCACGATCATAAAATCCCTGTACTTTCCAAAACATAAGAATACGATTCAATTCTTCTTTTCTTTTATCTATAAATCCTCTACACAACTGCCCATTAAATATTGCACTGTCATCTTCAGAGCAGCTAAAACACGCCATATCTTCATACAATCTGGAACAATCACTACAAGTAATTTCCTTTTTTTCTGGAATAAAATGACAGTTATCTTCGATATTTATAGGAAACCACGAGCTTGGATATGAGCATATTGCCGAACCTGTTTCACTTGTATTTGCTATAGTTGTTTTGTATTTACAATTCTTACACTTCAATTTATCTGCCTCTTTTTTCATTTAGTTCTGTCTTGGGTTGTCCGAAAGCACCAGCACCATTCTTTTCTTAAGATGAGTGTCATATTTTAATTCTTTATATGTTTCTTCTAAATCAGGGTTATTCTCCATTCCTATGCCATACACATACATACTGTCATATTTTTCTGAAATGTTTTTTCTATACTCATATGATTCACCTGACCAGTCCAGCTTATTGACAATATTAAACCATCTGCCAATCTGTAAATAAGGCTTTAAATCTTTAAATGTCAGACTATCACAAATGTTTCTTTCAATATCCCGTGGCTTATCAGATAATACTATCTCTATCGCCGGCTGCATTGTAAAACCCCTACCAGATATAGTTACTTCCCTATTTATTTCATCTGGTTCTGAATAAATATCCAGCGAAAACTCCACATCAGTCATTCCTACTCCATAAACATATAACTCATCATATTCCAAAGACGGAATATCAGATATCAACAGATAATTATGATAATCCCCATCTTCAAAGCAGATTGATAATCTTGTGTTTCTTGCCAGAAATTTTCTTATCTCTTTAAATTTAATTGCCATTGTGATTCTCCTTATCTATAGACATTGTTTCCTACAACCAGCAATATTGCATTATCTCAATAAATAGTCCGCCTGCCTTAATAAAATTATCCGTTATTTGACACTCATTATCTTCAAGCCATTCATACTCCTGTAAATACATTCTGACAGCCGGATTAACTTTACTCATCATTTCCCCGATAAGAGGATATCTTGTTATGTAATCAAAATGTGTATCCAAATAATAACCATACCTGATAAATTCCCCAGTATTTTCAATAATCCAATCCACCGCCTCTTGTATGGTGTATTCTTTGCCATTAAATGTTACAGTAGCCATAGTATCATCATGAACACTATTATCCTTATACATTCGCATATGTGAGTATAACCATTCTGCAAATGACATATCCATATTAAAAATGTCGCGATAATCAAATCCATATCGATATCTTTGACACATTCTGTACGGCTTTTTCTCTGTAACAAAATTACCGCCATAAATTCTTCTCGATACTCCGAGCTGGCTTATATATTGATTTCTTCTTTTCATTAATAAGCTCCTTTCGTCTGGCTGTTATCCTCTCTTTTATATGGTGTTTTGTGTTCAGACAAGATGACCTCTCGTCTATTATTTATTATAATGTCGGAGAGGTCGGGTTTTTTCGCCTTTTGGCTTATTATTTCGTTTTGTTTAATATTATTTTCATATCATCTATATCTGTTTGAACACTAAGCAATCCCCAATCCGTATTAATATTTTTCCCTTTCTTTGAGGTAAATCTTATGTTCTTGTCTTGCATAATATTTTCTACATAATGTGTTAAATAATGATCCAGTTCATTATAATAATAATGTGTATTATCTTTTATCCAACAATTCTTCTTGTCTTTCTCATTTTTTACAATCTCTGAATAATTCCAATCATCATAATCATATCTTAATATTTTCTTTCCATTATCATACTTTTTCTTTTCTTCTTCACATTCAACTGCATTCTTAAACTTATCTTTATATATTAGGGATTCATTTGTTCTAATTATATAATCATACCATTTTTTATAATCTTCAGTTAATTCTTCATTGAATTCTTCTGTAGGTGCAAGCCCCTCTTTTTTCATTTTTTCCCTTATAAATAACATTAATTTTATTGCCTCTTCCTGAGCACTTTTTTTCTTATTTTCAACCTCATTTACTGCTTCTTTAAATTTTTTATATTTTTCTTTAAATTCTCCATACCAATCACTACCTTCTGTTTCATTAAATATTACTTTTATTGTATCTTTAAAATCCACATCAAAATCATTTTTATTAATAGCCATTATTATATAACCCCTTTCAGAACCAATAAATCTCTTATCTTATTTCTTTAACATCAAAATCAACCACGAGAACACAAACAACACAACTCCTATGCACGAAACACCAAGAGCTGCTACTATGTCTGTTGAACCGCTATTTACCAGATCAACTATCGATAATACAGACGCAACAATCGAAATCAAGCCAAATACTGCTATGACAGTTGCCACATAATTCTGCATGTCAGAAGATTTTCTCTCCTGTTCGTCCCTTATGAGTTCAACCTTCTGCTCGATTTCTTCAAGTGCTTCATCAATTCCATTAACGGCTAACAGACATCTGTATGTTTCGCAGACATTATTCCAGCGTGATACCTGCGATGGTGCAAGCGTACCTGAAGCACGAAATTCCAACGCTTCTTTTTTAAGCATTTTCACTTTTCTGAAATACTTAAGACTCTGACGTTTATTGTCAATCAGAGTATTCTGAATTCCTTCATTAACCAGCATGCATGTACTTTTCTGGTGTAAAACCAGCATTGTAAGAAATACATCATCTCTTGACTGCTCTGCAACATTTGCCGCTGTCATATCATCTGTTGCATACACATATGATATTGACTGTGATGTAATGCATGCACCCCATCTATATGAACACATATTAGTATCCTTCGCACCATATGTATATGCTACATCCTTTTCTGAAGGATCCGAAAAATCACGCGAAATGTCTATTAATTTATGTTCGTTAAATGTAATTCTTTCAATAGTTTTCAACTCATTAAAACGCCTTCTTACAAGTGCCACATTAAAAAGATATGTTTCCTTCACCGCCAGTTTCACATCATCAACATACAATCTGAATATATTACTGACCCCGCCTATTGAAATATTACTTACAGCTTTAATTACATTTTCTTCAAAACTGCGGTTGTAATTCTGTACATAGCCCGGATTAATCAGCTTATCGATGTAACCCGCGTCAGCATTGTCATATGTAACAAGCACCGTGAAAAATGCTATTTTGTTATTAAATACATATAACTGGCTCTCATTAACTGCCAATATTTTACCATCTGAAAAATGTACATCATCAATGCATGAATTTAAAATGTATCTTCTGACAAAACCGTTTTCTTTCCTACATCTTCTTGCAAGAATATCTGACATATCATATGATGAAAAATCCGCATTTTCTACTCCATCAATAGTAAGCTCTGTTAGGTTAAAACTGCTTTCATACTTTAAAGGAAATATTACATATGTTCCCCTTATCGAATCAGAATACACCTGTCTGTTGTCATTAAATTCGTTCATAATCCCCCTTCCCTCAAGTCTTTTTCTTTAGTTTTCACGACCTGATAATTTAGGTTGATTATATCACAAATTGTCTCTAAGGAGTATCTCTAAACGACTGTAGTATTGCAATTATTTCCTCTCTGTCTTTATCTGTAAGTTTAGCACTTGGCTCTGATCTAAATCCTGCTGAATTAGGGCATTCAAACATAAACGCCATAGAATATCCAGCACTTATATAATCAAATTTATCTCCAACTGATTTTTCAGCAGATGTTACCGCATACATCTCTGCACCATCTTCATATGTAATTGTCTGACCTGTTAGTGCATCAAAATTACTTGTATTCTTAATCTTCACAATCCAGAAATCATTTCCCGGATTATATCTTGACTTAGCTATTCTGCTCATAGCTGCACTTGTGTACTGTTGTCCAAAATTATACATAGATTTATCAACTATATATGGTCTTGCATCGTAACACACTTTTGCCCCATTTTCATTCTGTAATACAATGTACTCCCCATCATTGCCGACCCTTTCCGTAATAACTGTCCAATTATCCGGATAGTCAAAATAAAATGTCGTCTGCTCCGGGAAATATTCTGCCATTCTCGTCTTATATGTATGAAGCGGCCCTGATTCTTTTACATCTGTTCCTTGTGTTACCTGCTCCTGTGTTGGTGCTTCTGCACTTGCCTCACTTCCCTTTGGCTTATCATCTTCTGGCTGCTCATTATATGTACATTCCTTCACAAACTGCTTCGTGCCATCAGCAAGTCTTTCATAATGAAGTGATTTGCTTCTTGCAAATGATGTAAATTCACAACTCTTACTTATATCCATTGTACAAAGAAGTGATTTCTTATTCTTATATTTAACACTTTCATCACCAACTCCAATTATGAAAACAGGACACTTAACATTAACATCAGAACATATCTGTCCATTCGGTCTGCCAGTTCGTGTTGCTTCTGCTTCTGCACCTATATCAAGTTCTGCATCTAACAACGGAATAGATTTCATTGTTACAAGCATTGGTGCTGTCCTGAAATACAATCCCATTGTTCCTTCTGCCTCAATTGATGTCTGCATAGATGAACGAAGCCCCATTGTTCCATTCACGCCTTTCCCTTTTTCATATGATACTCCTGCATAATATGGCACTTCTACTTTAAGATTAACTGAACCATCTACTGCTGGAACAATATATAACGCTACATTTACTGCAACAAGATTACTACCAATAAGTGCAGGTGTCTGACATAAAAGGATTCCATCTGAAAAATCACCTTCAACTCCGATTTCTCCTGAAATCTCTGAATCAATATCAACACCTACAGATGCATATTTTAACCCACTCTTAAGAGTATATTTAACCTGTGCTCCTACATTTATATTATTAACGTCCCATTTTATAGAGAAATTCTCACATTTTTTATTAAGCTTCTGTTTAATAGGAAGCTCGTATTCTGCCTCTGTATCATTATCTGTCAATGTAACTTCAAGTTCATTATCATCATTTACCGCTGCCTCTATTGAGAACCCCTTGGAATGGATATTACCAGACATATCTGCTGTCAGCATAGTTACAGGCTTTCCAGCCGACACCTTCACATTATCAAGTCCATAGTAACTAATAATATCGTCAATTCCTATGCTTGCCGAATCTGAAACTATAAGAGTATTAAATACCTCATCTATCTCAGGGTCTTCTAATGAAAATGTACCATTTCCCATATCCTCAACGATTTTCTTTGCAATTTTCTCGCCCATATAATCAAATACAAATGTGTCACCTTTTTTCAGATTTTTGGCTGCACTTTCATCTATATATATAATATTTTCATCTTCTTTATAATCTTTAATATCAAAAAACTGAAGCTGAGAAATATTTTCTTTATAAGAAACATTTTCAATATCTTCAGGCCAGAATTCTCCATAATATAAATCATCAAATTTATCAAGAATACCATCAGCCTCCTGGTCAGAAAATCCTCTATCAAGCGAATCTTCTGCTATCAGGTTATTATTAATTGCAAGCTCTATATTGGTATTATCTGATATTGCATCATCAGTTCCAAGATATATCTGCATTTTGCCTTCGCCCATTGCACGCATTGAAGTAAGAGCCATAAATCCGCCTGATGCTATGTCATCATTACTAAATTCATCGCTATCTGTAATATATCCATATTCCTTAGCCGCTTTTCTGTAATCATCTGCTTCAACGCCCATCTTATTGCATAACTTCTTAAGCCAGTCATAACATGTTATATCCTCATTTTTAGTCACTTCTGCCTTACACGAAACATTTATATCATTACTGCTTTTTTTCTTCGATGAAGCTCCAGTTACAATGCCTGCAGCTATTGCCACAATAACTATTACTGATGCCGATATGCCTATTATTATTTTCTTCTTCACAATGTGTCCCCCTTATGTTTTATGCATTATTTTCTATGAAACCAGCCAATAAAGTTTCCCGCTCTGTCAAATGCTTCAGTAGCTACTGATGAATCTGAACCACCGTCAGCAAATGAACATATTATGAGAAGAATTATTCCTATTACAATAATTGTCGCAAGTCCAATTGCCAATCCAATTATATTTTCCAATATCAGAATTGCAAGAGGCATGGCTGCACATGTAATTGCGGCACTCTTTGCAAATGAAAATATTGCACATCTACCCTCACTTATCATCATGACCACAATAAATAGCACCACAGCAACTGCAGCAATTATTGCAAAAATCTTGATGTTATCTCTTATACTGTTAATCCATTTATCAACAGCATTTGAAAATCCAACTTCATCTATTTCTTCATTATCATATAATTTCTCAAGTGTAGCGTACAATTTGTTATACTGATTGTATTTAATAAGGAACCATATTCCAGAAACAGCTATTAATATAAAATCTATTATTGCAAGTACCCATTTCCATATCTTTCTTTCAAAGAAAAGCATTATCAGTGCAAGTACTATCTGGACTATAAATATTATCCCAAGTGCCTTATACACTCCGTTATTAGCTACTATATGTACTGTTCCATTTGTAAATGTATCTCCAACACCAGCAAAAAATCCCTCTTCTGAGTTCTTGATTGTTGCTATTGCATGCGGATATCCGCCATCTGCTATGAACTTAATATATGCAACCACTGACATTACACCTATTACTATACTAAATATCCATGATACTGTTTTAGATAATGTCTTTAATGGGGCTTCTATAAATGCCTCCCCATAATCATCAATTAAATCTGTTATCCATTCAATAAATCTGTGCACTCTGTTTTCCTCCTCATATTTAACGTTTTATCTATTCCTTTGATGATGCTTTATAAACTATTTCTCCTCCTTTCCTACTAATCTCATAATTTCTATGACCTATACTGTAATTAGCCGATATCTCTTTTATTTCAGATAAATATCTGTCAACAGTAACAAGTTTTTCTTCCATTTCAAGCTTATTCAGGTCTGAGTCAGATTTATCAGATAATATGGTGTCGACCTTAACCCCAAACAACTCAGAAAACCTGCACAAAGTATCCACTGATGGCACACTCCTGCCACACTCTATATTTGAAATAGCAGAAGCTGTCAGTCCAATATCCCTGCCAAGCTGCTCCTGCGTGATTCCACGTTCAATTCTTAACCTTGAAATATTAATACCTATCTTATCCGTTCTCATATCTTTTCCCTACTTGTTATATACCAAGTAATTATACAATCATTTATAAATTTCCAACATTTTCAAATACTCATAGACCAACACTGTTAATGTAGTTTTCGTATCTGATAAATACTCTCCTCCTTCTTCATAATCATACAATTAACTATTCCCCCCAGCGGTCAATAAACCGCATTTCTAATTTTTTTATTCATTTTGCAATCGTCTATAGGCCAACTTAATCTAACATATAATTTTTATTGTCTCAAAAACAAATATAAGACGCAAAAAGGTGTGGATACCAAATTTCTCTGGCATCCACACCTTATAAACTCTAATCCAATATTTTAATCATCTTCACCCTGCAGAGCATCATATCCAACCTCTCCAGTACGAACCTTTACTACATTTTCAACATCATATACGAATATCTTACCATCTCCGATATGACCAGTGTAAAGTACCTTTCTTGCTGCATTGATAACATCCATAACTGGCACCTTTGAGATAACCATCTCTACCTGAACCTTAGGAAGTAACTGCATCTCCAGCTGAACACCTCTGTAGTATTCAGGCGCACCTTTCTGTGCTCCACAGCCAAGTACCTGTGTTACTGTCATACCAGTTACACCGATATCGTTCATAGCCTTCTTTAAAGCTTCGAATCTTTCCTGCTTCATAAGGATTTCAACCTTAGTAATCTTCTTATCATCAGGTATTTCAGATGTCTTAACCATAGCTGGAACCGCATTTTCAACGGATTCTGAACCAACTGATACAACATCATCATATGTTATATCTATATCCGGCATTCCTGCTGCACCGAATTCAAAACCTGCATATGCACTTGTAAGACCATGCTCACATATATCAAGTCCCTTGATTTCTTCTTCCCTGGAAGCTCTAAGTCCGATAGTTGCCTTAATAGCAAGGAATACAATTGTCATACATACTACTGCCCATGCTGCTACTGTTACAAAACCTAATAACTGAAGTCCTAACTGTGTGAAGCCACCACCAAAGAATAAGCCTTCTGCTTTGATAGCACCATTTTCCATAGCTATTGCATATCCAGGTGCCTTGCTTGTTGCAAAAAGACCAACTGCGATTGTTCCCCAGATACCATTCATCATATGAACAGCAACTGCACCAACAGGATCATCTATATGCAGCTTATAATCAAGAAGCCATACACCAAATACTACAAGAAGTCCAGCTACAATACCAATAACAAGAGCACCCTTTGCATCAGTTACATCACAAGAAGCTGTTATAGCAACAAGACCTGCAAGTGATGCATTAAGACACATTGAAACATCTGGCTTTTTATACTTAATCCATGTAAATGTCATACATGTTACTGTTGCTACCGCTGGTGCTATTGTTGTTGTGAGAAATACTGATCCAAGATCTTCGATTGTAGTGCAAGCAGCGCCGTTGAAGCCATACCAGCCGAACCATAATATGAATACACCGAGCGCTCCAAGCGGTATGCTGTGTCCGGGAAACGCATTTACCTTGACTACCTTTCCTTTTTCATCCTTGACAAACTTACCAATACGTGGTCCAAGTATCTTTGCGCCTATAATAGCTGAAATACCACCTACCATATGTATACAGCATGAACCAGCAAAATCATGGAAGCCTAACTGTGCTAACCAGCCGCCGCCCCATACCCAGTGTGCTTCGATTGGATATACAAGTGCTGATATAACTCCAGAATATACACAATATGAAAGGAACTTTGTTCTTTCTGCCATAGCTCCTGATACTATTGTTGCTGTCGTTGCACAGAATACTAAGTTAAATACAAAGCTTGAGAAATCAAAACTCTCATAAGCCGTAAATATATCAAATCCAGGTTTTCCAATAAAACCTGCTAAATCTTCACCAAGTAATAAACTAAAACCTATCACTATGAATACTACTGTACCTATACAGAAATCCATAAGATTCTTCATAATAATATTACCTGCGTTCTTAGCTCTTGTGAAGCCTGTTTCTACCATTGCAAATCCTGCCTGCATCCAGAATACCAGTGCAGCACCGATAAGGAACCAGATTCCAAATGTCTGCTCACTTATCAAGTTAGTTATCTGTTCTACTGCCATAACCTTTTCCTCCCTAATTCTTTTCTTGGAAGTCTAATGAAGTTGATCAGTTTTCATAAGACAACTGAAATACAGAATAACACATGAATTACCCGCGACGTAATAAAATAAAAAAAGACGTGCAACCACTTTATTTAATAAAGTAATCACACGCCTTTGTGTTATTTGTTTTTCAATTATGTTGTTTATTATACATATCTTTTTTAATATTTATTGAAAAAATCAGACATATTTATTGACTTTTTTAATATTTGCTTTATTATTATTTTATAAATTCTATTTTTAACATAAGCAGCAAAAGGAGTTTACATATGAACAATCACATATACCAGCCCATGTTATTTAACCCGGACATTGATATCCAGACTAAATCATTAACTAAAATAAACAAATATGGTACAACTAAAGTCCATGAAAATATGTATATATATGAATCAGCCAGTAATACTTCAGCAAACATTATAAATTCAATGTACTCTATTCTTGTTCCATCTACCCATACAGAATGGATCATAGGCTATAACCATACAGATAACAAGTCATCATTCTACTGTATTGGACCTGTAGTTAAAAAACGTACTTATGATTTTGGTAACTATGAGCATTATTTTGGCGTATGCTTTGATGATACATATTCCTACTATGCAAAAGGAGTCAATGCTGACACTTACCCTTCAGGCATGACAGGGGAAATATACGAATATACCCCTTTAGAAGGCTCATACGAATACAAGCTTATAGAGGATTTTAAAACAAGCAGCAGCTTTGAAAAACACATACATATGTTTAAGGCATTTCTTGAAAATGCCAAGCAATGCTGCTATATTCCTGATAATATGATAACGCTCACTGATATCATAAAAAAAGCTTATGGCAATATACTCATATCTGAGCTTGCCACAAGCCTTGGTTATTCTGAAAGGCATATTCAAAGAATGTTTAACGAAGTATTTGGCATGTCACCTAAAGATTACTGTAAAATTATACGTTTCCAAAATGTGTTATACAATATGTTATCAGACTGCAGGCAGAATAACAGCGGATATATATCCGGGTTGGGATATTCGGACCAGGCTCACTTCCAGCGGGAATTCAAGTCATTTACCGGACTGACTCCACGACATTTTCTTATGCAGTTCAAACCTGTATAAAATCAGACATGACTGTATTGCTTATATCTATTCCTCTCTGGGATAGATATAGGTAATCACCATTCTTTACAAGCAGTCCGGCAGCTATGTTATCTTTTATCTGTTTGTCATATACATCATATATATCACAGCCAAACTTTTCTTTAAAATCATTAACATCTATGCCTTTAGTCTTTCTTAAGCCAAGAAACATATATTCTGACATCTCATCTTCCTTTGACAGTTCTTCCACATCCATCCTTAACAGCCACACATCATCTGATTGTCTGGTATTTTTTTCATAACAGCAATAATCTTTATTGTTTTCGTTATTTAGTAATATGTCCATGTATCTGTTTATATCAGAAATATTAGTATATCTTATATTGTCATATAAAGAAGCTGCTCCGATTCCAAAACCAATATAGTTACACCTCTCCCAGTACTTTATATTATGTCTGCACTCATATCCTTTCTTCGCATAATTGGATATTTCATATTGTTCATATCCAGCTGCTGCAAGTACTTCCTTCGTCATATGATACATATCCCTGTCTTCCTCATCTGATGGAATCTGTGGATATTTATCAATATTTTCTGAAAGTGCTGTACCATCTTCTACTATAAGGCTATATACAGATATATGCTGCATCTCTAGTGATATCGCTGTGTTAAGCACAGACTTAAAGCTTTCAATAGTCTGACCTGGAAGTGCAGACATAAGATCTATATTGATATTATCAAAACCGGCCTCTTCTGCTATCCTTAAGCTTTCCAGAAATTGTTCATAGGTATGGATCCTTCCAAGCATCCTTAATTCATTATTATTGGTACTCTGCAATCCGAAGCTTATTCTGTTTATGCCAGCCTGACGATATACAGCTGCCTTTTTTTCATCCATAGTACCAGGATTACATTCTATTGTTATCTCTGCCTCATCGCTGACGTTATAATTATGTCTTACTGCCTCAATAATATCTTTTATATCAGAAGCATCTATTACTGATGGCGTTCCTCCTCCTATGAATATAGATGTAACTATATCCTTACCATGGTTATTACTTTCATTATTGCACTTATTAATACAGCTATTTGTCTTACCTTCTGCTGCCAGATTTATTTCTCTTATAAGTGCTTTAACATATCTTTTTCTTGTCTTTTCATCAGCAGGTGATGAAAGGAAGTCACAATATATACATTTATGTACACAAAAGGGGATATGTATATATATCCCCAGTTCGTTTTTATTCTTCATCTAGCTTCAACACACTCATGAATGCCTTCTGTGGTATTTCTACATTACCAATCTGACGCATTCTCTTCTTTCCTTCCTTCTGCTTTTCAAGAAGCTTCTTTTTACGCGAAATATCTCCACCATAACACTTAGCAAGTACATCCTTACGAAGTGCCTTAACAGTTTCTCTTGCTATTACCCTGCTTCCAATAGCTGCCTGGATAGGTATTTCAAACTGCTGTCTTGGTATCTCCTGCTTGAGCTTTTCGCACATTTTTCGTCCTCTTTCTTCTGCACTGCCTGCGAATACAATAAACGAAAGTGCATCCACCTCTTCCTTGTTGATAAGAATATCAAGCTTAACAAGATTAGACCTCTCGTATCCCTTCATCTCATAATCAAATGATGCATAGCCTCTTGAACGTGATTTCAATGCATCAAAGAAATCATATATTATTTCGTTAAGAGGAAGATCATACTTAAGAAGTGCTCTTGTCTGTTCTATATATTCCATACCATTGTATACACCACGGCGTTCCTGACAAAGCTTCATAATAGGTCCGACAAATTCTGTTGTTACCATAATCTCTGCACTTACCATTGGCTCTTCCATATAATCAATCTCAGATGGATCCGGCATGTTAGATGGGTTCGTAAGATCTATGACATCTCCATTTGTTTTATGGACCTTATATATAACACCAGGAGCTGTTGTAACAAGGTCAAGATTATATTCCCTTTCAAGTCTTTCCTGTATAATCTCAAGGTGTAGAAGTCCTAAAAAGCCACATCTGAAACCAAATCCAAGAGCTATAGATGTTTCTGGTTCAAACTGTAGTGATGCATCATTAAGCTGAAGCTTTTCTAGTGCCTCCCTTAAATCCTGATACTTTGCACCATCTGCAGGATATAATCCACAATAAACCATAGGATTAACCTTTTTATAGCCTGGAAGCGGCTCTGCTACCGGTCTGTCATTATCAGTTACTGTATCACCAACTCTTGTATCCTGGACATTCTTAATACTTGCTGTAATATATCCAACCATACCAGCAGATAGTTCATCACAAGGTATGAACTGTCCTGCTCCAAAATATCCAACTTCTACAACCTCTTCCACAGCACCTGTCGCCATCATCCTTATCTTTGTACCCTTTTTAACAGTACCTTCGACTATTCTTACAAATATAATAACACCTTTATATGCATCATATAGGGAATCAAATATAAGTGCTGAGAGCGGATTTGAAGGATCCCCTTCTGGTGCTGGTATTTTTGTTACTATCTGTTCCAATACTTCTTCTATATTAATACCATTTTTAGCTGATATAAGAGGAGCATCCTGGGCTTCTATACCTATAATATCTTCTATTTCATCTTTAACCCTGTCCGGTTCAGCACTTGGAAGATCTATCTTGTTGATAACTGGAAATACTTCAAGATCATGATCCAGTGCAAGATATACATTGGCCAGTGTCTGCGCTTCTATTCCCTGTGCTGCGTCTACTACAAGCACAGCACCATCACAGGCTGCAAGTGCTCTTGACACCTCATAGTTAAAGTCAACGTGTCCTGGAGTATCTATAAGATTAAATATATATTCTTCGCCATCTGAAGCCTTATATACAGTTCTTACTGTCTGGGACTTTATTGTTATTCCTCTTTCTCTTTCTATATCCATATTATCAAGAACCTGCTCCTGCATTTCCCTGCTTGTAAGAAGTCCAGTCTTTTCTATGATTCTGTCAGCAAGAGTTGACTTACCATGATCAATATGTGCTATTATGCAAAAGTTTCTTATGTTTTTCTGATTAATTTTAGCCATTAATATAACCTGCCTGTTCTAAGTATTTTATTATTCCATCTGATATTGCTTTAGCTGTTTTCTCTTTATTAGTTGTTACAAGCTTGTTGTCATCACTGTTATACATATTTCCAAGTTCAATTATACAGCTTGCCGATGAACTGTGCTGATTAATATAGTAATTCTTTGATGAATCATTTGGAGTACCCGTATTCACCCCACCTACCGTTTCACCAGATTCTTTAAACACATTCATAATATCTGAAGCAAGGCTCTTTGAATCAGTTGGAGATGATGTATATATCCACGCACTGACACCTCTGCCTGTTCCATCCTTCTTAGCAACATCCCTGTGCAGAGATACTGTTGCTACAGCTTTTCCTGTATTGATTTTTTTAATACGTGATGTATAATCTACATTCTCATCTGTTGTCCTTGTCATAATAACCTTAACTCCATAATCAGCAAGATTTTTTTCAACAAGTCCAGCCAGCTCTAACACCTGTGTTTTCTCATAATTCTTTCCATCATACTGTCCTGTATCAGAACCTCCATGAGATGCATCTATACATACGATTGCTTTATCTGATATATCTGTCTTTTTACCACTTGTATCATTACCGGATTCGGTATTGTCACTTGGTTCTTCTGATATAGAATCATTTGTTTTATCACTTCCAATACCAACCATTGATTTTATTGAAGTTCCAAAGTCCATATATAACATAACCGCAAAAACTATAACAGACATTAAAGCCGCTATTCCAAATATTCTATGCCACTGTATTCCTGTACCTTTATTTTTCATATTACCTTTTTTCCATATCTTTATATAATGTTGATAGCTCTCCTATACTGGGCAAATTTTCCCTTATACTAATCATACCTTTATATTTTCATGGACACAGCCTGGAATGTCAAGCAAAAAGTTATATTATTTTATATTATTTGATGTTAATTCTTCAGCACGCCCTCACCATATCCCTCTTCAATCTTTTTATTATCTTTTTTTCAAGTCTTGATATATACGACTGTGATATACCAAGCATATCTGCTACTTCCTTTTGTGTTCTTTCTTCTCCATCTTTGTCGCTAAGCCCATATCTTAAATCGACTATAATTCTCTCCCTCTCTGACAGATTGCCAAGTGCACTTTTAAGTGCTTTCATTTCCACCTCATTTTCAAGATCCTTATAACACACATCATCATCTGTGCCAAGAATGTCTGACAATAAAAGCTCATTTCCATCCCAGTCTACATTTAAAGGCTCATCTATAGATACTTCTGCCCTGATTTTACTGTTTCTTCTAAGATGCATAAGAATCTCATTCTCTATACATCTTGATGCATATGTAGCAAGCTTTATATTTTTATCACGATCATATGAATTAATAGCCTTTATAAGTCCTATTGTTCCGATAGATATCAGATCCTCTACTCCCACACCTGTATTATCGAATTTTTTTGCTATATATACAACAAGACGAAGGTTATGTTCTATCAGCATTTTCTTGGCATAATCGTCATCCTCGGTTTTTAACATCGCCAATACATTTTTCTCCTCATCTGTATCAAGCGGTGCTGGTAACACCTCTGCCCCTCCTATATAATGAACCTCTTTTGAGCCTAACATATATAGATTTTTTATAGATGGTACCATCTTAAACCGGAAACGATCCGCAACTGCCACTTTAATCACCATTTCTCTCCTCTTTTCTACGGTGCTGTTACTTTTATAGAAATACGAATGCACCGCTGACATATTTCCATCCTGTAATGCAAAAACTCATCCTCTCTTATAGCTTTGCATTAACGCTAAATCATACGTCCATTTATAAGTGCCTGATATTCCCCGTTTTGTGATACTTTCCTATCCGAAAGTCCTATCAGTGCACCTTTATAAGCCTTCGTTTCATCTTTTCCTGATATGTACATATAATCTGATGTAATAACTTCTATGATCCCCTCATTATTACCTATTGTTCTGTATGGTATAAAATGATACTTTAATCTCCCGTAATCATTTATCTGATAAAGAACATTTTCAAAATATGATTTATCCATCACATTTACCGGCTTACCTGTATACTTATCTGTAAGCTGATTTCCGGTATCTACTATTCCGTGAAGCATAATCCTATGATTGTCAACTATAACAGTAACCTTGTATATGTCACTGTTTTTTTTATAAGTTCTATACACTCTGGCAATCACTATTATAACAACTACGGATATCAGTATAAGATATATAAGCTGATTGTAAGTAACTAATATACGTCTTATTATCCAGCCGGCATATGTATAATATACAATCATATGCATAATCCCGCCTGAAAAACATGCTACAGACAGCATAATAATCATACCCTTAAACAGTTCTTTTAAATAATTTGTTAAAGCATACCTGTCCTTGTTACTTTGTCGTGCTTTTATGATATTTAATGGACTATTTATCACAGCAAGCATAAGAGCTGTAACAATAAAATATGTGCATAAATTAACGAATAGCCTATATCTGTCAGGAATCATCACTGCAGCAACTGACCATACTGCTCCTAAAGTGGAAGAAAGCAGCAGCCGGATAGCAGATGCATGATAACGCATAATTCTGTTAACAATAAGCAGTATAACCAGATCCATACAATAATTAATCCCAAACAATATATCTATATATATTACAATCCATTCCCACCTCCTTTACGCAATATATACAAGATTATGTATAACATCCTGTATCAGCGAACAAGAAGAGTATACATAAAGTTATGTGCAAAATTTGTCGCAGTAAGGAGCCATATACAAAATTTAAGATAAAAGTCTGCTGCTTTTCATTGTGTCGTCATAAATATAAACATAAAAAAACAGGATAGTATATAAATCAATCATACACTATCCTGCCATATATAAGTTATTATAAGACTACTGCGTCTGTTTATGTATTACTTTCTGTTCTTCTGAAGAAATGTAGGAATTGTAATTCCATTAGACTTCACATTGCTTGTAACAGGTGTTGGCTGCTTAAGACCTGGAAGTGGAGCTGTTGTAGAACTCATACCCATACCTGCTGGAGACTGTGGCTGCTGGTAAGAATATGCTGGCTTTACAGCTGGCTTTGGTGTCTGAACCTGTGCCTGTGCTTTTGGCGAAAACTTAGCCATGGCATTATTAACGTTAACACCCTCTATACCTGTAGCAATAACTGTAATTGTACAGCTGTCTGTAGCGCTTTCATCATATACAGCACCAAAAATAATATTAGCATTGTCACCGGCAAGCTCCTGTATATAGCTGGCTGCATCATTAGCCTCAACAAGACCAATATCACCTGATATATTAATAATAACATGTGATGCACCTTCAATAGTTGTTTCAAGAAGAGGACTGGCAACTGCCTGCTTAACCGCTTCAATGGCCTTATCATCACCTGTAGCTGAACCTATACCTATATGAGCAACACCCTTGTCTACCATAACAGTCTTAACATCAGCAAAATCAAGATTAATAAGTCCAGGAACATTAATAAGATCTGTGATACCCTGAACAGCCTGCTGTAACACTTCATCAGCCTTCTTTAATGCCTCAGGCATAGTTGTTCTTCTGTCAACAATCTCAAGAAGCTTATCGTTTGGAATGACAATAAGAGTATCAACACTTTCCTTAAGCTTTTCTATGCCAGCTTCTGCATTAGTCATACGTGTTCTTGCCTCGAATCTGAAAGGCTTAGTAACAACACCAACTGTAAGTATTCCCATCTGCTTTGCAATCTTGGCAACAACAGGTGCAGCACCTGTTCCTGTTCCGCCTCCCATACCACATGTAACGAATACCATATCAGCACCTTTAATAGCCTGTGTAAGCTCTTCAACATTCTCTTCTGCTGCTTTCTCACCAATCTCTGGCTGTGCTCCTGCACCTAATCCTTTAGTAAGTTTTTCACCTATCTGGATAGCTGTAGGTGCTTTACATAACTGAAGTGCCTGGCTATCTGTATTGATTCCTATGAATTCAACACCAGATATGCTTTCATCTATCATTCTATTAACAGCATTATTACCGGCACCACCGACACCAATAACAATAATCTTTGCTGATAAATTTGATTCGTTTTCTATTATCTCTAACAAGGTTATTGCCTCCTTCTATACTTATACATATTTATAATCATATAATTTTTCACAACAAATATCAACTAATTTTTATATTTTTATTCACAATTTTATTCACATTTTCATAATCTTTGTTCATTCCATAATAGTATGATGCCAATACCAGAATTTCAGGAATCATTTCTCATCTTTTTTAAATATTATTGCATTGCTGTCTTTCGTATAATCCTGCATATAAAGTGTTCCCTTTAAGCCTGAGAATTTAGTTTCCATCTGCTTCAGTTCAAAAAGCTTGTCCGTATAATCATCACTATTTCCAAGATACACCTTAACCTCTTCAATATACAGTATTAAATTATCAGATGAATCAAAATATACCTTTGATACATCCAGATCATATTTATCAAAGCTTTGTGTAAGGTCAAGTATCTGCCTGAATATATCATCATCACCAACATCAAGCTTTGAACCTAAAACTATCGAATTAAACTTAAGCCCTATTATTTCAGGGACCTTGTCATAACTTTCTGTGGAGCTTTCAACAACTATGCCATCCTTATCAAAGAACATATTACATCCCATATATCTTATATAACCAATAACTGACTTTTCATATACTGTTATATACATTTTCTTTGGCCATTGTATTTCCACATCATACTTCTGTATAAATGGTATTGTCTTTTTTTTATTACCAAACAGCTTATAAAGTAATACATTAGGCTTGTCTTTTCCAAATATTTTTTCGGTCATCTCCTCATCAGAATAATGGGAATTGCCAGCATATGTTATACTTTCTGCCTGAAAGCCTATATATACCGCAATCCCCACTGCAACAAGAATAAACATTACAATAAAAGCTATCAAAAAACCTTTTCCTTTTTTTCTTTCTCTTGCCATACTAATTTCCATTCCAGCCTGTTTATACTTCTATCTTTCCAGGTTAATCTGGCTGCTTATATTAAACACTATTCCAAGTTCTGCAAGCAGCAATATGGTCGCCGAGCCTCCATAGCTTATAAATGGCAATGTAACACCTGTATTAGGAAATACATTGGTTACAACTGCTATGTTTATAATCACCTGTATAGCTATATGTGCAAACACACCAACTGCCAGAAGCGAGCCAAAAAGATCTGGCGAATTCTGTGAAATATATATTATTCTCCACAACATTATTATAAATAAAAGTATAACGCATATCGCACCAAATAAGCCTAATTCTTCACAAATGATTGAAAAAATCATATCATTCTGTGATTCAGGTATGAAGCCAAGCTTCTGCATACTCTTTCCAAGTCCTTTTCCAAAAAGTCCGCCAGAACCTATAGCATATAACCCCTGCATAGTCTGATAACCTTTATCATCTATGTACTTCTCTGGATTAATCCATACAAACAATCTTGTAAGACGGAAGCTTCCTTTCATCTGCGTACCAGCTTCCACTGCTTTCTTTAACCACTCACGTATGCCAACATATCCTATGGCTATAAGTGCGGTCAAAAAACCATGTAATCTATAGTTTGGATATACTACAAATGACATTATAAATACTATTCCACATATAATAATGGCACTACTCAGATTAGATGTTATAACAAGGATCATTCCTGCGGGTAACAGGGCACATCCAAGAAATATCTTTGCATTCTTTGATAATGTCTTTATTTTAGTTCCTGCTGCACACATTCTTGCTGCAGTCATAATTATAACGGCTATCTTAACAATCTCTGCTGGCTGTATACTTATAGGGCCAATATATATCCATCTTTTTGCACCATGACTCTCGGTTCCAAAAAATATAACAGCCACTACCGAAATCAGAGCCATAATAAATAAATAAGGTGCAAACCTTTTAAGTACATGATAGTCTAAAAACCTGGCTATAAAAAGCATGATCACAAAGCCGCCGACATCAAAAAAAAGCTGCTTCTTAAAATAATACTCCGGGTCACCATAATTAATCTGGGCAGTATAAGAACTCGTACTATATACCATAGTAAGTCCAAAGCCAACTATGAATATAAGAACAAATAAAAGACTGTAATCAAAATAGAATCCATTCTTTCTTTTTTTCTTCTTCCTTGCCATATTTTTCCTCTTTTATATCATCATATTCTTTTATTAAAGACTGTTAACATATTCCTTGAACATATCTCCACGCTGCTCATAATTGTCAAACATGCCCCAGCTTGCACATGCAGGTGATAACAGTACAGCATCACCATCCTTGGCATTCTTTGCACATATTGAAACAACCTCTTTTAGTGAATCTGCAAACACATAGTTGCTAAAGCCGTATTTATCACATGTTTCTGCTATCTTATGTGCTGTCTGTCCAAGTAACACAAGCATTTTGACTTTATCACCAAAGGCTTTTACATACATATCAAACTCAGAACCTTTATCGTAACCTCCGCCAATCAGAATCGTAGGTCTTACCATAGCCTCTATAGCCTTAACAGAAGCTTCCGGATTAGTTCCCTTTGAATCGTTGTAATACCATACACCATTTTTGGTAGCAACATATTCTATTCTGTGTTCTACAGCCTTAAAGTTCTTTATCTGTTCTATTATAATATCATCCGGAATCCCCACAGCCTTTGTCATGGCTATAGCTGCACACACATTTTCATAATTATGTGTTCCAAGGAGATTCATATCATGGACATTTAGCATTATCTTATCAGTTACACCATCTGTATATCTTATGTTATTCCCATCAAGATAAGCACCTTTGCATGGTTTTCTCCTGCTTGAAAACCATACAACTGATGCGCTGCATTCTTTACCGAATCTGTATAATTCTTCATCTTCCATATTAAGAACACATACATCACTCTTATTCTGGTTCTTTGCTATTCTTTCCTTTGTATGTGCATAACATTCCATAGTGTGATGTCTGTTAAGATGATCTGGTGTTATATTTAAGATAGCACTTACAACCGGATGGAATTCATGTACAGTTTCAAGCTGGAAGCTGCTTATCTCAGCTACTGTATATGAATCCTCTGTTGTCTTAAGAACCTCACCTGTATATGAATTACCTATATTGCCTACTACAAATGTCTTTTCATTGTATGCCTTTATTATCTGTCCAACAAGAGCTGTTGTTGTTGTTTTTCCATTAGTACCTGTTATGGCTGCTATTTTTCCTTTGTCATAATTATATGCAAGTTCTATCTCTCCCCATATAGGAACACCAGCCTTTTCAAACAGTTCGACTATCGGACTGTCTATAGGAACGCCTGGACTTATAACAAGAAGTTCCACCTTATCAGTTATACCTTCTGGAAGCTGTCCTATAATAATCTGTGCTTTATTACCACCAAGCTTTTTTACTACATCTTCTGTTGAAAGCTTTTCATTGCCATCATATATGATACAGTCTGCTCCTACTTTATTAAGGAGATCTATGGCACCTGTTCCACTTATTCCAGTACCTACAACCATTACTTTTTTGTCTTTTAAATCCATAATCACTCATCCTATCTGCCTGCACATAATGCAGACTAACTATTCATTAAAAAGCTTATTTTATTTTACTCTAAGCATTTACATATGTAAAGTATTCATTTAATCCATATACGGCAATATATTGTCATATAGCTCTCTTATGACAGGAGCTGCTATTGTTCCTCCATAGTATACGCCCTGAGGCTCATCTATAAGACACATAGCTATAACAGAAGGATCCGTCACATCTGAAAAACCTATAAAAGAGGCTATATATTTTCCTGAACCTCTTGGAAGCTTCTGTGAAGTAGCTGTTTTTCCTCCTATTGAAAAGCCTTCAATATATGCTTTTTTTCCACCACCTTCTTCAACAACCTGTCTTAATATATCCTTCATCGTATCACTTGTTTCCTTACTTACAGCTTCCTGTGTAGTCGAATATGAAAACTCGCTGTATGTTGTTTTATCAGCAGCACATGTTCTGATTGCAAAATGTGGTGTTACCAGATTACCACCATTTACAATTGCTGCAGCTGCCCTTAGCATCTGCATTGGAGTTATCTGAAACGACTGTCCAAACGACATGGTTGCCAGCTCCACCTCTCCTACGTTTTCCTTCTTATGTATGATAGTACCTGCTTCACCTGCTATATCAATTCCTGTCTTTGAGGTTAATCCAAGCTTATCAATATATGTATAGAAATTATCTACACCGACACGCCTCCCCCATTCTATGAATGCCGGATTACACGAATTCATTACTGTCTGGGTAAAGGTCTGCGTTCCATGTCCTGTTGTTTTATGACATCTTATTCTTCTATCAGCAACTGTTGTTGAACCACCACATGTATACATATCTGACAGGCTCACAACACCAAGTTCAAGCGCAGCTGTTGCTGTTACCATCTTAAAAACCGAGCCAGGTTCATATGTATCATTTATACAGAAATTTCTCCACATATTATTTAGTTTATCCATCTTATTTCCAGTTGTGTCTTCATCATCATAATTCAATGTATATGGATCATTCAGGTTATACTCTGGAGCATTTACCATTGCATATAACTCACCATTACGTGGATTCATGACTATTATCGATACCCTTTTTGCACCCTTTTTAACAAGTGTCTTTTCTGCAAGCTGCTGTGCATACATCTGGATATTTATATCTATGCTTGTATAAAGGTCACACCCTGCCTTGGGTTCAAGCCTTCCTTCTTTTTTACCCTCAAGCTCACTTCCCCACGCATCTGTAAGTGTCAGTATCTTTCCACCATCTCCTGACAGGCAGGCATCATACTTTGCTTCAAGACCAACAATCCCCTGATTATCTCTTCCTGTAAACCCTATAACCTTAGATGCCAGAGTGTCATATGGATAATATCTTTTATAATCCTCATCAACCTTCACCCCTGCATAATCATACTCCCTTATCCTGTCTCCTGTTTCTTTATCAACATTTGTCCTGATAATCTCTATTGATGATATTTTATTTACCTTTTTAGTTATCATCTCCTCTTCTTCTGACAGCTCACTGCACAACATCTCAATAACCTTTTGTGGTTCTTTTATCTGGTTATGTATAACTGACACAGTACACACTGTCCTGTTATCTGCAAGCACTGTTCCATTAACATCAAGTATACGGCCTCTCATTGCCTTTATCGCACGCTCTCTTTCGTGCAATTCTGTTGCCTTTCTGCTATAATAGCCAGCCTCAACCGTCATAATACATCCTATACGGACTGTAAGAAGTGACATAATTATAATTAGACTTATTATTATGGTCAGCAGCTTTTTTCTGTGCCTCGTTCTTACATACAAAGAATATCTTTCATCTTCATTTAACTCTATTCTTGATTTCATATAATACAATAACCCTGTGTAAACTCACTTTATACATATGTAAGTTCACTCAGGGTTATTCTTATACTTATTATTACTAGTTAACTGATGGCATGTTCTGTAAGTTTTCAGTTGATGTGTTCTGTATAGAACCCTCTGGTACACCATCCACTGTATATTCATCTTCCACAGTGCCTGTATCTGTTTCTGGTTCTAATGAATCCTTGTAAACACTCATATAAGGAAGAAGCTTTTCTAATATATCATGTGAAAGTGTAAGAACATCTGCTGAGCTTCCGGATGTTCCTGTCGTTCCATCTGGTTCATCAATTATTACATATATAGCAAACTTTGGATTATCAGCTGGCGCATGTCCTATAAATGATATAAGCCACTTATTCTCACTTCTTGGTGATTTCTGCGCTGTTCCTGTCTTTCCAGCCACTGAATACCCCGTAACAGCTACCTTCTTAGCTGTTCCTGTTTCAACTGTGCTCTTAAGATATCTTCTTAACAGCTTTGATGTTGACATAGTAACTGTCTGTCTCACAAGCGTAGCTTTGTTTTCTTTTACAACCTCGCCGTTAGCTGATTCTATTCTTTTAACTATATGTGGCTGATATAACATTCCACCATTTATAATAGAACAATAGGCTGACATCATCTGCATCATATTAACATTAATAGTCTGCCCAAATGAGTTACATGCAGCATCTATAGTTGTCATCTTATTTCCATATACAATACCCATTGTTTCACCAGGAAGATCTATACCTGTTGTTTTACCGAAGCCAAAAAGTGACTGATATGCTGCAAACTTTTCGTTGCCAAGTTCTAAGGCAAGATGGATCATATATGGATTACATGAATTCATAACAGCCTGCTCTACTGTAATCGTTCCATGTCCACCTGATGAATACACATGGCACTTAAGCCTGTCAGGTCCTATCATTTCATATCCATTACATGTATAAGTATCTCCATCCTTTACAACGCCTTCTTCTAAAGCCGATGCCACTGTAACCGGCTTAAAGGTTGAACCTGGTTCGTAACTTTCCGATACACAATAGTTCGTCCATAATGAATATAATGCATTCTTATAATCATCATCCGACATCTTATCTATCTGTTCCTGAGTATACACACCACTTAAGTCTCTTGGACTGTTAAGGTCAAAAGTTGGATAACTTGCCATTCCAAGAATATCCCCGTTAGATGGATCTGCAACTACTACTGCTGTATTCTTTGATGGTTTTTCAGCGTTATATTCTTTAATACATTTTTCTATAATAGACTGAACATTATAATCTATCGTTGTTACGATGTTATTTCCATCTACAGCAGCCTTCTGTGTTTCTGTAACCTCTAGTCCATCATCAACATAGCTGTATGTTGTTCCATTAGTTCCTGTCAATTCATCATCATACTGGCTTTCTATTCCAAGTTCACCACCATTGCTGGCACTTGCAAAGCCTATCGTATCACTTGCAAATGTGCCTAATGGATATTTTCTTAAATAGCTGTCCTCAAACCATACACCCTTAATGTTTTTTCCTTCTGTCTTATCATTCGTAAGATTCTTAAACTCTTCTATCTCATCCATGGTAAGATTTCTTAAAAGCTTCTGATAACGGCTGTTAGGATTGGCTGCAACTATAGTTTCAAGCTCACTTCTGTCAAGCGAAAAGCATCTTGTAAGTGCACTAAGTGTCGGTTCTTTATATTCTTCATCTGAAAGCAGCTGTTTAACATCTAATATAAGATTATAAACCTTTTCGCTATACGCAAGCACAGTACCATCGCTTGTAAGTATCTGTCCTCTTTTATATGCAAGCTCAGTTGAAGTATATGTCTGATGGTCTAATACCGCTTTTGCATACACATCACCATGTGTATAGTTTATCTTAAACACATGTCCACCAAGAACTATCAATATAACAACAACCATGCCAAGTGCAACCTTGCCCCTGACATGGACCCTTTTTAACATCACTCTTTTTCTTCTGTACTTATTTCTTCTTAACTGTTCACTATCTGCCATAAGTACCTCTTAATATTCTGATATTTATATTCATCATCACTATATAACTGTAAATCAGTTATTTACCAGCTTCTGGAACATCCTTGAACTGTTTTACATATTCGCTTTCCTTTGAGTCATATGTAATAACCTGTCCTTTACCTGGATATATCATTCCAAGATCATTGACAGCTGTATCATATATGGCATCATAATCTATACTTGCATTGATATCAGCTTCAAGAGCATCATTGTTGTCTTTAAGTGAATTCAAAGTACTTTTTAACTCTATTATCTTATCTGAATTAACCTTAGCTGCTGCCTGGACATTAAGATACTGATAGCATATAAAAAATACAACTGATGCAACTGTTGCAACAACAACTGTATACATAAGATTAATCTTATTGTTGTGTCTGATCTGTTTCTGTTTTGCACGTCTTTGTTCTCTTGACTCTTCCGATTCTTCGTTACGTCTAAGAGGCTGTGCATTCATATTAAGCTGTCTTGCTGCACTTCCATATTCATATGCCTTACCATATATCTTACCAGAAACGCTTACACGGTTCTTTGAATTACTCATCTTCACTCTTACCTCCCCTTATGCTCTTTCAAACACTCTAAGCTTAGAGCTTTTTGATCTGCTGTTCTCCTCTAATTCCTCTTCAGATGGAATAATAGGTTTTCTTGTTATAACTTTTCCTTTAGACTTTTTGCCACAAACACATGTTGGAAAACTTGGAGGACAAGTACAAGGATTCTCATTATTCTTGTATCTGACCTTCACTATTCTGTCTTCAAGTGAATGAAAAGTTATTATACACAGGCGTCCACCTTTATTAAGCCTGTCTATCATCATATCTATCGAATTCTCAAGAACCTCAAGTTCTCTGTTCAACTCTATTCTTATAGCCTGATATGTTCTTTTTGATGGATGTCCACCTGTTGCCCTTACCTTCATAGGTATGGCTGCCTTTATTATTTCATTTAGCTCAAATGTTGTCTCTATAGGCTTTTTTTGTCTGGCAGCAACTATATGTTTTGCAATATTTTTTGCAAATCTGTCCTCTCCATAGTCTCTTATGATTCTGTAAAGATCATATTCACTATAATCATTAACTATATCTCTTGCTGTAACTTCCTGTCTCTGATCCATTCGCATATCAAGCTTGGCATCTACATTGTATGTAAATCCTCTCTCAGCTGTATCAAGCTGATATGAAGAAACTCCTAAGTCTAACATTATGCCATCTACTTTATCAATGGAAAGTTCATCTAACACTTTATCCATGTTGCAATAATTGTTCCTTACAATAGTGACTCTGTCCATAAAAGGGTTCAATCTTTCACTAGCTGCCTTTATGGCATCCTCATCCTGATCAATACCTATAAGTCTTCCTTTGTCAGAAAGCCTGCTTGCAATCTCATATGAATGGCCTCCACCTCCAAGCGTGCCATCTACATATATACCATCAGGCTTGATATTAAGTTGATCAACCGTCTCGTATAATAATACTGACTTGTGCTTGAATTCCATACCACTCTCTCCCTGTTTATACTTTAAAGATCAGTCTTTAGTGTTTCTGTTTAAAAGCTGATTCGTTCTTATATAGTAAATCCCAGACTGTCCATATTTTCTGCGACTTCATCCATATCATCATCATAACCGCTTATGCTTTCATCCCATCCTGCTCTGTTCCATATCTCTATACGGCTTCCAACCCCTACGAATACAACATCCTTCTCAAGTGATGCAAACTCACGTAATACAGATGGAATAAGTATTCTTCCCTGCTTGTCAACCTCCATTTCTGCTGCTCCCGCAAGAAAGAATCTTGTAAACTTTCTGGCATCTTTATTCGTAAGAGGAAGTGTCCTTAACTTCTCTTCAAACTTCTGCCAGTCTTCTTTGGTATATACAAAAAGGCAGTTATCAAGTCCTTTGGTAACAACAAAGTTATCACCAAGACTTTCGCGGAACTTCACTGGAACGATTATTCTGCCCTTGGCATCTATAGTATGGCTATATTCGCCCATAAACATAGCAATCGTTCCTCCTTTCTACCACTTTCTTCCACTCACTACCACTTTGCTCCACTTTAGAGTCAATTTTATACTTTTTTAATAAAAAACACAAGCATTTTCATATAGTTTTTTGGCATTTTCTAAAATTTTCCATCAACATCAGGCAGATTAATATCAACCACTTGCGGACTTTTTAAAAAATATAGTACAAAAGGACCAGACAATCTGTCTTATGACAGCTGTCTGGTCCTTTTATAAACCTTTATCACATTTTATTTTATACGTTAAAACGGAAAAGAATTACATCTCCATCCTTAACTACATATTCTTTACCTTCCATACGCACAAGACCTTTTTCTTTTGCCTTTGCATAAGTACCACAATCTAAAAGATCCTGATAATTAACAACTTCTGCCTTGATAAAGCCTCTTTCAAAGTCACTATGAATCTTTCCTGCCGCACCAGGAGCCTTAGTTCCTTTTGTTATAGTCCATGCTCTTGTCTCTGTTTCACCAGCTGTTAAGTAGCTGATAAGTCCGAGTATCCTGTAACTTGCTGCTATAAGCTTATCAAGTCCTGATGAGCTTATTCCAAGATCATCAAGAAACATCTTCTTCTCTTCATCATCGAGTTCAGAGATTTCTTCTTCTATCTGTGCACATATAACGAATACTTCACAGTTATCCTTCTTTGCATATTCTCTTACCTGTGCTACATATTCATTGCCAGCACCATCATTAGCAAGATCATCTTCTGACACATTAGCAGCAAATATAACTGGCTTAGCTGTAAGCAGATTATATTCTTTCATGAATGCTTCTTCATCCTCATCCTCACATTCAAAGTTCTTGGCAAGATTACCTGCCTCAAGAAATGCAAGAAGTCTTTCTATAAGTTCACATTCCTTAGCTATATCCTTGTTATTATAAGAAGCTCTCTTCTGCTTTGCCAGTCTTCTCTCAAGTACTTCCATATCTGAGAATATAAGTTCAAGATTGATTGTTTCAATATCACGTACAGGATCAATAGAACCATCTACATGTACGATGTTAGAATTCTCAAAACATCTTACTACGTGAACGATTGCATCTACTTCTCTTATATTAGCAAGGAACTGGTTACCAAGACCTTCTCCCTTACTTGCTCCCTTTACAAGCCCCGCTATATCAACAAACTCTATAACCGCTGGTGTTATCTTTGCAGAATTATAAAGTGCTGCAAGCTTATCAAGTCTCTCATCCGGCACTGTAACAATACCCACATTAGGATCAATTGTACAGAATGGATAGTTTGCTGACTCCGCTCCTGCCTTTGTAAGTGAATTAAATAATGTACTTTTACCTACATTTGGTAGACCTACGATACCGAGTTTCATAATGTATATACCTCTTTGAAAATCCTCTGTTTCAGGACTTTCACCTTTCTCTTTATTTCATTTAAACAATCCGCTATATTTACTGCAGCCCAATCATGATAGCCATAATTCCCATGGCTTCTTAGCTTTTACAATCATAAACGGCTTTTTGATTTTTTGACCTTCACATCATCTGATTACTATATCATAAAAAATGTATTTTTAAAACCCCTGAAAGATTATTTTCACTGCCTTTAATTTCACTGTTTTCCATGAAAGTTTAATTTTACTTGACATTTTTCTGTCCGTAATATGCATTTTTTCCGTGTTTTCTTAAATAATGTTTATCCATAAGCTCCTGTGGTGCTTGTTTTACCTGTGGATTTATGCTTTCTGTCCTATATGCCATCTTTGCACACTCTTCAAGCACAACCGCATTATGAACAGCCTCTTTTGCATCCTTTCCCCACGTAAAAGGTCCATGATTCTTGCATAGTACAGCTGGAACAGCAGAAACATCTTTCCCCATCCTTTTAAACTCATCAACTATAAGCTTTCCAGTATTTTTTTCATATGCCTCATCTATTTCCTCCTTAGTAAGACATCTAAGGCATGGAACCTCACCATATATATAATCCGCATGTGTAGTTCCATAACAAGGTATGCTTCTGCCTGCCTGTGCCCAGCTTGTAGCATACGATGAATGTGTATGCACTATTCCACCTATCTTATCGAACGCTTTATATAGTTCTATATGTGTCTGGGTATCTGAAGACGGATTATATCTCCCCTCTATCCTGTTTCCTTCAAGATCCATAATAACCATATCATCAGGAGTTAACAGTTCATAATCAACTCCACTTGGTTTTATGGCAAAATACCCAGTAGTTCTGTCTATCTGACTTACATTTCCCCATGTAAAAGTAACAAGTCCGTACTTTGGAAGCTGCATATTCGCTTCATACACTTTTTGTTTTAATTCTTCTAACATAGCTTCAGTATCCTTTCCTGTATCACACCATTACATTAAACAAATCCCAGACAGAAAAGTTATATAACATATGTAAATGCTATTACATCTGTCAGAACAACTCATCCATCTGGGATACCTGCTTAATATAACGACATAATTTCCTTAAACTTTTTTACATTCTCTGATGCATCATTCTTAAAAACCGCTGAACCGGCAACAACAACATTAACACCAGCCTCAAGTACTGATGCAAGATTCTCTGCATTGATGCCACCATCGATTTCTATATCAACATTATCAAGCCCCTTATCTATAAGAAGCTTCTTTACTTCCTTTACCTTCTGTATAGACTCTGGAATGAACTTCTGACCTCCAAAACCAGGATGTACACTCATAACAAGCACCATATCAACCATTGAAAGATAAGGCTCTATAGCCTTTACAGGTGTTTCTGGATTAAGTGTAATAGCTGGTTTTACATTATATTCCTTAATCTTTTTAAGCGTTGCAGCAACATCCTGACACGCTTCAACATGAACTGTAATTATATCAGCTCCACACTTTACGAACTCCTCTATATATCTTATAGGCTCATCAATCATAAGATGTACATCAAACACCTTATCTGTACATTCTCTTATTGATTTAATGACTGGATTTCCGAATGAAAAGCTTGGAACAAAACTTCCATCCATAACATCAAGATGAATATAATCAGCTCCTGCTTTATCCACAGTTTTTATATCCTTTTCAAGATTCTTGAAATCTGCTGCCAGTAACGATGGCGATAATAACATCATAATATATTTCCTCACTAATACTTCTTCTGATTCTTAATCTCTTCATATAGCTCTACATAGCTTGTATATCGGCGGCGGCTTATAACACCCTTTTCAACTGCCATTTTCACAGCACAATCCGGCTCGTTTATATGCACACAGCCATTAAAACGACAAGTGCCTTCATATTCATCAAACTCGTTGAAATAAAACCTCACCTGTTCCTTTTCAAGCTCCGGAAGGTTAAGTGATGTAAACCCAGGAGTATCACATATATATGTGCTTCCTGTTACGTTAAATATTTCAGAGTGCCTCGTTGTATGACGCCCTCGTCCTATTCTGCTGACATCTCCTGTCTTACTTATCTCTCCTTCTTCCTTCCTGTCTGGAAGAATAATGTTAGTAAGAGAAGATTTACCAACTCCTGACGGACCTGCCAGTATAGTTGTCTTATCTTTAAGAGTATCTATCAGAATATCTATGCCCGTGTTATCGTAGGCACTTATAAATATAACCTTACAGCCACATTTTTCATATATTTTTCTTAACTCTTCTATATCCTTTTCTTCAACAAGATCTGTCTTGTTAAATACAACAACAGTAGGAACATCCTGATAATCCATCATAAGTATGAATCTGTCTAAAAGATTATAGTTAGGTTCTGGAGATTTTACAGCAAATATGACCATAGCCTGATCTATATTAGCCGAAGCTGGTCTTATAAGTTCGTTTTTTCTTTCAAGAATATCACTTATATTTCCCTTTTTATTATCCTCATCAATAACGTCTATTAAAACATTATCACCTACTAAAGGTTTTATCTTTTTGTTTCTGAATATTCCTTTTGCTTTACATTCATATATACCGCAGGCTTCTACATGCACATAGTAAAAGCCTGCTATTCCCTTGATTATCTTTCCCTGCATATTATGCCGTTTCCATTAATTAGAACTATTGTTTGAATTGCCATTATTGTTTTTGTTATTAGCAGCTGTTGTTGTCTGCTGTGCTGTCTGCTGATAATGGCTTACATATATAGTAATAGTTGTTCCTGATGGTACAGAATCGCCTGCTGAATAAGGTGTCTGTGATGTAACTGTTCCATATTCTGCCTTAGATGATGTTTCATACTTGACTGTAACCTTAAGATTAGCAGAATCAAGTGTCTGGCTTGCAAGACTTTCTGACATTCCAAGTACATTAGGAACTGATACATTAGTTACCTTCTTTCCACGGCTTACATGTATAGTTACTGTAGAACCTTCTGCTACTGAACCTGAAGGACTATATTTTATAACATTACCAGCTTCAACTGAATCACTATACTGATAATCTACAGAAGCCACAAGATTAGCTGCTTCAATAGCTTCCTTAGCTTCCTGCTCTGACTTTCCCTTTACGTTAGGCACCGTCACTTCTTTGTTTTCTTTACCTGTACTTATAGTAAGTACTATCTGTGAATTCTTTTCTACCTTTGAACCGCCTACATTGCCCTGGCTTATAACACAATCCTCTGCAACCGTATCAGAGCTTTGTGTAACAGCCTTATATCCAAGCCCAAGCTTGTTAAGTGCCTTGATAGCATCCTCCTTTGTCATACCAACAACTGCTGGAACCTCTACCATGTCTGATGAATTATTATTAGCTGTATTAACAGTTGTTGCTTCTACTGAGGTTTTATTATTTTTTGCTGTATTTTTGCCATTTCCTACAAGCTTGATAACTACAAATATAGTTATCATAAGTATAATAACTGCAATACCGATACCTATGCATTTCATGACAAGCTCAAGCTTATCATTTCTCTCATCATCTATATCTTCATCCTTATCTGAATCATTCTCAAGAAGCTCATCATCTGTATCATCGTTATCATCATCCAAATCATGTCCTGCACTTTCAGTAAGAAGTTCATCATCATCTGGATTATATTCTTCTTCATCCTTCTTTAATACACTATCATATGCAGAACCCATTCTGACAAAATCTTCATCTGGCATAACAAGTGACTTTTTAAGGTCAACTATCAGTTCTGCTGCTGACTGATATCTTCTATCTGTCTTTTTCTGCGTACACTTAAGCACAATCTTATCTACACTTACAGGTACACCCTCTACAAGCTGTGAAGGTAGTGGTATACTATCCTGTATATGCTGGACAGCTACTGATACTGCTGAATCACCATCAAAAGGCACTGTTCCTGTGAGCATTTCAAAAAGAGTTATACCAAGTGAATATATATCACTTCTCTCATCTGAATATCCACCTCTTGCCTGCTCAGGCGAAATATAATGCACTGAACCCATAGATGCTGATGTGTTAATAGTAGCTGATGATGCAACCTTAGCTATTCCAAAATCTGTAACCTTTACTTTGCCCTCTTTTGAGATAATAATATTCTGTGGCTTAATATCTCTGTGGACAATATTGTGCTTATGTGCTGCATCCATACCATTAGCAACCTGTATTGCTATGCTGACAGCTTCTTTATATGGAAGCCTGCCTCTCTTCTCTATATATTTCTTAAGAGTTATGCCCTCTACAAGTTCCATAACAATATAATATATTCCATTCTCAACGCCAACATCATATACATTGACAACATTAGGATTGACAAGTCCTGCCGCTGACTGTGCCTCTGCCCAGAACTTGCTGACAAATGTCTTATCCTGGCTGAATTCAGATTTCATAACCTTAATAGCAACATATCTGTTAAGCTTATGACACTTGGCTTTATAAACATCAGCCATTCCACCCGTACCTATCTGTTCAATTATTTCATATCTGTCGGCTAAAAACATTCCTTCTCTTAACATGATTCTTTACCTTTCCAACTTATGGTTCAATCAATACTACTGATATATTATCTTTGCCACCATTATAATTAGCCTTTTTAACAAGACTGTCAGCTGCTGTTTTAATATCAGCGCTTTCTTTGACAATGTGAAATATCTCTGAATCTTCAAGCATATTAGTAAGCCCATCTGAGCACATAAGAATAATATCATTATCGTTAAGATCCACTGAAAACATTTCTGCCTCCACAGTCTCACATCCACCGATTGCCCTGGTTATGTAGTTCTTTTTCTCATGTGTTCTTGCTGCTTTTCTGTCTATCTGGCCAAGCTGTACCATCTCTTCAACAAGCGAATGATCCCTTGTTATCTGTGTTATATCTTCTCCTATAACATAAAGTCTGCTATCACCTACGTTAGCAACTCTTAAAGTGCTTCCAAAAATACTGGCAACTACAAGGGTTGTTCCCATTCCTTCATACTCTTCTGACTCTCCTGCTTTCTTTAAAAGCAGCGTATTAACAAGCTTAATATTATCATCAACCGCATCAAGCGGATCCATACCTGCTGATTGCTTTAATAACTCAATAAGTGTATCTACTGTATATTTTGATGCCATATCTCCAGCCTTGTGACCACCCATGCCATCAGCAACAACAAAAATGTTTGGCAGACACCCTATATTATCAAGCTTTGTATAGACATAATCCTGATTGACGGCTCTTTCAATTCCAACATCCGTCTTTGCAAATGCGTTCATCTCTCTCTCCATTCTCTTTTCAATAAGTATATGCCTATATACTTTTAACATTACAGGAAAAAATCTCCCATATAGTTCAGCAGCCTTTTATACGCAATCTGTAAATCACGACCCCGAACAGTAGCATTTTATCATAAACATCCAAAAAAAGCGATATATTTCAACCGCTTTTATAATTATTTAAAATATGTCTATAACATTCCTTCTATATGATTCTGTCTTAGCTGCCCGCAGGCACCATCTATATCTCGTCCCATTTCACGTCTTATAGTGACATTCACCCCTGCCTTTTCTAGTATTTCTTTAAAATTATGTATTGAATTCTTTTCAGACTGCTCATAATCTCTTTCCTTAATAGGATTAACCGGAATAAGATTAATATGACAGTTCATACCATGAACAAGCTTTATAAGCTGCCTTGCACACTCAGGCGAATCATTCACTCCTTTAACAAGGCTATACTCAAAGGATATTCTTCTTGCTGTCTGTGAAAGATAGTATCTGCATGCATCCATAATCTGTTCTATACTATATGTATAAGCTATAGGCATCATCGTTTTTCTTAGTTCATCGTTTGGTGCATGAAGCGATATTGCCAGCGTTATCTGCAGTTTAAGTTCTGCTAACTGTTTTATCCTTGGCACTAATCCACATGTTGAAACAGTGATATTTCTCTGACTTATATTAAGTCCTTTATCGCTGTTTATAAGTCCAAGGAACTTTACAACATTATCATAGTTGTCCATAGGCTCACCAGAACCCATAATAACTATATTACTTACACGTTCACCTGTAAGACTCTGTATTCTGTATATCTGATCAAGCATCTCTGATGGTTCAAGATTTCTTACACATCCATTAAGTGTTGATGCACAGAATCTGCATCCCATTTTACATCCTACCTGTGAAGATATACATACTGAATTGCCATGATGATACCTCATAAATACACTTTCTATAAGATTACCATCATATAATCTGAAAAGGTATTTCTTTGTACCATCTATTTGGGACTCCTGTACCCTTACTGGTTCAAGACATGTATACAAAGTATTTTCTTTTAGAACTTTCTTTAACTTATCTGATATATTAGTCATCTCATCATAACTACAGGCAAGTTTTTCATGCATCCATGAATATAACTGTGCCGCCCTGAACTTTTTTTCACCAATGCTGACAATATAATCTGCCAGTTCATCATAGTTAAGCGACTTTATATCAATTTTTTCCATATATACCTCATTTCTGTGTGCATTAACTGTTTTTTATTAGCCTTGCAACAAAAAAGCCATCATTATCCTTATCAGGTGATGGCAGCATCTGAACATACTCTCCATCCCTGGTAAAACCAAGGCTTGTGCATATCCAGTCTGCATTATCCTCATTTTCTGACCGGTTAATAGTACATGTACTATACACAAGTGTACCACCTGGCTTTACATACATGCTTACAACCTCTAGTATATCTCTTTGAAGCCTGATTATATCAGATATTTTTTCAGGACTTATATTATATCTTATATCAGGCTTACGTCCCATGATTCCAAGTCCTGAACAAGGAAGGTCGGCTATTACTATATCAGCTTTTCCAACAAGACTATCATCCTTATCTAATGCATTATATACCTGGACATCTATATTAGATATTCCAAGTCTTTCTATATTATCATCTATTAATGATACTTTATAATCGGATACATCTCTTGATATAACTCTTCCTGTTATGCTTTTAATGATATTTTCTTCAACACCATCATCAGGAATATCTTTTATATTCGCATATGCAGATTCCACTGCCTTCAGTGCTGCATTTACCGACTTTCCACCAGGTGCAGCACACACATCTACTATGAGGCTGTCTATTGAGGGCAAAACATACTCTCCTGCTGCCATTGAACTTATATCCTGTATCTGATACAATCCTTCATTAAAGCTTTCAAGTGCCGTCAGATGATCATATCCTGATATTTCATATGCATATGGTATGTCAGGGACAGCATTAACTGTAACTCCCTCTTTTTCTAACACATCCTTTATGTGTTTAACGCCACCCTTTAATGTATTACATCTGATATATGTCTTTTTATCTTTTTTCATACCAGCAAGAATACTCTTAACATCTTCATAAGACATGTATTCCATCCACATATTTATTATCCATTCAGGCATTGAATATTTCACCGACAGATATTTTTGTGGTTCCTGTACCATATCTGGATATACAATATTTTCTTTGTTACGTGATATATTTCTCAGCACTCCGTTAACAAAGCCCTTAAGTCCTGTAAAGCCTCTTTTAGCTGCAAGTTTTACCGCCTCATTACAGGCTGCTGAATCAGGTATATTCTCCATGTATATAAGCTGGTATACTGCCATTCTCATAATACGCCTTATTACTGGTTTCATTTTATTAACAGGTGTTTTAGAAAACTGATTAATTATGTAGTCAAGCTCTATCCTGCATTCAATAGTACCTAATGCAAGTCTGTTTATAAATGCTCTTTGTGCTCTGTCCAGATACTGATACTTTGAGAGAGCATTATTAATAGTTATGTGGGAAAATTCTCCTTCTTTCTCTATCTCCGTAAGTATATCAAGCACTACTGCCCTTAAGTTAACTTCCATATAAAATATGCCCTTTCATAGTAGTATTAAACATCCTATACTAATCTGCACCAAAAACCGTTCCTGCTTCAACCCTGCAGCCAAGTAAAAATGCATCTGTTTTCATCCTTTTCTTGCCTTCAAGCTGTACTTCATTGAGACTTAAATAATCAACTCCGCATTTAACTATAAGTCTTTTTTTATCTACATAGCATACAGTTGCAGGTGCGATGTTGGCATCACATTGTATTTCCTGCTCTATATCATTAAACTTAGATGAATCAGCTATATCTGATATGTTATGTATAACATCTGCATCCCATATTTTTAACATTTTACCATTGTAATGTGTATACGCACTTGGCCATGGATTAAGTCCTCTTATAAGACATTCTATATCATGTGCTGGCTTACTAAAATCAAGCTCACCCATAGACTTCTTCAACATCGTTACATATGAACTTTTTGAATCATCCTGTTTTACTGGCGTTATTGTCCCCTCTTCAAGTCCTTTCAATGTTTCTATAAGCAGCTCTGCACCAACTATGCTTAATCTGTCAAAAAGGCTTCCACCTGTTTCTTTCTTATCAAGCTTCACTTTTTTAACAAGAAGAATATCACCTGTATCAAGTCCTTCATCCATCTTCATAGTCGTGACACCTGAATATTCACATCCATCTATAACTGCCCACTGTATAGGAGATGCACCTCTATATTCTGGAAGTAATGATGCATGTACATTTACACATCCAAAGCGTGGCATATCTATTATACTTTTTGGAAGCAGCTGTCCAAAAGCAACAACTACAAATATATCTGCATTATATGTTCTTAGTTTTTCTATAAACTCTTCATTTCTTGCTTTTTCTGGCTGCAGCACTTCTATCCCAAGCTTTACAGCCTCCTGCTTAACAGGTGAAAACACAAGCTCTTTGCTTCTTCCCTTTGGTTTGTCTGGCTGTGTTACTACTGCTGCCACCTCATGTCCTGCTTCTACAAGTGCTTTAAGTGTGCCGACCGCAAAGTCAGGCGTCCCCATAAATATAACCTTCACTATTCTTCATCCTCCATTTCAGTATCAAGCAGCTTTCCCTCAACCTTATCAACATACATTATTCCATCAAGATGATCTATCTCATGGAGCAGACATCTTGCAAGAAGTTCTTCACCTTCAACAATAATCTCCTCCATATCTTCATTAAGTGCCTTTACCTTAGCATATGATGGTCTTGTAACTATACCTGATTTACCTGGAACACTAAGACAGCCTTCCTGTCCTGTCTGTGAACCGCTTGTTTCAAGCACTACTGGGTTAATGAGTACTATTGGGTCATCGCCACAATCAATAACAACCAGTCTTTTTCTTATGCCAACCTGTGGTGCTGCAAGTCCAACACCATTCGCATCATACATTGTCTCAAACATATCATCAATAAGTTCCTGTATTCTTGGTGTCATTTCTGTTATTTCTTTTGCCTTTTTTCTTAGTATCTCATCACCAAGAGTTCTTATATTTCTTATCGCCATTATTATTCCTCCGTTTTAACATTATTTATAATCATTAATTGTTGTAAATATCTGGTACATCGTTTTCGAAACGCTGTACTAGTTAACATCATACTGGATGCTTATATTTTTAAACATATCATTATCCTGTATGTATTTATCTATGCAGTCCATAAGATATGAAAGCCTGCTAAAATCAGCACTTCTTAAATATATTATTTTAGTGTATACATCACTTATTTTATATATAGGTGCATTCGATGGGCCAAGAAGCTTTATATTATCTGAAAGCCCTGCTGTCTTTTTCTCAAGCAGCTGCTTTATATTTTCTGCAGCTTTCAAAAGCTTATTCTCATCTTCTGAACTGATGTTTATTTTAATCATGTTACTTACAGGTGGATACGAAAGCATTTTTCTATATGCTATTTCTTTATCATAGAAGCCTGTGTAATCCTGGCTGGCTGCACATATTATGCCATAATTATCTGGTGAATACGTCTGTATAACCACTTCACCCCTTCTTACACCTCTTCCAGCCCTGCCGGCTGCCTGGGTTACAAGCTGGAATGTTCTTTCAACTGCCCTGTAATCGCCTGAATAAAGTGACATATCTGCTGCAACTATACCAACAAGTGTAACCTTTGGAAAATCATGTCCCTTGACTATCATCTGCGTTCCTACAAGAACGTCTGCCTGCTGTGTTGCAAATGCATTCAATATATGTTCATGTCCATCTTTTCCTTTGGTCGTATCCAAATCCATACGCAGCACTGTTGCATCCGGAAACATCTTATGTACTGCATCTTCAACAGCCTCTGTTCCTGCCTTAAAGCCTGATATATATCTTGAACCACATTCCGGACATATCTTAACCTGCGGTGTTTCATAACCACAGTAATGACATACAAGCCTTCCGTTACGATGTGCAGTCATGGAAACATCACAATGTGGACACTTACAGACATATCCACAGGCTCTGCATGATACAAATCCAGCTGTTCCACGTTTATTAAGGAACAACATTATCTGTTCTTTCTTATCGAGCCGGTCACGTATAAGCTCCTGAAGCTTTAGAGAAAATATAGTTCTGTTACCAGACTTCAGTTCTTTTCTCATATCCGATATATATACCTGCGGCAATTCACTTTTTCCTGCCCTGTTTTTTAATGTAAGCAGCTTAAACTCACCGTTTTTAGCCCTGTAAAAGCTATCTATAGATGGAGTCGCTGAACCAAGTATAACCGATGCATTATGTTCCTTTGCTATATGTATGGCAGTTTCAACCGCATGATATCTTGGAAGCTGTTCAGATCTGTAAGCGCCTTCATGTTCCTCATCTATAACAATAAGGCCAAGATTAGGAAACTGTGTAAAAAGTGCTGATCTTGGTCCTATCATTATACTTACCTCACCTTTTAGTGCACGTAAAAACTGATCATATCTTTCACCCTTAGACATACGTGAATTAATAATAGAAACCTTGTCTCCAAATCTGTGATAGAATCTTTGTACAGTCTGAAAAGTAAGTGCAATCTCGGGTATAAGCATAATAACCTGTCTTCCGCTGGCTATAACATGCTCTATAACATCCATGTATACCTCAGTCTTACCACTTCCAGTCACACCATGTATAAGATAAGTTTTATAAATCCTGTTATTATAATCAGCTATGATACTTTGTACCGCTGCTCTTTGTTCCTCGTTAAGCACTACATCCTTGCCAAACACTTTTTTATCAGAAACAGGATTTCGGTAATATTCCTCTGTTTTAACGATGATAACCTTATCCTCTTCCATAGCTTTTACCGTGGATGAAGATATATTAAGCTTACTTCTTACTATCTCACTATCTATAACAGGCTCTTCTATAAGCGCTTCTAAAAGCCTGTGCTTAGCCTTTGCCTTTTTTTTATATATCAAAAGAAGCTCTCTTGCCTTATCTTCATCTATATTAAGACACACTGCCCTCTTAACCTTCTGATTTATCTTATCTTTAACAGGAATAACTGTCTTTAATGCCTGGTTCATGGTACAACCATAATGAGTCTTTAACCAGAAAGCCAGCTTGATCATATCTGTTGCTGCATTGACACGTTTGTCAGCTATACCTTCTATGAATTTAATCCTGTTAACATCATAAGAAGGCTCCTGTGTCATTGAAATAACATAACCTGTCAGTTGCCTGTTTCCTTTGCCAAAAGGAACTCTTACCACACTGCCTATCTCTAATATGCCTTCTAGTTCAGGGGGTATTGCATACTGAAATGTTTTATCAAGCTGTTCATGTGATATATCAATTATAATATCAGCGTACATTTTTCTCCTTTAATTCATCAAGTACTTCAGCTATAAGCACTCTCTCATCCATTGGATACTTAACACCTTTTATTTCCTGATAATCTTCATGTCCCTTACCTGCAAGTACTATAATATCTCCTGGTTCTCCATGCTCAATAACATATTTTATAGCTTCTTTTCTATCTACTATATCAATATGTTTACCATCAGTTTTACTTATACCTGTCTTGATATCCTCCATAATAGCTTCTGGCTCCTCAAATCTTGGATTATCTGACGTTATTACAGTAAGATCTGCATATTTTCCTGATACTTCACCCATCTCAAACCTTCTCTCCCTTGAACGGTTTCCACCGCATCCAAAAAGACAGATAAGTCTGTGTGGATTGTATTCTTTTAATGTTTTAAGAATACTTTCAAGTGACATGGCGTTGTGTGCATAATCTATCATAAGTGTGAATTTATCAGAAACTTTTACAAGTTCTATTCTTCCCTTTACCTTTACATCCTTTAACACATTTTCAACTATATCCTTATCCACGTTAAAATGCCTTGTAACTGCTATTGCACATAACGAATTATATACTGAAAACATTCCAGGAAGTGATAATGCAACGTCCATATTGATAAGTCCCTGACACTTATATGTAAGGCCAATCTTTCCCGGTTCATGAAGCAGCTTAACATCCACAGCCCTTATGTCTGCTGCCTCTGACACTCCATAGCTTTCTGTCATACATATAGAATTCTTTAATATATCTTTCGTATGCTTATCATCAGCATTCACTATTCCTGTCCTGCATTGCTTAAAAAGTTTAGCCTTACATTCAAGATATTCTTCAAACGAAGCATGCTCATCAGGTCCTATATGGTCTGGTTCAAGATTAGTAAACACACCTATATCAAACATAATACCAGCTGTTCTATCAAGCTTAAGTCCCTGTGAAGAGACCTCCATAACCACAGCCTTGCAGCCTGCATCAACCATCTTACGGAATGTTTCATGGATCTGTAGAGACTCTGGCGTTGTATTACATGAAGGAATCGTTTCATCACCTATCACAGTTTCTATAGTTCCTATAAGACCTGTTTTTATTCCACATGCACATAAAACATTCTTGATCATATAAGTTGTAGTTGTCTTACCCTTCGTTCCAGTAATACCTATAGTGAACAGCTTCTTGTCAGGATTACCATAAAATGCAGCTGACATAAGTGCAAGTGCAAGTCTTGTGTTATCACATTCTATTAACGTAACATCACCAGATGGAACCTCATAATCAGAGCCCTTCTGTACAACTATGACAGCTGCCTTATCCTTAATCTGCCCTATATACTTATGTCCGTCACTCACTGCTCCCACAATACATACAAATATTCCACCATCTGTTACTTTTCTTGAATCTGATGCAATACCGGTAACATCTGTATCAACACTGCCCTTTAATAATGTATATTCAAACTTTTCTATTTCATTATCCGCACATATGTCCAATATATTCTTAAGCTGCATAATTAGTCCTCCCGATAAACATTCAACATCATATCTGCCAATTAGAATAATCCTGTTATTCTTTCTTCTTTTTCATCATAGTCTATACCTTCCGCTGCTGGTACCTTAGGTAAACCTGGCATAGTAAGCACCTTTCCTGTAAGCGCAACCACAAAGCCTGCACCTGCATCAACATATACCTCTCTTATATTGATAGTAAAGCCTTCTGGTCTTCCAAGCTTAGCCGCATCATCAGAAAGTGAATACTGTGTCTTAGCCATACATACTGGGAAGCTGCCAAATCCCATCTGTGTAATATGATCAAGCTCTTTTTTAGCCTTGGCATCATATGTTACACCATCAGCACCATATATTTCTTTTGCAATCTTTAATATTTTATCTTCAAGTGGAAGTTCATCCTCATATAATGGTTTAAAATCACTCTTCTTGTTTTCTAAAGTCTTAAGCACCTTATCAGCAAGCTCCTGTCCGCCTTCTCCGCCTTTAGCCCATACATTTGAGAGTGCGAACTCACATCCTAAATCTTCACAGTGTTTTTTAATGAATTCATATTCTTCCTGTGTATCTGTAATAAATGAATTCAATGTTACAATAACAGGTACTCCATACTTATGCACATTCTCGATATGCTTATCAAGGTTAACTATACCCTTCTTTAAGGCTTCCATATTTTCTTTTCCAAGTTCAGTCTTAGGAACACCACCATTGTATTTTAATGCCTTAACTGTTGCTACAATAACTGTTGCCGCTGGTTTAAGTCCTGCTTTTCTACACTTTATATCAAAGAACTTCTCAGCTCCAAGATCAGCTCCAAAACCAGCCTCTGTAACTGCTACATCTGCAAGCTTCATAGCAAGCTTAGTTGCTCTTACTGAGTTACAGCCATGTGCTATGTTAGCAAATGGTCCTCCATGTACAAGCACTGGTGTACCTTCAAGTGTCTGTATCATATTAGGCTTTATAGCATCCTTTAAAAGGGCTGCCATAGCTCCTGTTGCTTTAAGATCAGCTGCTGTAACTGGATCTCCTGCATAATTATATGCAACTATTATCTTTGAAAGTCTTTCTTTTAAATCCTTCATGTCTTCTGCAAGACATAATATAGCCATGATTTCTGATGCAACTGTTATAATAAAATGATCTTCTCTTACAACACCATTTGGCTTATCGCCAAGTCCTATAACGATATTTCTTAACGTTCTGTCATTCATATCCATACATCTTTTCCAGACAATACGCTTAGTATCTATGCCAAGTGCATTACCCTGATGGATATGATTATCTAACATGGCTGCTAAAAGATTATTAGCTGATGTTATGGCATGGAAATCACCCGTAAAATGCAGATTAAGATCCTCCATTGGAACAGCCTGTGCATATCCGCCTCCTGCTGCTCCACCCTTTATGCCAAAACATGGTCCAAGTGATGGTTCTCTTAATGCAGCTATTGCATTAACTCCTCTCTGACATAAGGCTTCTGTAAGTCCAAGACTTATAGTAGTCTTTCCTTCACCTGCTGGAGTTGGATTGATAGCTGTTATAAGAACAAGCTTTCCATCTTCTTTGTTTTCAACCCTGTGTATAAGTTCATCAGATAACTTGGCCTTATATTTACCATACATTTCAAGTTCATCCTCTGTAACTCCTACCTTAGCCGCTACATCCTTAATATTTAATAATTTTGCTTCCTGTGCGATTTCGATATCACTCTTTACTGCCATGTCTTTATCCTTTCCGTGTCATATGTGACACCTACAAAGTATTTGTTTTCTTTTTAGTTTATTTCTTTTGTGCTTATTATAGCATGTATTACTCTTTATTTACCCTGCACTCATGAACCTGCACTATTTATATAGGCCTCAAACTCTTCCTTATCCATAAGAACTTTTCTTGGCTTTGTTCCTATCTCAGGTCCTACTACACCTGCATCTGAAAGCTGATCCATGATTCTTCCTGCCCTGTTAAAGCCTATCTTAAACTGTCTTTGCAGCATACCTATAGAGCCTCTTTCTCTTTCTATAACAAACCTTCCTGCATCCTCAAACAGGGTATCTTTATCATCCTGCCTGTCAACAGCAGAACTATCTGATGTCTTTTGTGCAACAGTTTCTGCTATGCTCTCATCATATTGTGCTTCCTCAGTCATATTTTCCTTAAGAAAATCAACAACTCTTGATACTTCTTCATCCGATACAAAGGCTCCCTGCACTCTTATAGGCTTAGGAATGTTAGATGGGAAGTACAGCATATCTCCTTTACCAAGAAGTTTTTCAGCTCCATTCATATCCAGAATAGTTCTGGAATCAACACCTGATGATACCGAAAATGCGATCCTTGATGGAACATTAGCCTTGATAAGTCCCGTAATTACGTTAACGGATGGCCTCTGCGTTGCAATAACCATATGTATGCCCGCTGCCCTTGCAAGCTGTGCAAGCCTGCATATAGCATCTTCCACTTCTCCTGGTGCAACCATCATAAGATCCGCAAGTTCATCAACAATTATAACTATCTGAGGTAGTTTTTCAACAGGGGCCTCTCCTTCCTTAACATCCATCTTTCCGACTGCATCATTATATCCTTTAAGATTACGTACTCCCATATCAGCAAAAAGCTTATATCGTTTCGTCATCTCGTTGACTGCCCAGTTAAGTGCGCCTGCAGCCTTCTTAGGATCTGTGACAACAGGGAGAAGAAGATGTGGTATTCCGTTATATGTACTAAGCTCAACTACCTTAGGATCCACCATGATCATTTTAACTTCATCTGGTCTTGCTTTATATAAAATACTCATGATGATTGTATTTATACATACTGATTTACCTGAACCTGTTGCTCCTGCAATAAGAAGATGAGGCATTTTAGCTATATCTGCTACTATCGTCTTGCCAGCTATATCCTTTCCAGCTGCAAATGCAATCTTAGATTGGTTATTCTTAAATGCTTCATTTTCAATAAGTTCTCTTAAATACACACTGCCGGCTTCCTTGTTAGGAACCTCAATACCAATAGCCGACTTACCTGGAATAGGAGCTTCTATTCTTATGTCCGCAGCTGCCAGACTTAGTTTAATATCATCTGCAAGCGAAACTATCTTACTCACCTTAACACCAAGCTCTGGTTTTAATTCATATCTTGTAACCGCAGGTCCACAGCTTATATCTGTTATATCTACCTTAACACCGAAATTCTGGAGTGTCTGCTTAAGCGTGATTGCTGTATTTCTGTTTTCGCGTTCAAGATTAGCAGATGATGACTTTGTGTTTCTGTTAAGCAGACTCACAGGTGGAAACTTATATTCCCTGACATGCCTTGCAGCTTCTGGCATAATACTGCTGGCAGTTTTTTGTGAAACAGCCTGCTTATTATGTTGTGTGCTTACTGCATTGCTTACTTCCTCATTATCATACGATGTTATATTCTCATCATGATTTATATCATCTGCTGTATCGCATATCTCTTCGGTATCATATGCATCTGCATCATTATATGCATTTTTTTCATTATATATATTTCCTTCATCCGCTGTGTCATATATATCAGCATTGTATTCCTCCGATACCTCGGGATCATATTCTGTCAGTTCCTTCTCTTTTTCATCCGGATATTCTGTATCATGTTCTTCGTAATCGTCTTCTCTTGTACTTATTGTTTCATCATATGACATACCATGATCCAAAGCTGTATTATCGTTATCCTGCCTGTCACTATGCACTTCCCATATATCAGAAGTTCTGTTTATGTTGTTATGCTTTTCTGGTATGATCAGTGGATCATATATATCATCCATATACACATCATCATCATTGGCTACAGGCTGTATTTCATGTATATCTATATCCTGATTAGCTGTCTCTGGCTGTGTATCCTGTATTGTAAGATCTTTAGTCACTCCTCTTACAACATTATTCATACGCGCATTAGCCATAGCCTCTTCTTTAGCTTTTTTAGCTGCTATGATCTGCTCTTTTTTTTCTAATCTTCTTATTCTTGCCTGATGCTTTTCATTCTCTCTCATAGCACGATATTCTTCATCACTCATACCGCTGTCTTTCCTGCTCATTGAAGAATGTTCCCTATATGCAGAATAATCTTCTCTTGCTTCTTTTACAAGCCTGTGTCCACCATTCCTTAGTCCACCTATAAATGATTTTTCTGTTATCAATATAACACATATTATTGCAAGAATAATCAAAATCACCATAGTTCCTGCCATACCAAGCGGACTTAGTATCTTACATAAAATCCCTCCAAACAGACCACCGCCTGTTTTATGCTCTGAACAATATGTAAAATATGAACCAACGGAATCCCTGATATCTGGTTTGTTAGTCATTCTCTGCCATATTGCTGCTGTTATCACGGATAAGACATAAACTGCTGCAGCTTTAATACGCATGACACCTATTATGTCCTTGTTAGCAAGCATAAACAATATACTTCCTGCTACTATAAATGGAATTATATACGCAGCTATACCAAACAGCCCGAACATAAACCACTTAATTGCCTGTCCTACCATACCAGCCATATTAAAATTACTTAATAATAAAATTATTGTACATGCAAATGCTAATAATAAGATTATCTCATCTCTTAATGCATTATTCTGTGGTTGTGGCTGCTGTGATGCAGTACCTGTACCCTTCTTTGTGGAACTCTTTTTTGACGGAGTTCTGCTGGCGTTTGATGTTCTTGCTCCAGTTGTTTTAGAAGTTTTACTCTTTGATGTTCTATTATTGCCTTGACTTCTGCTCTTCTTAGTGTTTGAAGCCATAATTTTCCAAATCCTCCATCATAATCTTATACACATCTCTAATCTAATGTGTTTTAATCTATAACTTATTTAGTATAACATTTCCATTATTTTAACGCAAGAAAGATGCCACATATACTAACGTACCCATACATCATGGATCATTGGTATGTGACATCTTTCTGTTCATAATTTCATGTATTGCTTAAGAATCACTGCTTAGTCTTAGTCTTCATCATCACTGGCAGCCTCAGCAAAACCCTGACGCTTTCTTGCCATGTCATCACTTTCAAGATATTCATCATATGTTGTAATCTTATCAATAAGCTGTCCCGATGGAACTATCTCCATAATACGATTAGCTGTTGTCTGTATAAACTGATGGTCATGAGATGTGAAAAGTGCAACACCAGGGAACTTAATAAGTCCGTTGTTAAGTGCTGTAATTGATTCCATATCAAGATGATTAGTAGGATCATCAAATATAAGTACATTAGAACCCATAATCATCATCTTTGATATAAGACATCTTACCTTTTCTCCACCTGAAAGTACCTTAACTTTCTTAACACCATCGTCACCAGCAAAAAGCATACGTCCAAGGAAACCTCTTACATATGTTGGATCTGGATCTGGTGAATACTGTGTAAGCCATTCAACTATAGTATCTTCTCTGTTAAACTCTGCTGCGCTGTCCTTAGGGAAATATGCCTGTGAAGTTGTAACACCCCACTTATAAGATCCTTCATCAGGCTCCATATTACCAGTAATAATGTTGAACAATGTTGTTGTTGCAAGCTCATTAGAACCAACAAATGCAATCTTATCTTCCCTGTTTACTATAAATGATATATTATCAAGAACCTTAACTCCATCTATAGTCTTAGATATACCTTCTACTGTAAGTACTTCATTACCAATCTCTCTTGATGGTCTGAAATCTATATATGGATACTTTCTACTTGATGGTCTTATCTCATCAAGTTCAATCTTCTCTAATGCTCTCTTACGCGATGTAGCCTGCTTAGACTTAGATGCATTAGCAGAGAATCTCTGGATAAAGTCCTGAAGTTCCTTAATCTTTTCTTCCTTCTTCTTGTTAGCTTCCTTCATCTGCTTAATGATGAGCTGGCTTGATTCATACCAGAAATCATAGTTACCTGCATAAAGCTGAATCTTGGCATAATCAATATCTGCTATCTGTGTACATACTTTGTTAAGGAAATATCTGTCATGTGATACAACTATAACAGTATTCTCAAAGTTAATAAGGAACTCCTCAAGCCATGCTATAGCATCAAGATCAAGGTGGTTAGTAGGCTCATCAAGTAAAAGAATATCTGGATTACCAAAAAGTGCCTTAGCAAGAAGAACCTTAACCTTCTCACTACCATTTAGTTCTGACATATTCTTATAATGAAGATCTGTAGTAATGCCAAGTCCGTTAAGCAGCTGTGCAGCATCTGATTCTGCTTCCCATCCGTTCATATCAGCGAATTCTGCTTCAAGCTCACTTGCCTTATTACCATCCTCTTCTGTGAAATCTTCCTTGGCGTATATAGCCTCTTTTTCTTTCATTATTTCATAAAGTCTTGTATTACCCATAATAACTGTATCAAGAACTGTATAATCATCATATTTAAAGTGATCCTGTTCAAGGAAAGATAATCTCTGACCTGGTGTTATAGTTACATCTCCCTTACTTGGTTCAATCTGACCTGTAAGAATCTTTAAAAATGTTGACTTACCAGCACCGTTGGCACCTATAAGTCCATAACAGTTTCCTTCTGTAAACTTAATATTTACATCTTCAAAAAGGGCCTTTTTACCTATACGAAGTGTTACGTTGTTTGCACTAATCATTAAATCATTCCTCCATTAATGGTTAACTTAACCAGTTCATTTATATTGTGGACTACCATATTTATTCCTGGTAGTTATAATCATATCTGATTATATGGACATTAAGAGTAATTTTAACACTTATATCGTCTAAACATAATAAGCCACAATACTAAAACATAACAATTATATATGGTAAACGAATTAAAAGCAAGCACTAATAATATTGTGAATTATAATTGTAAATTATAATGATGTCGGGGTCAAAAGCCCACGACTTTGATACCTACAGATTGTTCCGTGCTACGCACTCCCACAATCCTACCTGATGTTCGTAGCAAAAGGCATTTTACGACTCCATGTTAAAAATATCACTCGTTACACCAAGAACAATATCCATCGCATATGCATAAGTTTTTTCATCAGCTGTATTAGAAGAATTCTTTATGGCAACTGCATCTGAAAACCAGCTGCATCTTGATGGATATGCTTCATGTGGCATATTATTAACAACATATACCTTTATTAACCCCTTCTTATGAAGCTTTCTGGCAAGTTCAATATAATAAAGAGCACTTACGCTTAAAAACAGTTCATCCGATACAACCATTACTATATATCTATGCTTTATAAATAACTTCTTTGTTTCTTCAATGCTAAGATCCCATATATCATCTGTCACATTCTGTCCTTTGTAAACATTGCATACATCCATCCCCATACTATCAAGATGTTCCATAAGACTATCCACCTCAGCCCATCTCTTTTGTAAATTAAATAATAACAAAAAAACACCTCCCAATAATAAAATATAAGCCCTGCACTCCGCCGTGCATGTCCAAGTGAGCTCCGCTCTCTTGGACTGTCGGGCTTTCGCCCTATCAGACTTAATTCCAAATCAGAACTTTGTGCAAGCACAGTTCTGGTTTAGAATTAAGTCTGGCACGGCTCAATGCTTACGCACATTGTAGCACATTTTTGGGGGGATTATTGGGGGATGTTGTATGTTGTTGTTGTTTTGTTGTAATCCGTTAGATTTTTGCTGTCATGTAAATATTTTTTGATATATTTTATGTCAGTATAATAATTATGCTGTTATTGTAGTTCCAGTTTTACCTGCAAGTCCTTCCTTTGCTTTTTCAAGGTTGGCTATAACTGCTTTTCTATCAGAATCTGCTGTAACAAATCTTATAGATGCATCTACCTTAGGGAATGTTGTTTTAGCTGGGAAATGTCCAGCCTTAATGTACTGATGAAGCTCTGTTGCTGTCACTTTATCAAACTCTTTCTCATCAGCTGTCCCTTTACCTATTGTTAATCTATCATAAGCTGTAAGGAAAAGAAGTGTTTCAGCTCCTACAAGTTCAGCTAACTTAGCAGCTGTATAATCTTTTTCTATGATAGCTGACGCTCCCTTAAGATGAGAACCCTGCTGTAACACTGGAATTCCACCACCACCTGCAGCTATAACCACCTGGTCAGCATCAAGAAGTGCCTTAACTGCATCTATTTCATATATATCTATAGGCATAGGTGATGCAATGATTCTTCTGAACTTTCCTGGTTCTTCTTCTATTACGTAATTGCCTTTATCTTCCTCAGCCTCGGCCTCAGCCTTTGTCATATATCTTCCTATTATCTTAGATGGCTCAGAAAATGCTATATCAAAAGGATCAACTCTTACCTGTGTAATTATAGTAGAAACCGTCTTATATATACCTCTGTTAAGAAGTTCTTCCCTTATGGCATTCTGAAGATCATATCCTATATATCCTTCACTCATAGCTCCACATACTGACATAGGTGCAACTGTTCTGTCTTCTGGCTCAAGTCTTGCAAACTCTGTCATAGCAGTCTGAATCATGCCAATCTGTGGTCCATTACTATGTGTAATAACTACCTGATACTTTGCCTCTACAAGATCAGCAACAGCTTTTGCCGCTTTTTTTACATTAGTCTGCTGTTCTGGAAATGTAACTCCAAATGAATTTCTTCCCAAAGCAACTACTATTCTTTTCTTTTCCATATCACAAACCTCTCAATTCTTCACGATATTCACATAAAACCTTCAAAAACGAATTAAGTGTTAATACATTATATATTATTTTGTGTTAAAAAGCAAACAATTAGTTGTATTCACGGATATTCCTGGATACTCGAATACTTTAAAAAACAAACAATCAGAACTTTTAAGTCTATACAGAATAAAATAACTATATAAGGACTTTCTAATTTTATAAAAAGGATAAATATTTATGAATAAAAAAAATATTGGTGTTGCCGTACTTGATACTGGCATTTACAGACATATAGATTTTGACAACAGGATAATAGCTTTTAAAGATTTTATAAACAATAAGAACATTCCCTATGATGATAGTGGTCACGGAACACATGTTTCCGGTATAATCGCAGGAAGTGGAAAAGCAAGCAATGGGCGTTTCAAGGGAATAGCACCTATGAGCCAGATTATATCAGTTAAGGTTCTTGACTCATATGGCAATGGCAAAATAGGCAGTGTCATAGATGGCGCTAACTGGATAATCAACAATAAAGACATTTACAATATAAAGGTTGCAAATATATCCTTTGGAACAACTCCAAACAGCAATGTAGATATTGAAAATACAATCCGACTTATAAAACACATAGAAAATATGTGGCATAACGGCATAGTTGTTGTTGCAGCCGCCGGTAATAATGGTCCATGTGCCAAAAGTATTACAGCTCCTGGTACAAGTCATATTATAATAACAGTTGGATCTATGGATGATAAAACATTTCATTCAGGGCGTGGACCTACCACTGACGGTTTTCCAAAACCAGAACTTGTTGTCGCTGGTTCTAACATCACAGCATGCAGTAACCGAAAAAATGGATATTCCACAAAAAGTGGAACATCCATGTCAGCACCTATAGTCAGCGGAGCTATTGCACGTCTTCTCACCAGTCATGACATGACACCTGAAGAAGTCCGCTGCCGTCTTAAAAAATGTTGTAACAAAGTTAACCTCCCACACAACCAGCAGGGCTGGGGTCACCTTGATATCATAAAATTCATTACTATGAAAACATAGCTTATTTAATAAAAGGATAAATATTTATAAATCCTGCATTCTGCTGTTCTGCCAATTCTCTTGAATATTGAAGCACATCAAGCATAATATACTGTATAGCTATCATAGCCAATGCAATCAGTATAAGAATCACTAAAGGAATCCACTTATGCTTTTTTAAACGATCCATAAGTTTACCGTTGCCTTTGCCACCTCTGCTATTATTTTTATTATTCTTAAAATAACTGCTGTCTACCATATTATCTCCATTTCATTATTCATATTTGTTTCTTTAACATCAAATATAAATTTTTCTTTACGTTATAATCATATCATTTTAAAAAAGCATTGGCAATTATATATATGTTATTTATTAATATTTGCTATTATAGACCTTTTTGACCGCCTTTACTTCACGCAGTATATGATTTCTGCGCTTTTTACTAAAGAGCAAACGCACAATCCGGTAAAACCAATATGCCGGTATCAGGAACTTGTGCTTTACCAATAACGGATAATTCTCATACAGCTCCATTCCCGGAAATACTCTATGCCAATAATATGTCAGCTTTGATAGTTTTCCCCTTCCATCCGTCTTTTTCTGTTTCTCAATGCGGTTTTCTATCATCCGCTCAAAGGTTCCATACACACCGGAAGAAAGGTAATACTTTAGCATCTCCATCTCATCAGCCGACAGAGATTGTTCGAAAGAAACTCTGTCATATATCTGCTGTGATGAAAACACTTTCCTACAGAGTCTGCGGTTGCATTTCTCAAAATCCATGATTCCAAGCTTTCTGCACTCTGTCTGGATATAGTCAAAATCAAGTGATTCTTCCTTTGCATTAAGATATGCATAGAAATCCAACAATGTACGAATACCTGTTCCACTTCCGCTGTAATGCTTATAGGCATGACTTGTGATGTAAATATAAAAATCCTCATCACTCATATGATATCCGTAGCTGCCCTCCGGCTGGTCAGAAAGCAGACGACTCTTTATATCGCTGTAATATTCCACCCATCTTTCATCATTTCCCCTGCCATAGAGTGAGCGGTGCATCTCAAAGTTATAGACTGGCGGCTTCTGGTAGACATCATGGTTTCCCTTGCCTACAGACTCCGTCTCATAACCTTCAGAACACATATGTTTTTCAACACGCTCCCATGCGTCTGCATCAAATAAAATATCATTATCCGACATCTGCCGCATTCCGATTGATGGATAATACTCCTTTAAAACAATGTCCTTTAAAGGCAGATACCATATATGCTCCCTGTCCATCCATGCACAGAGCTTCTTTCTCTCTTCATCAAAGAGAAGGACCTTGCGGACAGCCTTTACCATGCGCTCTTTCCAGTATTTTGGCAATACAACTCCTGCCTGCTTTAACGTCATACCAGTCAGCGCATCTATGAAATGTTTTGCACTCATGCGAAAAAGCTCTTTTCTGTTTTCCTCATTTGTGCGATAACGCTCCAGACATTTTTCATCCGGTTTACACTTACTGTTAATTCCAAATGAAACCAGATAAATCATGTCATAGGCAATCTGATTTATATATTCTGTATTAGTTTTTTCCATCTTTCTCTCCAAATGCAACCTGCCTGTCACACAGCTTTAATGCTGCCGGACGGTGGGTTACAATAATCACTGTCTTATCTGTCATGCTGCGAAGGTTTTCAAGCACGGTTTCTTCTGTCCCGGCATCCAGTGCACTTGTAGCTTCATCCAAAAGAAGTACCGGTCGGTCGGAATAAATAGCTCTTGCGATTGCAAGTCTCTGCATCTGTCCTTCAGAAAGTCCTAAGCCCCGCTCGCCAAGAAGTGTATCTATGCCCTGTTCCAGCTCTGCGATAAAACCATTTGCACAGGCAATCCGTAGGGCTCTGTAAATACCTGATTCATCGCCGCTCTTGTCTTTATCAGAAAATGTAATAATATCCCGGATACTTCCGCTCATAAGCTGATTTCCCTGAGGCACATAAGCAAACATATTACGCCTGCACCCATACACTTCTCCGGCATCTGCTGTATACAAGCCCATCAAAAGCTTTAACACAGTACTCTTGCCACAGCCACTCGGACCGGTAAATGCCACAAACTCGCCTTTTCGTATCTCTAAGCTGTAGTCCTTTAATACGATTGGCATAACCGTATCTCCCTCGGTAATGACCGGTGGAAGATATGTAAAATCAACATGCGACAAGCCGAAGGTGTTTGCTTATGTGTGATAAAGAAGTAATAGAAGTGTAAAAAATTTTGCCTTTCCTA
>ERZ773204.39-NODE-39-length-82004-cov-6.043307_pt1 | contig 82004 bp, 88 predicted proteins | sample MGYA00581007_ERZ773204 | MGnify/ENA primary metagenome ERZ773204 (study PRJEB29015, sample SAMEA2737757) | human gut metagenome | biome: human gut; feature: human-associated habitat; material: faeces | place: China | collected 2012 ... | reverse complement strand
ATTCCTATCAGAATCACTGCGCATCCTCGCGGAGCGTTTATCTCAGTCGGAGACCCACCTCCCACTGAGACAAATTTGCTATTACTCGCCACCTAAAGAGGTGGGACTCTTCTCGACTGAGATAAAACTTACAAATGGAGGAAACCACAGTGAATAGAAAATCACCTATTATCATCGGAATTGCCGGAGGAACTGGTTCAGGAAAATCCACTTTTACAAACCGTCTGAAAGACGCATTTGGTGATCAGGTGACCGTGCTTTACCACGACAACTACTACCGCGCCCACGACGATATGCCATTTGAACAGCGCAAAAAGCTGAACTACGACCACCCGGATGCATTTGAGACGGAGCTGCTTCTTGAGCATCTCAACAAACTGAAAAACTGGGAGGCAATCGACTGTCCAACCTACAACTACGCCAACCACAACCGCGCCGAAGCAACCATTCACATCGAGCCGCGCCCGGTTATCCTGTTGGAGGGCATTCTCGTTCTCTATGACGAAGCACTCCGCAATCTGCTCGACATCCGCATTTTCGTCGATGCCGACGCCGACGAGCGCATCCTCCTCCGAATCTTACGTGACACGAAAGAGCGCGGACGCGATATCGAAAACATCATCGATCAATACCTGACCACCGTCAAACCGATGCATGCCCTCTTTGTAGAACCGACCCGCGCCTATGCGGATGTGGTTACCAACAGCGGGCGGAATGAGGTTGCATTCTCGCTGGTGCGCGGGGAGATTGCACGGCTGCTGGATGAGGCGAAGGCGAGAGAATAATATTTCAAAATATTGGGATCATCGAGGTCACAAATGAGGTCATCGAGGTCATGATTTGATTTCTGACCTCAATGACCTCATTCTGACCTCGATTTACACACCAAAAAGCAGCGGTATCACACTGTCAGCGCTCCATTCTTTTTTGAATGTCTCGCTGCTGCCGATACCGCCGCTTTTTCCTATATACTTTTTCTATGATATCTGCTCTAACATAACATTTTGTTTAATTCATCATCACACAGCTCTGCTCGATCTCAATCTGGCTCTCCGCAATCACTCCTTGAAACTGTTCATATTCCGCCGGTTCCATCCGCCAGGCAATTCCACAGCCTGCTGAGAGTTCGCGTGGGACAGGCACCAGGCGCCCTCTGATTCCCTGTTCCCGGCAGAATGCCTCCATCTCCATCGCCGCAGCCGTCGTGTGAAAGGTAAAAATCCGATATTCCCGTTTCTGCCTCATCATTTCCACCTATTTAATATTCCAGAGCAGCATCACGCTTCAAAGGTAATGGTGAAACAGCCGTTTTCCAGCACCTTGGTGTGCCCCTCTTTTCCATGATACTCCAACGTGCGCTCAATATTCGTCCGGGTGTGTGCCTCATCGCCAAGCACACGGATCTGTTTTCCCGGATGTTCATCCATCGCATCCATCACCATCAAAACCGGTTCCGGACAGGAGAGTCCCCGCACATCTACCTCAACAAAATCTGACATTTTCCGTTTCCTCTTTTCTTTATTTCTTTCTACGTTTCATATTTGCCGCTGCAATCACGAATAACAGGGCAATACATACAATTACGGCAATTTTGCCCGGCATCGCCGGACCACCCAAAACGGCTGCCTCTGTCTCGGTTGCCGCTTTTGCTGCCGCACCAACCAGGTTAAAATTGTGTGCAAGTGCCGCCCCTAACAGCATTCCCAGAAAGGTTACCGCACTGTCCGAGGAGCCCTGCCCTGCCAGAATGATCTGACGCAGCGGGCATCCGCCAGCCAGAACGGCTGCAAATCCAACGGCATACATACCCAGAATATTCCAGAGATGCTGGGAGTGCGCGATCGGCTGACCGGAAAAGCTCAAATGGAAATTGCCAGTTGCAAGGTTAAAAATCAGCATGACTGCAAACAGTGCACCGATAATGCTGAGCAGATCAAAGTTTTTCATCAGAATCACATCACGGATGCTACCTGCAAAACACATACGGCTCTTCTGTGCCAATGCACCAATCAGGAGAGCCGCAACCAGGGAAATCAGAACCGGTGCGTGCTTGCTTCCCGGTCCTTCCGTGCTGGCTGCGTATACGCCTGTTACTGCTCCAATGATAAAAAGCGCCAGAAGGAGCACCGGAAGCACATATCCGCTTGATTTCTGCGTCTCATACGCTCTGCCCAGCGAAAATCCCTTTTTCAGGAAGAACGAACCAGTTGCAATACCGCCTGCAAATCCAACCAGCGCTACATACGCATTCAGGTCACCGGCTGCCATACGCAGAACCATACGCAGCGGACACCCTAAGAATACCAGCGCGCCAATTACCATGATCGCACCCAGAACAAAGCGGATCATCGGTGAAGAACCTGCTGTCGCCCTATACTCGTTCGTCACCAGTGAGATTGCAAATGCTCCCACTGCAAATCCTACAATCTCCGGACGGAAATACTGAACCGGTGCTGCTGAGTGAAGTTTCAGCGCGCCCGCCGTATCACGTACGAAGCACGCAATACAGATCGCCATATTGGCCGGATTTCCAAAATACGCCAGCAATGCTGCCAGCACACCCACAAGCGCGCCTGCCACTGCCAGCTTCCATGTCTTGTCAAATACTTTCATACCTGCCTCCTTTTTTATTTCATGTACTCTTAAAGTTTTTCTCACCCTCGTCATTGTGGGTGATTTCACGCACCACACTCGCATTTCATCAATACATATCAGAAATTTGAGTGCATCTGGCAAAAAAATCATCTCACAAAATCAAACAAGAAAAATTTCAAGCGCGTACATTTCATGGATCTATCCATACTTTCCGCAGACAAGTATAACATCCTGTATTTTTATGGTAAAATCGTTTATATTGATATTTGCTATAAACTTATTGATATTTTCAATAAATAAAGCTACACTCTTCTTTAGAGATTGTTTTCACCTGTCTACTATTCATTTTAATTTTGGATTTTATCACAGAATCATTAAAAATTGATTTTATCTATAGAAAGGATTTTAAATATATGGACATCCGCCAATTAGAAGCTTTCGTGTACACCGTCAAATATCAGAGTTTTTCGCTTGCCGCCCAGAAGCTGTACATCTCACAGCCGACTGTCAGCGCCCACATCCGCAGTCTGGAGGAGGAATTTCACACCCAGCTTTTAAAGCGCACCACCAAATCGCTCTCCCTGACTCCTGCCGGGACAAAATTATATTCCTATGCCACGGAGATTCTGACCCTGCAGCAGAAAGCAATCGTGGAACTCGCCAACGAGACGAAACCGCAGCTTCGGATCGGCGCATCCTCCGTTCCGTCCCTTTATTTTCTGCCGGAACTTTTAAGCGCTTATCACGCAGTTCATCCTGATATCCGTGTCTATGCCTCCTGCTCAGACAGCCTGGACGTTGTACATAAGGTGGATGACGGCATCTGCGACATCGGTCTGGTCGGAACTACTACCTCGGACACCTCCTGCGAATTTCTCCCCTTTGCCTCCGATGAGCTTGTGATCGCTGCCCCCGCCACACCGCATTATCAGGCTTACCAGTCTATTCCATCACCGCTGGATGCCCTCTTAAAAGAACCGTTTCTGCTCCGGGAAGATAATTCCGGCACAAAACAGGAAACCCTTTATTTCCTGAAAAATAAAGGGCTTTCACTCGATGATTTAAATGTTATTGCCGTGATGGACGATGCCGCCGCCCTCAAGCAATGTATCATGCTGGGAATGGGCATCTCCATTCTCTCAAAAGCAACTGTGCAGGCAGACGCACGGCAGGGGAAACTGCTTCTCTTTCCGCTTGGGGAAGCTGCCTTTCTCCGGAAACTCTATCTGGTGTATTCACCGGTTAAGTATATGGCGGAGGAAGGCGGGGTGTTTTTGGAATTTGCGAAGAGGTTTTATCAGCTATAACTGTCCAGCATTATCAACCCCCATAAAAGTGCTTTCTAAATTTCCTACGCCTCTTCCCCCACCAACAACCCATACAACGTCGGCTTCACATGCAATTCCTTCATCATTGTCTCTAATGCCGCCCCGTCTGCTTTCTTGCCCTGGCGGATCGCACGGATCATGATGTTTTTCGGTGTGTGTTCCATGTCGATGAATTCGAGAATCTGCGTCCGGTAGCCGGACATTTCGAGGAGCTGCCCACGGATTCCGTCGGTCAGAAGCGCCGACATACGTTCTTTCAGAAGGCCGTACTGTAAAACCGGCGACAGAAGGTCGTTCTGAATCTGCTTGTTAATCTCATGCTGACAGCATGGAACGGAAAGAATGACTTTTGCGCCCCATTTGACCGCTTTTGCCAGCGCATAATCGGTCGCTGTATCACAGGCGTGCAGCGTCACGACCATATCGACCTGATCGACGCCCTCATATCCGGCGATGTCGCCGTGCAGGAAGGTCAGGTTCTCAAATCCAAACTTCTTGCTCAGGCGGTTGCAAAGCGCAATGACATCTTTTTTCAAATCCAGACCGATGACACGGATCGAATATTTTTTCAGTACATGCAGATAGTAATACATCGCAAACGTCAGATATGATTTCCCGCATCCGAAATCAATGATCGTATTCGTCCGGTTCGGATCGAGATTCGGAAGTACATCCTCAATAAATTCCAGGAAACGGTTGATCTGGCGAAATTTGTCGTAGCGGGATTTCACAACTTTGCCTTCTGCCGTCATGACACCGAGATCTACCAGAAATGGGACTGGGACGCCTTCCTGAAGGACGTATTTTTTAGTACGGTTATGGGATAACGAAGCCAGACGTTCTGAAAACGCTGCGGCATCCATGCCAGCCGACAGTCCTGTTCCGGCATTTTTCTGCTGTTTCGCATTGCTCTGCAGTTTACCATTTCCCTGTATTTTAGCACTTCTCTGCATCTTTCTGTTTTCGTGACTTGACTGACTCTGACCCGATTTTTCGAGCGAATTTTCTTTCACATCTGCATGACTCTTCGCCGGCATCTGCTTTCCAGCTTTCTGCACATCACCTGCTGCCACCGATACTGTCCGATTCTCTGCCCTTTTAACCCCCACCTTCTTCTCTTTGATCGTCACTGTCCCCTTCTTACTGATCAGAATATTGACAATCCCGTGAAGCGACGCGATCTCCGCATTGCGGTAACGGTTTTCCAGTTCTCCGAGCAGGTACTCGGCGGTCTTTTCTGCGTTCTGATTTTTCTGAAATGCCTGTTTTTCCGTAAATTCTTCCGTCTGAAAAGCAAGCGCCCCCCGCAGAAGCAGAGGACGCACGGTTAATTTCAGATAGGATTCACGGGTTCTCGGGTTGCTGAAAATGATTCGCTCCAGATCGGCATCGAGATACCGCAGAAGCACCTCTCTCAGTTCCTGTGATTTATCCATATGAAACTCCTATTAGTTCTTAAAGCTGTGTACTGGTGCCGGGATACGTCCGGTACGTTTGACAAAGTTGTCGCAGGAGAAACGGTTGACCGGAATGATCGGCGCATAGCCAAGCAGACCGCCGAACTCTGCCGTATCGCCCACTGTTTTTCCGATGACCGGAATCAGGCGGACTGCCGTTGTCTTCTGGTTGATCATGCCGATTGCCGCCTCGTCCGCGATGATACCGGCGATCGTGGTCGCTTTCGTATCGCCTGGGATCGCAATCATATCAAGACCTACAGAGCAGACACAGGTCATTGCTTCCAGCTTCTCAATCGTAAGCGCACCCTCAGAAACTGCATCGATCATGCCCTGATCCTCGCTGACCGGAATAAACGCACCACTGAGTCCGCCAACATAGGAGGACGCCATGATGCCGCCCTTCTTAACCTGATCATTTAACATTGCCAGCGCTGCTGTTGTACCCGGGGCACCGCTGCGCTCTAAGCCGATCTCTTCCAGAATCTCCGCCACACTGTCTCCGACTGCCGGAGTCGGTGCCAGCGACAGATCAATGATGCCAAACGGAACGCCCAGACGTTTGGACGCCTCCTGTGCTACCAGCTGTCCAACACGGGTGATCTTGAACGCCGTCTTCTTGATCGTCTCACACAGCACCTCAAAGTTCTCGCCACGTACCTTTTCCAGAGCCGTCTTTACAACTCCCGGACCGCTGACGCCGACGTTGATGATCGCATCCGCCTCAGTCACGCCATGGAATGCACCTGCCATGAACGGGTTATCATCCGGCGCGTTGCAGAATACAACCAGCTTCGCACAGCCGAGGGAATCATTGTCCTTCGTTGCCTCTGCGGTTGCCACAACCATCTCGCCCATCAGACGGACCGCATCCATGTTAAGACCTGTCTTGGTAGAACCGACATTGATGGAGCTGCACACACGGTCGGTGCAGGCAAGTGCCTGCGGGATCGAGCGGATCAGAAGCTCTTCCGCCGGTGTCATTCCCTTGGAAACCAATGCGGAATAGCCTCCGATAAAGTTGACGCCCACTTCTTTCGCTGCCTTATCAAGTGTTTTCGCAATCTCTACAAAATCCTCGCTCTTCTTGCAGGCACTTCCACCTACCAGCGCGATCGGAGTAACCGAGATACGTTTATTGACGATCGGAACCCCAAATTCACGTCCGATGGCATCGCCGGTCGATACAAGATCTTTCGCATAAGTTGTAATCTTATTGTAGATCTTCTCATTCATCTTCGCCAGATCACTGTCCACACAGTCTAAGAGGCTGATACCCATCGTGATCGTCCGCACATCCAGTTTTTCATGCGCGATCATGTTATTAGTTTCCAGAACTTCCTGCATGTTAATCATTGGTTTTACGTCCTTTCTGAAAATATTTGCTTAGATTCTGTGCATACTGGTAAAAATCTCTTCTCTCTGACAGAGAATCTTTACGCCGATCTCCTGTCCCAGCTTGTCCAGCTCATGCGCCATATCATCAAAGGATGTCTTGGAACCGGAAATATCCACGATCATCATCATATTGAAATATTCCTGCAGGATCGTCTGCGTGATGTCAAGAATGTTCATGTTGTGGTCAGCCAGATAATTACACGTTTTTGCAACGATACCGACGCGGTCCTGTCCAACGATAGTAATAATAATCTTACTCATAGCTTTCATCCTCCTGTGTGCTCTCCGTCCTATGGCGGAAATGTTTTTATGACTTACTAATTTCTATAAAAACTCAACTGCCATCCGGCTGCTGACTTTTACACCTAAAATGATATTCCGTTACTGGACACGTATGCGTGTACAGTAACGATATTTCTGTCAACCCCACACGTTTGTCCATGTCTCCAAGCCATAACCCCAAATATATCTTCTGGCTTGTTTTCAGACTTTGTATAACCAATTTTAATACTTTTACGTCTTCTACACCGTCACAATCTGCGACACTGCATCGCGTTTTGCCACTGTGATCGGGAAATCATTCGCCTTATACGGCGTATCTCCCTCTGTGATCTCCAGACGCACCGTCTCATATGCCAGCTCTTCGTAATTATTTTCCTTACTCAGATGCCCCAGGAAAATATGCTTCAAATTGTCATGCAGAATGGAACTTAAAAGCCGCCCCGCATTTTCATTGGAAAGGTGTCCGTAATCGCCTAAGATACGACGCTTCAGGTAATACGGATACGGTCCTGCCTCCAGCATTTTGACATCGTGGTTGGCTTCCAGCAAAATCGCATCCAGCCCCTGCAGATGGTCAATGATGTACTGGGAATAATGCCCCATATCCGTCGCCACCGCCACCGATCTTTTTTCATTCTGAACCCGGTAGGCAACAGGATTCGCTGCATCATGGTCGATCCGGAACGGTTTGACTTCCAGATCTCCTACCATAAAATCAACATCCGGCGTAATCGGGTGCATCAGATCTTCCGGAATCTCGCCAAGACTCTTGGAATCCTGAATTTCCTCTAATGTCTCTTTTGTGCTGTAAATAGGTGTGCCATATTTGCGCGCCAACACGCCGAGCCCTTTGATATGGTCGGAATGTTCATGCGTGATGAGAATTCCATCCAGTTCCCGCGCATTCAGCCCCAGGTCATTTAACCCCATCTCAATACGCTTGTTGCTGATCCCCGCATCCACCAGAACGTGGGTGTTGTCGCTTCCTATATAAATACAATTCCCGCTGCTGCCGCTGGCAATACTAACCATCCGCATATGTATCCTAATCCTCTTTTCCTAAAAATGACGCTATCTGCTTCCGAATATCCTCAATCCCACCGTTGTTGTCCAGCACACGCGTCGCAAAACTCCGGTAATCGTCCTCGGATGCCTGATTTGCCATGATGCTCCGGCATTTTTCCTCGCTGTAGCCGCGGCTTGCCATCAGACGCTTGATGCGGTTCTCCACCGATGTGTATACATACCAGATTTCATCAAACATCGCATTGTGGTCGTCATCATAGAGAGCTGCCTCCACAACGATGATCTCCTTGTCGGAATGGTTGATCGCATAGCGGATCTCCTCCCACGCCATCGGGTGGATGATGGCGTTCATCGTCTCCACCGCCTCTTTATTCTGGAAAATAAGCGCCGCCAGCTTTTTGCGGTCAATGCTGCCGTCCTTATTTAAAAAGGAATCACCCAGCGCCTCTACCACATGCTGATAGCCTTTCTTACCCGGCTCCATGAGCTGGTGAGCCACTTCATCTGCCTTAATAATTTCCGCGTCAAATTCCTCCTGCAGCACACGCAGGATCTCACTCTTACCGGAACCAACGCCTCCGGTAATACTGATTATCTTCATGTTTATCTGTACCTTTCCATTATTTCGTTTCAAACCACGAATTTCCCATCTTCATATCGATTTCCAGCTCCACCTGCAGCTGCGCCGCACGTTTCATCTCCGTCGCCAGAATCGACTGCACCTGTTCCAGCTCTTCTTTCCAGGTTTCAATCAGGAGTTCATCGTGCACTTGGAGGACAATGCGGGAACGCAGTCCTTCGCGGCGCAGGCGTTGATCGACGCGGATCATCGCAATCTTGATAATGTCGGCTGCAGTTCCCTGAATCGGGGAATTCATCGCCACACGCTCACCGAACGAACGCTGCATAAAATTGCCGGATTTCAGCTCCGGAATCGGTCTCACACGCCCATACATAGTCTTGACCTCGCCGTATTTCCTGCCCGTTTTTACCAGACCATCGAGGAAACGTTTGACATCCGGGTAGGTTTCAAAGTAACGCTCAATGTACTCGGTCGCTTCCTTGCGGGAAATACCGAGATCTTCGCCCAGCCCAAACGCGCTGATACCATATACGATACCGAAATTGACTGCTTTTGCATTGCGGCGAAGCTGCGGTGTCACTTCCTCAAGCGGCACATGGAATACCTGCGACGCCGTGATCGCGTGGATGTCCTCCGCCTGCCGGTATGCCTGGATGAGGTTCTTGTCATTCGACATATGCGCCAGCACACGCAGCTCAATCTGGGAATAATCAGCGTCAACCAGCACACAGCCCTCGCGTGGTACAAACAGCTTCCGGATCTCGCGTCCCAGCTCCATACGCACCGGAATGTTCTGCAGGTTCGGCTCTGTACTGCTGATACGTCCTGTCGCTGTGATCGTCTGGTTAAAGGTTCCGTGGATTCGTCCGTCCTCCCGGATAAATGCACCCAGCCCGTCCGCATAGGTCGATTTGAGTTTCGCCACCTGGCGATAGTCTAATACTTTCCGCACAACCGGATACTCCGGCGCCAGTTTTTCCAGCACATCCGCCGCCGTCGAATAGCCGGTCTTCGTCTTTTTGCCGCCCGGCAGGGACATTTTTTCAAATAAAACCTCACCCAGCTGCTTCGGGGAATTAATATTAAATTCACAGCCCGTCTCGGCGTAAATCTCCTGCTCCAGTTTCTCTACCTGCGTCTGGAGGCGTTCGCCGTAGGCTTTCAATTCCTCCCGGCGCACCTGAATACCTTCCTCTTCCATATGGTAGAGGCTGTAAATAACCGGCATCTCTATCTCATAAAAGAGATGCAGCATTCCATGTCTTCGAAGCTGCCCCAGCAGGATTTCCCGCGATTTCCACGCCGTATATGCCATGTAGCAGACACAATTCAACGCTTTCTCCGGCATTGTCTCAAATGCATCCGACAGCGCCGTTTTTCCAAGCAAATCGACCTGTGACGGCACGGTCATATCCAGGTAATCACGCGCCAGGTCATCATATCCATAGGTATCCTTGAGCGGATTTAACAGATACGCCGCCACGCCTGCGTCCATAACCGCACGGTTTCCTTCTGCATTCCGGATGCCGTCCACGATCCGGCGGCTATGATTTTTAAGAAATGGAAGCTGGATCTTGAGATCCAGAACCGTCACAGACGGAACCACCTCCATCAGGCGTTCCAGCTCCTCCGCCAGATACTGTCCGGTCAGAAATCCAACTGCCGGGATCGCATAGATCGATGTCCCGTCCAGGCAGAGTGCCAGTGCCACAACCTCTTCTTTTTCAATCACCAGCTGCGCTCCGATCTCCTCCGCGCGCTGTGCACGGTCAAAAATCACCTGTGCCTCGCCAAAATCATTTACCAAACGGAAAGATTTTTCCATTTCTGATGACGCAAAGGCGTCCTCACCAAATTTCTGCAGAATGGACTTAAATTCCAGCTGCTTCATATACTGATATGCCTCCGGCGTGTAAAGCGAATCCAGCTTCGCCTCCTCCAGCGAAAAACCAATCTCGCAATTGATGCGGATCGTTGCCAGATCCTTGCTCATCTGCGCCATGTCATAATGCTCCCGAAGCGCTTTCTGTGCGCGCGGCGGCTTTACCTCATCAATGTGTGCATACGCATTCTCAATGCTTCCGTAGGTGGTAATCAGGCTGGTTGCCGTCTTTTCACCGATCGATGGCACGCCCGGAATATTATCCGAAGTATCGCCCATCAGCGCCTTTACATCAATAAATTCGATCGGCGTCACCTGATACTCCGCCTTCACATCCTCCGGGTAATAGTCGCGTATCTCCGTCGTACCTTTCGAAGTACGCGGCATCCGAATCTTAATGTGCGTATCTGCAAGCTGCAGCAGGTCACGATCTCCTGATACGATAGAAACCTCCACGCCCTCCGCCGCACAGCGTTTCGCGATCGTTCCCAGAATATCGTCTGCCTCATACCCCGCCTTGGTAAGAATCGGCACGCCCATCGCTGTCAGCACTTCCTTCATCACCGGAACCTGCTCATGCAGCTCCTGCGGCATCGGTTTTCTCGTTCCCTTGTATGCCGCATACATTTTGTGACGGAATGTCGGCTCTTTCAAGTCAAATGCCACTGCCAGATAGTCTGCCCCCTCATCTTCGATCACCCGGAACATGATATTTAAAAATCCGTACACTGCATTGGTGTGGAGTCCCTTCGAATTTGTCAACTCCGGCACCCCGTAAAATGCCCGGTTGAGTATACTATGACCATCTATCAGCACTAATTTGCCCATCTGTTTCCGTCTCCTGTTCTATCACTTGTTGCTTTTTTCTATGGTGCCAGCCAAATCCTGACCTGCAGCATCACCGTCACCAATACCGCCATCACGCCCAGCGTATTGACCGCATACTCCATTTTCCGGAAGCGCCACATCCGGCGCACACGGGCATATGACTCAGCGATCCGCTTCTGCAGTGCGCCCATGATATCAAAAGTACCCGATCCGGTGTCCAGCTGTTTCAGTCCGACATCCACCATAAAATAAATTTCCAATTCTTCCTGACAGTTGCGGCAATGTTCCAGATGCTCCAGAAACGCTTCCAGCTCATCCCCGCTCAGTTTATCCTGGATATACGGCGTCACAAGACGCTCCGCTTCCCGACAGGTCACAGACGCCACCTCCTTTTCCAGTCTGTCATTCCATATGAATTATCATTCACGCATGACGCGTTCATAAACCCATTTGAACCTAATCATACCTTATTTTAATGAAACACGCAAGCCCCTGCGAATGCTTCGCTTCTTAATTTCAAAACAAACAAAAAAACAGTTGCAATCTGTCTCCAATTTTGGTAAGATAAAAAGCGTCGATAGACAGCCGGCTTGTCGGAATGGCAGACGAGGTGGACTCAAAATCCATTGGTGGCAACACCGTGCGGGTTCAAGTCCCGCAGCCGGCAGATTTGAAAGCCCTTGAAAATATTGGATTTTTCCTTTATTTTCAAGGGCTTTCGGTGTTTTAGAGGTAAAACATGTAAATGTAAAAACAGGCTTTTTAAAGGTATTATGCAACACGAATGCAACACGAAAAAGGACTATTTTTACATCACTTCACACATTCTGGATATGACCGTCCTCTGCTATCCGGTCAGCCGTAATCATCCAGCCGTCAGAATCAAACGCATACGCCTGTCCGTCAATCTGGCAGACTGCATCGTGCCGGTAGGTGTAACCGCTCAGTAGATACCACCAGCTCCCATCCTGTAAAAGCCAGCCCTCAAGGTATTTGCCGGATATCCAGCCGTCGGCAGTCTGGATCCACGGTGCGCCGTCGGCAAAGCATTTATTAATTGGCTGCACACGCTGATCCTTGGTGTAGCGCTTGCCTGTGTCTATACCTTTTGGAGTTGTTCGGATGATAAGTGAGGACGCAGTGACTCTCAACCCGCGTATGCCGCTCTTAATTTCTTTAAGATCGGTGAGCACCGTTTTTGACTGTTCTGGTACCGTGCTGTTCTCCGCCGCCCAGGTCTTTTTAAACGCCTCAAATGTCCCATATTTCTGTTTCAAAATCCCAGTACCGCTGCCCCAATCCGGCAAATATACGTGCGGCTTGTCTACGATGCTTTTCCAATCGCCACCCCATCCAAGCCCCAGCTTTTTGGCAAGCTCTCCGACTTTCTTAAAATAATCTCCTGATTCATTATAGGCGCCTTTTCCATCTGCCCGGTAGAAATCCACTGCAATGCCCCATTGGTGCTGGCTGCTATAGCTGCTGCCCCTGGCATTCGTGACAATACTGCCTGGCTGAGTCCTGCCCTGTGCGTACAGTGCATCCTGCTCGGTCACGCTCCGAAACGATTCTCCGATCTTGATCGGCAGTCCGGCATTCGCGCATTCGCTTGTAAGCTGTGCGATAAGTTTCTGGAGGCGCGGGTGGCATAACGTGATATCTCTCATGGTTTTGTCCTCTTTTCTTTAATAATATGAAAAAATATGAAATTTTGTCTTCCGAGGTATCTTGCAAAGAATTTTCGCATATGCTATAATGCCAATAGGCTAAGAGAAATAATTGCATCCAAGTTATGCAAAACGAAAACCCCAAGGAGTCGCAATCCTTGGGGTTTTCTATTCCATTCTTGCATGGTGGCTTATACCATAGGCTGGTTACCGACTACTTATTTCTATCCAGCCATTTGCAAATGAGATGGCTAATCACACCTGCCGCGATAGAAATAATAAGAGAAATAACTGCATCTTCCAAGCTATGCACCTCCTTTCCGTACCGGTATAGGAGGCGGTAACTTTGACATTATAGCATAGAAATCTTTTTCATTCTATCGATATTCGCTGATTTTCCCCGTTTGTTTCGCGATGGAAGCCATAACCCGGACTGCCGGCGGGAGATAGTTGGATCACCTCCTCCTATTCTTCTTTATTTGATTGTTTTAAAAGCTGATTTACGTAAGTGGATAATCCGGCTACAAGAACGCCCTGCGTCAGTGCCGTAAACACAGCCAGAGCAATATCCTGACCATTGGAACACCCGCAGGTGGCGAAGACATAGATCGCGCAAATCAGCACGCCGATACCGCCATTTATTAATGGGATATACTTGTCTTTTACCGTTTCGCTCTGTTTCAGCCACATTCCAATAAAATACAGCACGAGCGCCACCACCAGTAATTCCGGTTTTACATAATCTTTTATCTGCATACCTTAACCCTCCTTTCCATTTTCCAGATCCGCAATCCGATGATTCGCAACTTTGATCTGCTCTTCCATTACTGCCTGGTTCTCTTCTAATTTATATGTACGCTCAATCACCGTGTTGTGCTTTTCCACCTTTTTCTCGAGCTGCTGAATGCGATAGGTGGTCAGCTGCGCTGATGCAATCACACCAACAAAGGCTCCCAGGATACCACCGGCGGACGCTATCAGGGCTACTATAATCTCTGTATTCATCTTATTCCTCCGGATGTTCTTTTAACCATTTTTCTGCTGCTGCGCGCCAATAGAGCGGCACCTCTTCCAGTGTCATTTTCCCGCTTCTGATTCTTTTCCCATAAAACGCACCCATTACTCTACACCTTCTTTCTCTGCCAGTTCGCTGGTGGCTGCCCCCAGGTCACTGATCGCCTCGTCCTGCACTGTCTGTCCCTCTTCCAGAGCATCCAAGCGTTTCTCTGTGTCGGTTTTCATGCGGAAGGAAAACGTGGTCTGTATGCCGTCAGATACTTCCTGTGAGGTTTCAAATTCAAGAACCAAGTCCGTATATGTCCCGACAGTCATTCCAGCATCATTCTGGAATTTTACTTCTGCCAGATTTTCCGGAGTCAGTGTTTTCCAAGCCACCAGCATAGCATCCTTGCTGTCAAACTTGGCTGTCACCGCTGACAGGGATGCGCCCGTCTGCAGTTCGATTGTTGTGTTGTCTTTGAGAATCATTTTGTCCATGTTCTTTTCCCTCTCTTTCTTTTTTTGATATATAAATAAAGAGCCTTTCGGCTCAGTATTTTCAAATTCAGTTATTCTTTTAAATAGCGAGCTGTGGCCCCGGAATAGTGGAACTATAATACAAAACGGAACTGATATGCACACTATCAAGACCCCAGGATACTATTGTTGCACCAGTAACGCTACTGCAGTAACTTTAAAAAACTGTCCATTTACCGAAGCTTTCACACTCGTGGTTTATTGGTCAACCGGTTATCCAGGCGCATATCTTTCTCAAGAATATACACATTATATTGGTAATAGGCGTGCCATTCAGAATTACAATGCGGATGCAGCAGTTTGGAAAAAGTATGAATTTCAAATTATCATGAAATAGCGAGGCCTCCAGTCACCTTATAGCAAGTGGTAGCGAAAATAGCTTTTGCGCTGCTTTTCAATCGAGATATCAATATCACGCTAATGTTAATTACATGTTGGCGAGTGGAATCTACAAAACAGGCAAAACAGGTTTAAATCTTCCGTTTGAGGGCTATTGGATCATAATAACCTTTAACACATCCAACAACCTTGGAAATAGTTCGACCGCTTGGATCACGCAATTTGCCATTTCGACCGATTGGGGTGATAAAGCTATTTATTTTCGAAGAAACATAAACTACACCCCGACCACTTGGGAATCCTGGAATAGACTTGTAGCAAGTTAAATAGCGACCTAGGAAAACAGTATTGGAGCTCACTGGAAACATATAATGTTTCTGTCATAAATTCATGGAATCGAGGAACAAAATCAATAACGCTTCCTGCTGGCGCATACATCATAGGGCAGCGCTCTGATGTACAATGCTTAAACAGCATATATCTTGATACGAGAATAGATACCTTCGAACAAGAACTACCTTTATATGAAAAAGCCTTAAACATTCCCACAACCACAGCACGTAATAATGCGACTGAATATCGTTCATGTAATAATACCTTTACTATGGGGTTTTCCAAGGAAACCACTTTATATTTTTTCTGCTGGGCTGATTCGCCTATCACGATTCAATACGAAATATGGGCGATTAAAATTAAGTGAAATAGCGAGGCCTTATTTACCAATGCTCTTCATACTGTCAGTGCCAACGACAGTAACGGCATAAAAAATGACATGTATGCTAATTGGAATACTTTTAAAACTGGTGTAGCTGCACTTCTGTACCGAAATTCTGCCGAGGCATGGATCGGACTTATCAATAAATACGATAATGCTAAAGGAAGCGTTTTACTGATCAACTCCTGGGGTTCAATTAAAGTTTACCGACACTATGGAACCGTTTTAACTGACATATATGTGGCATCTTGAAATCGTAATTTAACCGTGAAAATCTTACCCATCTTCCGGCTCAAAATGCTGCCTGATCTCCTCTTCTCTCCGCTCTCCTATTTTTATGTACAACAAAAAAGCCGCCATTTCTGCCGACTCAAAAAACTACTCCTCTCCTCTTCTATGCTGCGTATTTACGATACGACTCTCTCACGTTATCCTGCTTGATATTGCAGTAAATTAATGTGGTCTCTATCTTTGTGTGTCCCATCAGCACCATGACCTCCTCGATCCGCATTCCTCGATTCAAGAGATCTGTCGCAAAGGTTCGGCGAAATCGATGCGGATGCACATTTCCGACCCCTGCCTTTTTCCCTAAAGATTTCACAAGATATTGTACTCCCGCCACTGTCATGCGGCTATACGGCTTCTTCGCAGATACAAAAAGCGGTTTCTGCGCCAGTTCTTCCATTGTCAGCCCCTCTTTTGCCATTCTCCACCTTAGATATCGGTAGAGATGAAAGCAAGCTACATCTGAGACATATAATCTCCTCTCCTTTCGTCCCTTACCCATAACTTTGAACTCCTGTTTGTATAAATCTATGTCTCCCACATTTAAACTGCATAGCTCGGACACACGCACTCCCGTCGCATACAAAAACTCTATCAGCGCTCTATCCCGCGGACGCTCACAGGCGATCCGGAGAGCTTCCAGCTCCTGTGCCGAAAAGGCTTTTTTGATTGTGCTTTCGATCCGGAGTGATTCAATCCGCGCCACAGGATTATCTTTCACAAGGTTTTCTTTTTGTAGAAAGGTCCAGAAGCTATTTAGATACCGCATCCGCCCCTGCAGAGTGACCATGCTGATTTTATTCCGCTCCCGGAGCATTCCGAAATACCACCTCAGATCCATCGTGGTGATGTCCTCAATGTTCTTCCGGAGTGCATTCCGGCAGTTGGTAACCTCCCGGATGTACTGCGCCAGCGTATTGTCCTGGCGCCCAGACACCTTTTTAGACGCCACAAACAAACGCATCTTTACGGTATCGCTGTCTGTGCCCGTTGCCTGGAGCTCATTCTTCTCTTCTACTACTCTCACATCGTGGAAATTGATGTACAGGACATTCTGCAGCTTGTCCAGCTGCTCTTCATCCAGGCAACTACTCATTGCGTTTACCACATTCATTAATAACTCTTCTATCATATAAAATCTCTCCTTCCGATACTTTTAAGGTAACAAAAAAGAGAGATTCTGTAAAATTTTCTCAATGAAATTACGATTTCATGTTACTACACTGGGAGAATGATATAGCATCCAGCTAATGTTGTGGATGCAGAGTTACGATTTCTTGGTAGCTATCCTATTTTTAAATACGTAACAGCTTTTAAAGCCAAGTTATTAAATGTCTGTGAACTACCTTTGAACAAGATCCTAAACATTACGGTTCCGGTATTCGAATAAAATGAAGCCTGAATTGTACTTTTCCAATAGGGATCATCCGTAAATGTGTTTGCCACCGCAGTTCCATATACGCGACCATTGCCTGTTAAGATAAGTATGTCGTATACTGCAGATTCAAAAGCTAAACTTACCATATTTGCGCCGATTAAACTATTGTGCTGATATTTATATTCCGTATTTATTGCGCTTGGAATTATATTTATCCATAGCGTTTTAGGTGTGGCATTGTTCCAGCGGGCAGAGGCCTCGCTATTTAACTGAGCAACCGCATTCTCTGCCGCCACCAGCCTTTTATCCAGCGCCGCGCCCTGCGTTCCCGCCAGAACGGTGGAGGCATCCGTTGCCAGAAGGTTATTTACAATCTTATTTTTGTTGATAAGCTCATTCATTACCTTGTTGGCAATCGCGTCAATCAGCGCCTGCGCGGTACTTTCCCCCAAGGCACTCACTACCAAACCGTATGTATCGGTGGCCTTGACTTTCGCAGCCGTTCCGTCAAAATCGCCCAAACCCTGAGCAATCTTTTTTGCTTCCGCTGCCGATGCTGCCGCTTGTGTCTTTGAATTATCCGCTGCCGCTGCGCTACTTGCCGCCGCTTTCTTCGAGGTATCCGCTGCTGTTGCACTTCCGGCCGCCTCACTCGCTTTGCTTGTGGCAGTTTCGATTGCCGACTGGATATCATCAACCGCTTTCTGTGCATTCTGCGATGCGCTGGAAGCATCCTTGGACGCCTGATTAACATTCTGCACCGTATCGTTCACAGTTCCTTGTATCTTCTCAAATGCCGCCACATTTGCCGCCCTGACATCCTTGCCGTAAGCCGCATCTTTCCAGGCTTTAATCTCTCCGCTTAAATCAATGTTATTAACCGCCATCTTTAGCCCTCCAATCCATCTACAAGCTCCTGTGCGTAGGATGTTACCGCAGCCACACTCTTAAGGACTGCCTTATCCACGATGATGCGATCCAAACGGATATTGTCCTTTACAATCACGCCATCATCATTGATCTCGCTGTAAACGATGCTTGCTCTTGTCCCAACTGCCGTATCAAAAATTGTAATTGCTGTTACTTTTTTCATTTCGTCAATCCCTCCATGTATTCCTGATAGTATCTTGCACCATCTTTACCATATGTCTCTTTTTCTTTCTTTTCTCTCCGGTGAAATGCGTCCATTCGCTCCTGCTCAAGCCCTGCCTGTTTTGCTTTAATCTCCCAACCAAACAAACCTCCAGCCGGACCTTTAACCACAAAATAATCAGAAGCCCTTTCCGTGACATAAAACGGAGCATCTGAATAACCTTGAACGAACACCTGGTATTCTCCGAAGATGGTTTGCACAAACACCGGATCGATCCAAATGTAGCACAAACCATCGTCTCCAATCTGACCACTTCCAATATCACCAAACATTGGAGAAGCCATCTCATAAGCAGATAGGCTGATGTTTCCGTAATCAGGGGTTTGTACTGTTCTGTGTTTCTTTCCAGTAACATTTAAATCACCTCCAAAGGTACCATCGCCTTTTGTATATATTTCGTCTGAGTTAACATGGGCAGCTGTTTCGCCGTTCTCAGAAATATAAAATTCAGTGGGATCCTGCTCACTATAGTTTCCATTTAAATCTTCCCCGAGCCCTTCAAATGCATACATTGATATCTCTGTAATCTGTACGCTGTAATCTTTCTTATTATCCATAACTCGAATTGCAGTCCATCTATCAATCGCATCATAAGCTATGTTAAAATCAGTCGTTACCATATTTCCGAACACCTTAAGGCTTTGATTATCAAGGAGACAAACAGTTTCGCCAGTTGAATCAAGTACATTCATAATACCATTCGCATCGTCCTTGCCTCCAAGAGTCAGCGTCCCGCCCTTAATCCGGTCCGCATACATTGTTCCAGATGTAATAAAATCCGCAATCAGATTTCCGTCGATGGTCCAGGCATTCCGATATACTCCATTGTATCCGCTGGTGGAAAATCCAATGCCGTTCTTATTGAGCCGGATCACGTTCTTGGCATTGGCTTTCGTCGGCGCGTCCAAAATTAGAATTTCCTCTGGCTGACCGTTCTCTGAGCGTCCAATTACCACATAACCGCCGAGCCCACCGCTGATGAGCTGCGTTGCATTATTAATCTTCTGGTCGATGCCTTTTGTCGCCGCCTGTCCCACCTGCTCCACTTTCGCAGATAATTCCTTTTGGGATTTCGCCATGCTGCCAGATAACGTAGCAATCGTGCCGCCCAGAGAAACTGTGTCTTTTCCTGGCTCCTGCAGGTTTCGCGTACGTTCTTCCAGGATATACATAACATCCACACCGTGAGGACGGGATATAACCTTTGTCCAGTACCCAGTTTTCAAACGCTTGATATCGACATTCACGTTCGCCAGATCCACCGCCGTCAGCTTTAAAACATCACTCAAATAGATGGACTGCTCCAGATACGCCCGCGCCTTTTTGATGAGGTTTTCCGGCAGTGTGACATCCTCCCATTTGTGCTGACGGAAGATCCAGCCGTACCGCTGCACCGCATCCTCATCGTAAATAAAATCTTTGCCGCCATTCACGGATGTAATATCGACTGTTTTGGTGGTACTCTCTCCGCTGGAGGAGGTATCTTCCAGGTCTGCGCCGGTCGGAATCAGCGCAGTAAAAAGCTCCGTGGCATCCTGCGTCTTGCTGTAATCTGCCAGATTGACGCCGTACCGGATAACCTGATCGTTTGTCCCGCCGCCATCCGTCAGATAGTCCAGATAGCGCTTTCCAGCTTCGCACCGGGTCCTGAGATATCCGCCGTGGGTCTTTACCAGCTTATCCCGCAGGCAGTCCAGAGAGCACGAATAATCAGAGTTGCTACGGTTAATATAGTTGTTGCTATCTACCACATTGACGCGCCCCAGAAGATACTGTTTACGTGCCTCTACCTGTTCATTGTGAACCTTCAACACCTGAGTCATAAACTCCACAATACTACCCTGGAACTCAAATGGCCGGATGATGCTGTCGCAGAGGTATGCGAGATCTGATTCGCAAGTGATTTGATGTGTCCGGTTAAACTCTTCTTCGGTCGTCATGCTCCGCCCTCGGAAGACCTCCATTCCGTCCTCATAAACAAATAATTCGGAAGACAGCGGCAGAATCTTGTCATAATACGGATGCTTCGGCGTAATCTTAAATTTAAGATACCCCGGAGAGTTGCCGGCATATTCTTTCAGCGTTGGATTCTCCAGCCGGAGAACCTGGTTCAAAAGCGGATATTCCTTTCCATCCGTAACCACTGTAACTTTATACATCTACAGTACACCTCCTCTGAAATCAATCGACACGGTGCCGGTGCCAGTAAATTTCATAACGTTTGTTCCGGATCCCAGGATGATGTCATAGTTTTTATTGACTCCTTCTGTCAGCTCAAACGTCTTACCGCCTACCTCTACCGTCATGGCCGCACTGCAGGTGATCTCCGGAACTATCGGCATATCAGATCCGGTCACATCAACCGACAGGGAACCGGAGATTGATATGCCACTATATCCTCTGACTATGCCGTTCTCGAATGAAAACGGATCCCACAGCCAATTTTCCGCCGCTGTGTACCGTTCCATTTTAAATGGCTGCACATCGCCAGTAATCACAAAATCCGCCAGCACATCATTGCTTTTTGTCGTCTGCAATGAAAAACGCCCCTCATAGTAATAGTTCGGATCGTCTGGCAGAACGCACTTGATAACCTTTCCGTGCAACGTCTTGGCGATTTTACTGCTTAAATCATGCCATTCCGTGTAATCGTCAAACAGGGAAAAATTCAAGGTCAGCGTTCGGTTTTTATAACAAATCTGACCGTTTACCTCAGACAGATCCAGGAGCCCGTTCGCTCCTGGAATATCTACCTGATCCGTCTTAGCTTCGGGGAAGGAAATATTTATCGATTCCAATTTCAGCCCCCAGTCTGTAAAGGTTTTTATATCTGCCATCTGCACATCTGGATAAATCATCGTTCACTCTCCTTCCGCGCTCGTTCAATCTCGGTATCCACTGTAGGCGCTACAAGTGTGCCTACTTTTTCTCCATCCATTGTCACATCTCCGGTTATGCTGCCTTTTTCGAGGACAACCACTGTGCTTCCTTGTCCGCCGCCCGGCGTTGGTGCCGGCGGTACCTGATTCCCTGCTACCACAGTTCCGGATCTCTGTAATGCAATTCCCTGCATACTCTCCACCGCCCTCTGAGCAGAGCCAGCCGACGTTTTTTCCAGATTTGGTGTTTCTGCCACGATGCCGCTCTCAAATCCGGCGATCATGTTCTTACCGATAACGTCCCGCATCAGCTTCGATGGGGAATGAATACCAAGGAAATCCTTTGCCGCGTCAAACGCTTTCTTCGCTGCATTCTTCGCCGCCTCTGCCAGCTTTCCAACCGAACCCGTGATTCCGGCTGTAATGCCTGTGATGATATTCTTTCCGATATTGCCCCACGACTGCCCTGTGAATCCCTTGACGATGCTCTGAGCGCCATTTTTCGCAAGACCTAAGAGTTTGGACGGCAGCGATGTGAGAGCACTCACAATGCCACTCAGGATGCTGGTAGCCGCTCCTTTAATCGCTCCGAGCATCCCTTTTAGGCCACTTGAAATTCCTTCACCTGCCTTTTTGGCAATTTCAAGAAGCTTTTGCGGTAAACTCTGTATTGCTCCAACAATTGCTTTAACTATCTCTACGGCAGCTGAGGCAATCGCACCTACCATTGATATAATGCCATTTCTCAGCAACGTAATAATATATATTCCAGAATTAACCCAGTTAAATGCCTGCAAGGTACTTACGATCGCCTGGATAATTTGCGGCAAGGCTGCAATAAGATCCGGAATTGCCTGAATCAGTCCTTTTCCAAGAACCACTATCAACTGTACACCGGCCATTAACAGCTTTGGTGCGTTGTCATTGATGATTCCGGCAATGTTTATGATGATCTGCGGAACATACTGAAGCATCGCGGGCAACCCGTCCATCAGCCCCTGTGCCAGCTTTAATATCAAATCAATGCCGCCATCAACCAGTTTTCCGGCGTTGGAACGTAAGTTTTCGGTAAAGCCCTCTACCAGCGGAAGCCCCTGTTCGATAATCGATGGAAGATTCTCAGCAAATGCACTCGCCATCTGACCGGCAGCGTCGATCATTCCCATGACGCCGCCTGTTTTGAAGCCTTCTGTCAGGTTTGATACTGCATCAATGCCAAGCTTTGTCATATCCGTCAGCGGACCTTTGACAGACTCATAAATCTCCAATGCAAGGCTTTCTGCTGTTGAGCCTAGGATTGTAAGCTGACCGCCCAGATTATTCTGCATGGTTTCTGCCATATTAGCGGCAGCACCGCTACAGTTATTGATAGAATCTGTCAGTTTTTGATAATCCCCGTCCGATGCGTTGACAATCGCCAGAAGACCAGACATTCCATCTGTTTCGCCAAGCGTAGCCGCCATATTGACCTTCTCGGCCTCAGACAATCCACTAAAGCCAGATCTTAGGTCGTCCATAATCTCGTGGAGCGACTTCATGTTTCCATCACTGTCTATGACAGATACACCGAGCTGATCCATTGCCGTCTGGACTTCCTTGGTTGGCTTTGCCATACGTGTCAGAATGGTTCGCAGGGATGTACCTGCCTGGCTCGCTTTGATTCCGGAATTTGCCATCAGTCCGACCGCCGTTGCAACATCCTCCGCCGAATATCCCATTGCGCCGGCGACTGGCGCCACGTACTTGAACGTCTCGCCCATCATGCCGACGTTGGTGTTTGCATTGGAGGATGCCTGTGCCAGGACATCCGCAAAATGCGTGGAGTCCTGTGCCGACAAGCCGAACGCGGTAAGTGCGTCAGTAACGATATCAGATGTGGTTGCCAAGTCCTCGCCGGATGCTGCAGCAAGGTTCATGATACCCTCGATACCGTTCAGCATATCGCCGGTTTTCCATCCAGCCATTGCCATGTACTGCATCGCTTCGGCGGACTCGGTAGCGCTGAACTTCGTCTTTGCGCCCATCTCCTTAGCTTTATCCGTCAAGGCTGCCAGGTCTTCGCCGGATGCGCCGGAAATAGCCTGCACTTTCGACATTCCGGATTCGAAATTCATGCCGATGTCCAGGACAGCTCCCGCAGCATTCTTAGCCTGGGAGACCACTTCTGTCAGCATATTTCCGAGAAGAACTGAAAAAGCATTGCTCCAAGTTTCGCTAACTCTCCTCGAATTTTTTTCGTGAGAGTCTCCTATATCCTCTGCATCATCCTCTAGCTTTTTTTTGCTTTTTTCGCTGTAAACCCCCATGTCTGAATAGGCTTTTTTGTACGAATTTGGAATGTTATATCCTTGCTTTTGATACTCTTCCGCTATCTTTTTCGCATCTGCTTTTAATTCATTGACGCTTTTTCCACTCTCTTTTGCAAGTTCTTCAAAAGTCTTTTTTGCCGACTTCTCTGTCTCTTGCAGTCCTTTTTTTATCCCGCTGCCGTCCAGCTCTGTGCCAATCTTTACAGTTCCATCATAAGCCATTTATTCCACCTCACTTTTCAGTGAGAGAAATCATCGGCTCATAATGGCTCTACTTGATTTGCTCTCCATTCTTTATCTTAATTTCAAATTCTTTTCCACAATTCCGCCCTTTACATGGGACGGTTACTCCATGACACTCTGATTTTTCGGTAAAAAAAATAAGCATGGAGTAGCCGCAATAAGGGCACTTTACCCGTTTCGGCATTCTTCCATCCTTCTTTTCACATACGCCCGCATATCTGCGTTACGCTTTGCCAGTCTCAACCGGCTATCCATCGTTGCCTGCGGCTCTTCCAGGGAATAAAGTGTCCGCATCTGCTTGATATACGCTTTTTGCTCTTTTCCCATTCCTTTGGTATCACAGGTCCGCCAGTACATGACCTTCGCCATCCGGGTGTTTTCGTCCAGTGCCTCAAACATCGCCAGGAACTCCCACCAATGCAGGGAGTCGTTCGGCGTCTGCCTGAGATTGATGCCGTACTGCTGCCGGAATGCCGCATAAATCAGCGGGGCATCCTTTAAAAAGCAATATCCCCGCCGCGCCGTCCGACGTTTGGAACCGCCACCTTTCCGCGCTGGTTCTCCGCCTCGATGGAACCACAGCATATAATCTACCGCAGCATCCAGATCCGGCGGGATATTTCGAACGTAGAACAGATTCAGCGCATTAAGCATCTTCTGTTCATCGCTAATATCCTGCCGGAACATTTCTATTTCTGCTGCCATCATCGTCCGATAACCAAAGGCCACATCATACACCACTCCACCAATGGTTGCCTTACTGGGAAGCCTGTCAAAAGTTACAGACCATTTCATCATTTGATTTTATCCATCGAAAAGCCGAGCGCCTCTTCTTTCTGCTTTGCAATCTCGCAAAGCATCTCGATGTAGACACTTTTTGCTTCTTCCACATCGTCGCAGTCTTCGAGGACATCCTCTCCGGTAACTTCTTTCACAAAATTGCGGAACATTTCGATAGTGCCTGACATGACTTCTGTGAGTTTCCCCTTGCGGTTGATTTTCTTCTCGCTTTCAGCCATGTGGTCAAGGGCTTTTTCCATTGTCGCCGCATCCTTTAAACGGGTAATCCTAAAATCTACTTCTCTACCTCTGATCTGCATCTTTCATCCTCCTATTCTGCCGAATACGTATACTCTTCCGGTTCTGCCCCAATCTTCTGCAGGTTGACATCGATGGACGATGATTCTCCCGCATTGCCGCCACCCTCTGAATTGACGATGACGGACACCTGACCTTTCTCACCTTTACCATTGAGCATACAGAAGTACACATAATTCGTTACCGCTGCGTTACCTTTCGCATATTTCATCGCATGGGACAGCATGAAATCCTGCGCCGGATCGCCAATATAACGATCACCGGATACCGCAAAGGATCTTGCTGTTCCAGTCTTCTGGGTAGATTTTCCGGCACGGATATAGGTTTTTTCTGACGTTACCGGGTTAAGATTCGCATCCAGACCCTCGACCCCCATCTGCACAACCTCATAATTTTTTACTTCTGTAGCTGCTTCTGCCGACGGCCTGGTATCAATCGCCAGTACCCAGTCATCTGCCGTTACCCAGCCTTCATAAGATGCGTTTGGTGTAACGCCTGCCATTAATTCACTGATTTTCATCGCTTGTCTCCTTTCTCAAAATAGACAATCCGGCACTGTACCATGTACCGCGCCATTCCTTCCTTTACATTGACGCCCGCCAGATTTGGCATATTCTGGAGCGTCTCCATCTTCTTTATCTGGCAACTATTCGGAAATTCCGGATAGTTCCGCTTTTTATTCTGCTCTTCCAGCCAATCCATGAAAGCCTGGGCGAAATTCATCGCCGTGAGGTTCAGATCGTCCGTATCGGTCGAATACGGCTGCACAATTATAATCGAGAAACCATATTCTTTTTCAGACCCCCAAAGATACTTTTTAAGCAGCTTATCCGAATAGTTTGTTACCAGCGAAATGCCGCTGTAATCATCCGAATAGTTAAATTCCAGGTACTGACCCGCTAGCTCCTCGGCTTTTGGTTGGAAGAACGCCGTCACTGCATCATGCTTTGTCATGTCACTTACCTCCGAAATAGTTTTCCAGTGCCCGCACCAGATCGCCCTTGCGCGCCCTCATCATAGCCTTGTCCCATTCGGATGTAGCCTGCGGATGGCGGAAATGGCTGTATTTCAGCTTCTTTCCGGTGGGGGACTTGTGTGGTGGGGAATAATATCCCATCACAGTGCCGCCGTCCATCAATGGATAGTTCGGACCGTATGCCACGCCCTTGTATTGGTAATGAGCATATGGCGATTGATACTCAATCACACCAGTGTCTCCCTCTACATGGACGCTGACATTCTGGGCAAGTGCCAGGCTGTCAGCCGGAACATACGGATCCATCAGCCGTTTTGCCTCGTTGGCGAGAAACAAAAGGCCATCATTGCCCCTTGTTTTCTCTTTGGCAATCTGATCCGATGTTTTATTCCATTTGATTTCGACATCCATCATCAGCCCCCCAGTCTGTAGTGTTTCGCCATCCGATAGGCGGTGTTGTCTGAATATGCGCTGACAAGAAACGCATTCGGCTTATTCCGGCGCAGGACTTCCGCCGCCGTGTTAGGGCTTTTTCCAGTGATCTCGTCCGCACATTCGCCTAACACTACTACATCCCCCGGAGACGCCGAAAAATCGCTTCCGGCCGCTTCCAGGGGAATACGTACTGTGTAGGTGTTCGTCTGCGATGCTTCAGTATCATTCTGCACCACGGTGATCCCAGACTTCCAAAAACATTGCTCGAACACACTCTTGCTCCACGCCGTTCCAACCTTCCGGAAGACTGTAATTATCTGATTGTAATTCGGGTTCATTCTCACACCCCCCGATAAAGCAGTGGCGTATTTCCCAGATACCGGCAGATGATCTCCCGGCACTTTTTCCATTTCCCCTCTTCGGTGTAAATCGACCGTGACAGGTCAATCGTGCCGGATTCTCCGTCGTTGGAATACGATGTCAACGGACCGCCAAAATCAGATGTGCTCTGTGAAGCCTTGTCTGCCCGATAGAGCAGTTCTGTCAGCTCACAGGTGCAATCTTTCACATCATCCGTCAAAAGGCTGTCATTCGCCTTAATTCGGTCGAATGTATAGCTGTCTACGATCCGCTCCGCCTGCTTTTCCCAGAACAGGAAATCCGCATCCGGCACCGCAGGGGAACGCCCCTGCAGATAACCAGAAATGTAATAGTCCCGCGTTGCATAAGCCATTGCATCAGCTCCTTCCTAGGCCTGCGCTACCAGAGTGATCGCCTTGTTTACGGCAGAAGCATCAACCGTGAACGGCTCCGTTACCGGAACAAAGCCTTTCTTCGTGATCTTTGCCACATAGGTGCCTTTTCTCAGGTTAAACTCCGCTTTACCAGCCGAATTCGTCTTAAGGATTGCACCATCTACGTTGATACGGACATCCTCATAGGTCGTCGGGCTGGACTCTTTGCCATCCGTTACCGTAAAGGTTACCTTCTGGGTAACAGCCGGAGTGCCCGGCTCCAGATAAGCAAATGTGCAGCCGGTACGATCCTCATTGAGGCGGGTTGCCGGATTCGGGAGCGCCCAGCCCATGCGGAATACTACACGAAGCGCAATCATATCCTGCTGTGCCAGGTTATAAACGATATCCTTCGTATTCGGATCCTGGATGACGCCCTCTGTCAGCAGTTTTACGGTAATATCCTGGCGAATCGCGTAAACAGCCTTGGAGAAATCGCCGACAACCAGCTGTGCGATATCCGGCATGAAGGAACCGTTCTCCGGGAACTGGATCGGTACGCCATCCAGCGCATACTTGCTGGAATCCTGCATATTATGTGTGAAAATCGGCTGCTTGTTTGAATCACGCAGTCCTCTCAGCTTGGACTTGAACGTCATCGGGGCGATTGCTCCGGTTACCGCATAGCCATCATCCTCAACTTTAGAGAATACACCGCCCTCTCCGAGTGTCAGATCGTAGTAGTCCTTACCGGAAGATGGGGAAACATTGTTCCCAGCCTGGCGCGCCAGGGTGATGATATCTGCCTGCCACTCTCTCGGTCTGTTATCGCCAAAGATAATTGCCGCATCGACTCTCTGACCGATTGCCTCATTGACTCTTGGGGTAATCTCGCCCAGAATATCAATCTCGGCATCATCAAATACAGACTCCGGGATCGGCACGATAACCGCCAGCTCTGCCGCAGTCAGATATACATTATCCCATGCCTGCATAGAAGTCTGCTTCATTCCGGTGTCGCCATCCACCCAGTATGCGGTCGGAAGGAAGTCCAGAACGCGGATACGGGTCTGCTTGGATGTCATGTTTGGAAGCTTGCGCGCCATCCCCATGAATGCGGACTGTTTCGGTGCATCCTGGAAAATGGTAGATACAATCTGCTCACGGATTAAAGCTTCAACTGCTGATCTATCTGTGATATTTACTGCCATATTTTACTCTCCTTTTCCGAACAGGTTTCTCAGTGCTTCGTTCGCCTGTTCTCTCTTTGTCTGTGCATCGTTATTGATGCCTGATGTGCTGCTTACCACTCTCGGAACCGGCGCAGAACTGCCAAATAGGTAATCATTATCCTTTTTAACCGCTGCCAGAGCCGCGTCAATGTCCTGTGTCTGATTCTTCGATGCCTTTAAGCCATCCACATCCAGAAGCGCCATGATCGCGCGCTCGTTCTTGCCGGATGCCTTCCGGATCGCCTCCTTGACCGCCGCATCAAACGCATAATCAGATTTGATTTTCTCGATCTCCGCATCCTTGCCCTTCATCTGCTCGGATAATTCATTGATTTTGGTCTGGAGTCCCGCTGCATCGATGCCCTCCATTGCTTTCAGGGATGCCTGTGCGGTCGCAAGCTGGTTTTTGTAACCATCCCTCTCCGCCGTCAGGGAGTTCACCTGCTTTCCAGCCTCCGCCATGATGTAATCAATCTGTTCCTGCGTCAGTCCTTTTTCCTTGAGTGTCTCAGTCTTAAAAATTGCCATGCTGCTTCCTTTCTCGGCTTTTTGCGATGGGTAGCCGTCCATCTTAAAAGTAGGCTTTTACGGCAGCCACGCCAAAAGGGTATAAAAATAACACGCATTTCTGCGTGCTGATAACTGATTTTGGTTATAAAAATACCACCTATCTGCTGACGGGTGGTATTTAATCGTCCCTATGGTTCGGACATTGCAAGCATATTTTTTTATAATCTGGAGTTTCTAACACCTTCTCGGGAATTGTCCATTCTGGTGCCAGCCCTTCCACATTCATGTGGATGTCATAGCATATTCCTTCATCAATTTCCGTATCCATTAACGGACAGCTAAGTTTTTTTATTGCCATATCATTCTGCCACCACAAATCAATAACCATGCCACTTGCAATTCTTACATATTGTTTCCCAGTCGGATTTTTTCTTAAATCTTAACGGGACAGTTTCTTTCTTTATGATCCCATCTACCGCATCTGAGTTTTCAATACAATCAATATTTTCTATTTCTACATCCACCAATGGACATAATACAACATCAGGCGCCTCCATGCTTTAACACCTCCATCGCTGCCTCAGCAGCATCATCGTATTGCTCTCTCTTAAACGCTGTTCTGATAGAATTGTTCTCGTTATTAACAAAAGCCGCACCTTTATCACTGTAATAATTCGTAAATGCTCCATTCCATTTTGTTGTCGAAAACAACGCATTCTGAATATAACTTTTAGCTTCTAATTCCGTCACGCCGTGGTTTCTTTCTTTGTTTACATGAGCATCATCAAACGACAGCTTACTAACATCCGGAATGCTTGGATTCAATGTGATTTCTCCCCTCATTCCGGCTTGCTTTATACCTGCCTTTATTTTATCATTTTTCTCCGACTCTTCAAGCCTTTTCTGTTCTGTCTTTGTCGGTGTAAACCGTCCGCGCAGACCATCTTGTGTGATCCGCTGCTTCTGCTCCGGCAGATGCATTGCCTTTGAAAAATCCGCGTATTTCTGCAACTGTCCCTGATACTTGGCTTTCTTGAGGATAACATCCTTTTCATCTGCACTGCCCGCCTGCAACAGCTTTACCTGCTGCTGAGTCGCCCGCATATTCCGTTCCATCTTACGCTGTTCCTGTAACGCCTCATAAGTGGTGTAAGACTTGCCGTAGTAATCTTTCGGAGTGTTTTCCTCGTCTAGCATCTCTTGCAGCTGATCGTCGGTGTATGTCCGCGTGGACACGCCAGGGATAAACGGACTGTAATCATGATAGCAGTTTGCTCCATGCAATCCAGTCACTGTACCGAGTCCGCAAACGCTCTGAAGCTGCTCCATCGTCCAGACACGCCCTTGCCAGGGCTGATGCGACGGACGGGCGCCCACATGATAGGACACCTCATAAGTGTTTGTCCCGAGGTCTGCTGCCACCTGTTCGTTTATATTACCCTGCACCTGTCGAAATCCTGTTAAAACCGCTCTCCTGGCTGCTACATCCACGCGGCTGTGAACACCGGAATCATAATCAATCCACCGAAGTCCTGAGTTCGTCATGCGGCTCACGGTACGCTTGAGGACAGTCCCATAGTCAAACCCGCCAGACTGTATATCCAGAACAGCATTATCCAGCGTGGAGCGGTAGAACGTCATGAGCGGCGATGCCTGTATGCGTCCATCAGGTCCGCGAATCGCGAAGCCCATTGAACCGGCGATATTCTTATATTCTCCCGAAAGCTGAGACTTGACCGCTTCGGTCAGCCGGATGAGTGGCGTGTTCTCTTCGAACGGCAGCATCTTGACGCCGGATGCTTTGTAGGCTCTGGAGTGCTGATAATACTGCTCATACACTTCATCTGAAAAAATGTGTTCCATTTCCTCGTCACTCTTCTGCAGTGTTTCCTGCACCCAGTCTTTTATTTCTGATTCTGCCTTCCCTAGTTCCTCCAACCTCCGGATCTGCCAGTCAGACGAAGCGGTCGAAAAGCCTGCGTCTTTGATTCGCCTGGCAACATCCGACATGATCCGGATCTCCAATTCTGAAAACAGATTTCCAGTTTTCAGCGCCAGTTTTTCAAGTTCTCCCTGCGTCACTCAATCACTTCCCCTGTGCTGCTGATTTCACTGATTGCAGCTTTGGCTTCCTCTTCGGTTTCTCCGTACCACTTCATTCGGTACTCATACAGAGCCATCGCACCCATCGCCACATCGGCGCGATCGTTGTCGCGCTCGGCCTTGGCGTCAACTACGATGGAATCATCCCACTGGAAGGACAGATGATAGTCTCCGGCAGGGCACAGATGGTAGATGTCGCACCAGAATGCCATCGCGTCAACCAAATCTGTCAGCGCTTTCTGCAAAGCTCTCTGGCAATCCGAAATAAAATCATAAGATCGCTGCTTGCTGGCTTTGATTTCCTCTGCCGTCTTGTCCGTGTTGTTTGGATCTGACAAAGTGCCGTAAGCCAGGTTGCACCGGAACTCAATCAGGCGCATCTGTTGATTCCAGCCATTGTAGTACGCTGTGTCGCGGATAGCCGGAGAAAAGACATCCAGAAGCGGCTTGTCCTGCGCGCCAGCGGCATATTCGACGCCCCTGTACAGACGTTCCTTGCCGCCCGGATACTCATAGCTGTTTGTATCTGGATTGTATTTAAGCAAGCTCTGAGCGATATGTACCGCCGTCTCCTTGCTGTCATACTCCCAGTTGATCTGTGAATACCGGCGATCCGCATCCTCTATCTGTTTGATCGCCCGCGAATACACCGACACGCCCAGAGGACTGCCGGAATCTCTGCTATTTCCAAGCGGTACGGAAAAATATCCTATCGGAAGTTTCTTAATCCCAGAAAACTGCATTTCTTCTGCCAGTTCCGCCCATCTGGGCACCGTGCCGACCGGGACTTCCGTCCCCAGTGTTCCCTCCGTCCGTGCTATAAAGACACGGTTTTTAATTGAGAGGCTATCCCCACTCATACTATACAGTTCAATACGGCTGTAAATCTCATTGCCCTTCCGGAACTGATCTAGAAATGCGCAGCGCGTCATTTTTTCGGAGTCGTAATCCAGCGGAAAAAACATGTCTGCCTGGATATACTGGATCGCGATGGTTCCGTCAGGTGTGATGTACGGTTTAAACACCATACTGCCTTTCGCGAACGCATATTCTGTCTGTACTCGGAGTTTTCCAAGCGCCTGCTGATAAACCGCATCCATGCATTCAGCCCTTGGACTTCCCTCCACCTTGCTCTGCAGCTCCAGCGTAGTAAGTCTTGCAATCTCTCCCGCTATCGTCGCCGGAATGTTGGCATTGTCTGTGTTATGCAGCCAGGGAGCCTTTTCTTCGTACATCCGGGACCACAATTCAATTAAGGCACTGCTCCGTCCGGACATGGCAAAATCAATCTGCTCATTTCCGAGGACTTTCCGCAATGCCTCATACATTTTCGTATAATTCATTTTTCATCACCCATATTTAATAAGCTGGCTGATCCGCCGCTCCAACGTGTACTCGAAACTATCCAGTGAGTCGATATCACTGGTACCATCATCCAACCGGACATTCTTTGTCAGTTCCTTCGGATCCCACACTGCTGTGCACAGCGCATTTACCAGACTGTCACACTCTCCCTCAACATACTGAAAGCGCCCCTGCGCCATCAGAATAAGCACCGCGTTGATACGGTCATTGATGGGAGCTTTTAGGGCATTCTCAACCCTTATCCATCCGAGACCATTACGCCGGAGACTGCTCCGGATGCCGGCGATTAATGTCTGCTCTGCGCTATCCGCATACACCGTCGTGACATATCCGTACTTGTCAAGGACCCGCCGGACAAAGTTGCAAAACATATCCCCCAGCATCTGAGGATCTATCTCTATCTGGTTGCCTGACTCATCCTTGCATCGAATCCACTCAGACGCAAGAGCGATCACGTTATGATATCCCCGCGTGATTGCGGTAGCCGTGAACGAATGCCCCGACCCGCTGCCGCCGAAGTCGATACCAAGATTGATCTCCATGAGGTCCGTTGGCTTGCCCCGAATCCCGAACGTGCTGGAACCTGTGCTGATAGCATCCGCAAAACGGCGGTAAATCAGACCCGTTGCCACCACGCGCATCCCCTTGATATCCCGAAGATACCAAATCGAATTAATATCGTATCGGCTCTCAATCTCATGCAGACGTTCCGGCGTGATGTTGATGTTATCGTAGATGGTGCAATGCATGTAGTTGTATCCACCAGGGAACTCCCCCGCTTCCTGCTGCTTCTGGTAGCGGTCAATGTACTCTGAGTAGATGGCAGCACGCGGGTTATCCGGGTTTAAGTCCCAAAAGACCTTTAAGCGTTTCGCCGCCAGCTGACGGTTAAACGCCTCCTTGATGGTTTTATCATGATGCAGGTTAATCTCTGTGGCAATCCACATTCCGTAAGAGTTGCCTCGGATCTTCTTGTAGCTGTCTTCCTTGCCGCCACCTGCGAAGATAACTATCTTCTGTTGCCAGCGCGTCGATGGTCCCTTGACAAATAAAGCCTCATTGTCTTTGTATTTGCCCCAGTGGCATTGACCGCGGAAAATCCACTCCAACCCCAGACCATTACAGTCCCCGATGTTCAGCTTGGCGTTTCCGACCGTCGATCCGGTTGCCAGGTGGATTCGATCTGGAGTCGTTTTCAGCTCATGCGCGAACGCGAATATGTTGTCCACCGTTTTACCGGCACGAACAGCGCCCTCCGCCACATTGTAGGAACATTCATGGCACTTCCGGATATACTCCTTATGCTTTTCCGAGAACTTAAATTCTATGGTTTTCTTCTTAACCGTCTTACTTGCCATAAATCTCGCCCTCTATCTCATCCAGATCCTCTATCTCTTGCCCCTGTCCGGTTATCTTATCGGTCTGGGCTTTCAGGTGTTCCATCCGGATCCGCTGTTCGTCAGTGGCTAAGTCCATATGAGCCGCCAGCCATTCCAGCGCTTTCATGCGGTCAGCCAGCTTTACGCTCGCTCCATCTTTACCCTGCTTAACTTCGGCAATGATGCTGCCGTCCACATCGCAGGACTCCCGGAAGCGAACTGTATTGATGACTTTGGTAACTGGTACCTTCTGCCCTGTTTTCTCATCCGTTATCATAACTGGTCCGAACGCTCCCATAACCTGAACCTTTTCCCGCCCGAACTCGACATAATCGGTAATGTCCGCGAATGCGATATCCATGTACTTCTGGAAGATATCAGACTCATCCAGAAGCTCACGGTTAAGGCGCGCCTGCTTTAAGCGCTGGATTTCGGCTCTAACTCCATCTTTCGCCAACAATCTATATCCGACAGATGCCGCCGTTGCATAATCACAACCGTACGCTTTCTGGTAGGCTTTTGTAGTGTTGAAGCATCGAACGTAATACAAGCAAAAAAGCCGTTGCTTGTCATTCAAGTCAGGGTTTTCTATAACCTGTCCCACTTCCTCTGCAACCGCTTTCTTTACTCTTTCCGATCGTTCGTTCTTCTTTTTCGAACGCTCGCTTTTCTTTCCCGAACGTTCGCCATCCCATCCATAGGTGTGTTTCCACCTGCGGACGGTTCCTTCTGGTACTCCAAGCTGCGCCGATATCTCAACCAGCTTCTTACCCTGCTGATATAATGTTTTCGCCTGTTCTACTCTGGCATCCGGCGCTCTGGCCATGCACCACCACCTCTCATTTCTCTAAGTTTTATATAACCAAATACGATCCCACCGGCACCATACAAGACAGCCGACTGCTGCCTTCTCGCAGGAGGTGAACTGGTGCCGTGCGCGCCGTATGATAATAGGCAGAAGAAAAGCACCCATCTTGCGACAGGTGCCATCTCGAAAGGATATTTTATTATGTCTAACACAAGTAGACCGGCATGCTGCCCGCTCAACATGCCAAATCGGAACGGAAGGACTTGAACCTTCGCCCCACCGGATATAAGCCGGCCACTCTACCAACTGAGCTACGTTCCAGGGGGTTCCCCGCCGGGACCATCTTCCAGCGGGGTTGAAGTACATACGGAGGATTTTTCCGTCATCGTGAACCGTCCACATTCGCCGTCACACGAATGCTTAATACCATACTACTACTTTTATAGCGAACACGACCGAACATTTTTATTTTTCTTCAAAAAATCGGGAATTTCTCATCCGGCATCCATCTTCCGTATATTTAACCCGACGTTTTGGAAACATCCGGTTCAGTCGATAGGCTACTTGAATCCATGTCAATCCCTCCAGATAATAGAAGCGGAACATAATTCTCAAATCAGGCTTTTTAATCGCCTCTATGTACTCCTCTGCCTTTGTCGTTAATTCCAGAAGCTCCGCTTCCTTGGCTGTCAAAAGTTTCCGGTAACGTTCCGCCGCCCGCTTCTTTCTATACAGCATCGGATCTGGAAAACCATTGACCTTGATCGGGCCTATCGTTAAATCCGCCCTGCTCCCTTTTACGGTGTCCGCCACAATCGGCGGGTTTTCCAGGAACTTATCCAGCTCCCGGATGCGTCTTCTAATATCTTTTATCTCTTCCATAAGCTCACAGTACTGTATCAGGACTTCTTTGTCCAACGGTGCCACCTCCCTTTATTGGCTTAGCTATCTTTCTCCTGTCTTTCATATCTGCATTCCAGTTTTCTACCGCCCGGAGTAAGGCGTCGAACCTTGTTTCGATCCTTGTGTACTCCGGCGATATAATAACCGCTAATCAAACACATATAATCAACGTCTCCATACCGATTGTTTTTCGGATATGCTACGCAGTTTTTGCAGTTGGCACAACATTCAGCCTCAGGTTTTGCTTTGTCCAACGGTACCACCTCCCTCTATTTTCCTACGCGAACCTTAACTGCCCGCCCGCATCCTCGCCCAGACGATCCGCCCGGCAGTTCGGCAGCCGCTTCGCAACGCATAACTCTTTCAGATTCGCCCGCACCAGTGCCATAGGTATCGGCGGACACACAGCATTTCCACAGCGTCGCACCTGCTCCGCTCTCGGATAAGGCTTCCCGTCGCAATCCCGGTCGATGATGTAGTCGTCCGGGAATCCCTGGCAACCGTACAGCTCTTTCGGTTCCAGCATCCGCATTCCGATATCCACAATCTGATATTCAGTGCCATATATGGTTACCAGCCCGAAACGATCCTGCGCTGTGATAGTATCAAGCGGTGCTTTTATGTCCTGCCCAGTACCGACACCGTAATACTTCGTCAAAAACGCCCGCACCTCTCCAAAATGCCCCGGGGAGGTCGTCACTGTATGTAATGGCTCCCTTATATCTTGTCCGATACCGCTCTTATAGAATTTGCTGATAAACGATGTAACAAGACCGTATCTGTTCGAACCATCTACCGTCATAAGCGGATCTTCTATTCCTTGACCACGCGTTTCATTTTGCGTCGTTTCCGAATGGTACTGAATCAGTATCGGTGCCACTACTCCAAAACCATGCTTTCCCGTAATTGTCGGCATTGGCTGCCGGATATCCACCGGTTTACGTTCGCCGCCGTGATTGCACTGGATCAAGAACGGCTCCGGGTTATCCAGAATGAATTTCTTGATTCCACGGGCAATGCGATCCATTGTCTTCTTCGCCAGCGGACGCACCGCCCGGATTCCGTACTTTTCTTTAATTTCTTCAGTGCTATCGAAGATGCTCGGACATGGGAGTGAAAAATCCAGCTGTGTATACGCCCCCACATAAGGTTTCAGCAAGCCAGCTTTTACCTCCGGGCTGTCTGCCGGTCCGTGGGTATGTCGCGCCCATGCGATCGGCTTGCCATCGCATCGCGCAATCAGGAAAAACCGCTTCCGCATGGTAGGAGCTCCATAATCTGCCGCCACCAGCTCCCGGAACTGCACTTCGTATCCCAAATCAGTAAGCTGCTGGATAAATTTATGAAACGTTTTTCCCTGCTTTGCCTTGATCGGATGCTTCCGACGCCCCAGCGGTCCCCACGTCTTAAACTCTTCGACATTCTCCAACATTATCACGCGTGGACGTACCAGACCTGCCCAGCGGCAGGCAACCCACGCCAGACCGCGAATAAACTTGTCCTTTGGCTTCCCGCCCTTTGCTTTGCTGAAATGCTTACAATCTGGAGAAAACCACGCCAGCGCCACCGGATGCCCGCCACATACTTTGACCGGATCTACCTGCCACACATCCTCGCAGTAATGCTTCGTGTACGGGTGATTTGCCTTATGCATCTTGATCGCCTCTGGATCATGATTGATCGCGATATCTACACAGTACCCTGTCGCTTCTTCGATGCCGGTGCTTGCCCCGCCGCCCCCAGCAAAGTTATCTACTATCAATTCTCCGTTAATCATCGTTGTTCCGTCTCCTCACTTCATAAAATCCGCCATACTCATTTGAACAGGTTGATTTTTCTCTTCTACCGCCCGCTTCTGTCTGATTTCTTCCAGCTCTTCCAGACGTTCCGGCTTCAGCCATTTGTCAGCTCGCATTTGGTCTACGGTCTGTAAATTCTCATATCCAAAGGCGATCAGTTTCCTTTCCAATCTCTCGATTTTCTTTTCCTGCGCCTGCTGCCGCTGCTCTTTCTTCCTCGTTTGCTCGGACTTTTGCAAATCTGATTCGTGGTATACAGTGATTCCATTCTGGATATCCTGTAAATCCTGCATCAAATCCCGTGCTTCCGTCCTGGCTGCCCGGACATTGAGGACTTCTGCTTTTAGGCTCTTATCTATCAAGCGATAGAAGGCGTTATTCATTTCCCACTTCTCCAAGATCTCATCCCGTTGCACTTTTATGTACGCCCGGCAGATATCTAGGCTGACAGGCTTATCAAATACCTTCAATCCTTTTGTGATGGTCGCCCACTCTTCGCCGTCAAACAAGGATAGCTGCTCTCCTTCGCGTCGCCTGCCACTTTTTTTCAGGTCGTAATATACATTGCCTTTTTTCTTGTCCAGTTCTTTGCCAAGTATCGGACAAAAGCCATAGTTTCTTTCGCACCAGTGCGTGCACCGTTCAGGTCTATAGTTGATATGCCATTCTCTTGCGCGTTCGTTATAATATGCATGATTTCTGCACACCCGCCCATGATGTTTTTCGACCAGCTCCTTATATTTTCTTTTTTCTTCTTCCAGACGCTCGTCGTTCTTTTTCTCAACACTGGCGTTGTAACTATAATCATCCTTTGTTCGATGGCATACGCACCAGCACTGTATACACAGTCCGCCGCCTTGCGTTCCATACAACTTTGGATCGTTTTGTGGACAATCTGGCTTGTCATACGGACATCTTATAACAGGGTTATCGTTTTCATAGCACCAGTCAATTCCAGCCGTTGACATGTTTCCAATCACATTTCTGCCCTTTACATACAAGCCGCAACCTGTTTTGTAGACAAAATTATCACTATATCCACGGACATATTCAAAACCCCCATAAATGTTCTCCAGTGGGCTTTTACCATAACATCCACCGGGCAGCCTAACCTTGTCTGTCGGGAAATTGTCCACGGTGTATCCTGCTGCCAGAAGGGCTTGTGTCAAAAGATTGTACTCCGCCACTTTTCCACCTTCTTTAAATCCCTTGGCAAGGACGCATCCCGAAAAAGTTTTCCATTTGCTCCCGCAGCTCCCCCGGCGTCTTGTCATATTCTTTTGCGATGCACTTTTCGCAACATGGGTATTTGTACGCCAGTGTCTTGGATATTCTGGCATCCCAGCTATTCAGGCGCGCACCACAGCTATTACACTCTTTATCTAGCCACTTAACCCTCTTCATCTGCTATGTACTCCTCGCACGCATCTTCATCCCCCGCCGGATGCCAGTCGCAAAACTCATCATACCAGCAGTTCCAGCACGCTCTATTGCATTTTTCGCTCATACTTCCCCCTTGCTTATTAACTCATTGATTTCATGCCCCTTCGGCTTCCAAAGATGCAGGCAGTTCTCCACAGCATTGACATATTCACTCTTTTTCGGATGGATCTGATAGGCTTCTTCCTCATCTTCGAAAAAGACGTCTTTCAGCACGCACATATCGTCCCAAGTGGGAACTCTGAACTTTTTCTTCGGAGACACGGATACATGCTCCATTCCGTCCTCGTTTTCACTCCATATCACACTGCACGTCCCACAATCAGGAAGTTTGATCCATGCGCTATGAACCGGAAATACGATGGTGTGCCCCCAAATCCGCTCGCTGTTTAATATATCTTCGATTTTTTTCATTCTATGACCTACCTTCCTGCAACTTTTTCCGCGATCACATCACACGCAGCATCAAAGCCTTTCGAGAACTCATCCGATGCATCGCAACCGCCCATCTCTTTCACTTCCTCGAGGATTTCATCGCGGATCCGGGCTCTCTCCTTATTCAGCACTATCTCATCCATGCGCTGTTTAAAACGTCGGTTTTTCGCGTCAATCTGCCGCCAGTCAGTTTCCAGTTTTAATTCTCCGGCGCAGTGCTGCACATCTGTAAATTCCGCCGTCAGATTCATTTTTGCCTCTTCTAGTGTCACAGGCGTCGGATTTTCCGCTCTTAACACCCGCGCCAGCTTAAGCGCCGCCTGTGCCAGCTCCGCTGCTTCTTCTGCCATCTGCTCCAGCATGGCAGGCGTACCGATTTTCTCAATCATCATCGTTCTGACCTCCTTTTACCGCCAGTCTGGCTCGACTCCGCGGTCAAACATTACCAAATCCGCGTATGTAATACTGTGCCCGCCAGTAACCCGCACCAGATGCCGGTGCTTGCTGATCACTTTCACCTTGCGGTGCAATGTCAGCGATTTCTCGATCGTGTCCGACACCTGGACTGTGACCGTATCGCCTACCTGCACCCGCTCTCTCATCTTGTCGATGTCGCTCGCCCAGATTCCGCCCGCGGCATCTGGGCTTTTCTTTTTAGCCTGGCATTCTGGTTCTGTCGATACTTCTGCCTTGTCCTGACTTTCTGTCTGTACTTCCAGCACTGGTGCCAGAAAATAGACTGCTTTAATTCCACGCAGTCCGCCGCCCTCCCGGTAGACCTGCCCGAGCTCACACATTCTCTCCAGCGCCGTTCTTGTTCTCGATTTATCCTCATCGATCGCAGCTGCAATCTCCTGGAGCAGCATCTTTTTGCCACCAGTGAGTGCCTTACGGATAAGCGCATACCGTTCATCCATGCTTTTCATCGTCCTCTAACTCCCTTCATCCCGTACCGGGTTTCACAGTGCTTCCAGCCTCGCCCTGCGCCGCTGCACCCACCATGCCCCACACCATCGCATCGTAGTCGTAACCATGTTCTTCCAGGTTGTGAAAGCGGTTCTTCTTGGCGACTTCGGCGGCCCCATCCTGCCTCTGCGGATTCTTTTCTCTCCTGTCCCAATTTCTAACCGCTGCTTTCCAGTCCTTCATGCGATTCTTACCGACCATCCAGCCGTTACTGGTGTAAAAGTCAATAAAGCATACTGCATCCACGTTCGTATAACCCATTTCCCGGCAATATTCACTCACATTCTCCAGGGTGGGAGGCGCGAAGCGCTTTTCTTTTACACCCTCTAGGGTGTTTTCTTTTAAATCATTATCATACTCATTATCATTATCAGCTTTTTTTGCTTTTTCAGAAAAGCATTTGCTTTTTTTGCTTTCCTCAGAAACCATTTGCTTTTTATCAGAAGCATTTGCTTTTGGTCTGCCACCCTTTTTACCACCTTCGGATCTGGCAGCACACACTTCTTCATAGCGCTTATTGTCTTCTTCGAGCTTCTGTTTGATAATCTCGAATACGAATGCAATAGCAGGATCCTCCGGTACTACGTCCGGATTCTTCTGAAAGGCATAGATAGCTTTGATGAGTTCGCCAGCCTGCTCATTATTCATTTTTTCAATGGCTGCTCCCCAGCTCTCATACATTACAAAACTTTTTTTATCTGCCATCTAAGCCCATCTCCTTTCCTGCCTGCCAGTCCCTGTAGTAGCAGATCCACGCATCCAGCAGCAGGGTCACAATGCCGCCCCGAATGCATGGCTTTAAATCGTCAAAAACATCATCCGAATAAATCTTGCGGAAGTTCTCCATCCACATGGATACCTTCCAGGATTCCCGGTTCCTGCGATGCATCACGACCGGAATCTCGCCCGCCCTGGCGTCCCTGGAGGACTGTTGCAGCGCTTTCCGAAGTCTCAGGTTTTCCACCCGCTTGACCTCGATATGTACGTCCGGCAGTCCGATCACATCCGCATCGCCAGAAGTCCCGCAATACTGCTGACCCCGGCGGCAATTATATCCATAATCCCGCAGGATGCCAGCAAGCTCACGCTCTCCGCGTTTTCCTTTTTCTCTCTGCATCTTCCCCATCCTGTCCTGCTTATCCTCCATCTCTGAACATGCTGAGCTGTCCATATACGCCTTTAGGCTCTCTCCGGCCCATTCCGATAAATTTAAGTGCTCCTGCCTGCGATGCATGAATCGCTTGTACTCGACGTTCCTGCCGCTCATGCCACCGTTTTGTGTCCGCGCGCCCTGAATCCGTTTCTTCTGGAAGATAATAACCTTTTCCATCATCGCGATTCAAAACTGCATAATCAGCCCGCAAAACTTCTATTCCATCCCGAAGCATTCGATCATCACATCTAAGGCGCTTACACAGCTCCTTGCGCGTCTGCGCATTTTTATGTCCTACTCCCAGCACGTTGTATAAAGCACTGGTAAACCGCTCCATCTGCGGCGTCACTTTCTTCTTCGCCAACTTGCTTCCTCCTTCCGGAGCGGGAGGGTCGGTCTCCCTCCCGGTAAACCAATGGCATCCTGTAAAGGTTGGTAATATATAACACGGTAAGGCGTGCCAGGATGCTGTCTACGGGTTGCTATGTACAAGCCCTGCGGCTGTTGTACCGTTATAAATAACTCTTGCCAAACTCGGCAATAAACTGCTGTCTGCTGCCGATGTGAGCCTCATAATACTCCTGTGCCTGACGTTTCAGACTCTCATCGAACTCTTGGTTCATGTGGACACTGTACGGCGTCATGTTATGCCAGTCTGGGTGGAGCGGAACGATAAAGCCATATGCCTCCGATCTGCTCCGGTTGGCTCCATTAAAAACATGATGGATTGCTACGTTGCTACTTCCAGTGATGATGCAGTGCCCCAGATCAGCCGTCAAAACACTATGTAGTCTTTTCATCTTTTCTCCTGTTCTGCTCATACAGCTGTTTCATACGCTCCAGTTCTTCCGGCGTTGCCGTCTCAATACCAAGCTGCTTGCATTCGCTTATCAGGCCGTCCAAGAGATGCGCCATTTCAGCACTATCATACCGGCTGGAACCTTTTAGCATAACGTAGGTTCGATAATTTATTCCGTCTGTTCCTTCGATCACCTGCGACGTTGGCTTCAGATGAAACATTTCTCGCTCCATTACATCATTTTCAGCTTCGTCTGTATCGGGAATCCTCACATAGTAACGGGAGCCTCCTACTATTTCCACTTGGCCGTAATCCCGTAACATTGTATTATGGGCCCGAGGTTTTGAGATTTTACGGTCTTCCGCTAATTTCGATAGAAGCACCCAGTAATACGCATTCGCATCCAAGCTCCGTTTGTCGCGCCATTGTTTAACCGTGATCCGCAATACTTTGTCCTTGATTTCGTCGATGGATGCCGCCACATCTGACTCAAATTCGAATGTCAGCCGCAGCCGCCCAGTCTTCCAATCCCTTGACACATCTATTAAAGTTCCTTTGCTCTCCACATTTAATCATCTCCGTACTTTGCCTTCAAAGCATTCAGCATGGTTCCTGCTTCATTTCCTGTAAGACTATCCCATGCACGATTATTAGATGCAAGCCAATACTCCATATCTACCTTATGCTTTTTACCTAAATTCTTAAGGGTCTGTATCTGCGCTTTGCTTGCTAAAGGCTCGCCCCCGGGAATAACATTGTCAAATGGCTTCTGTTCCTCTTTGAGCCACAAATCAAAACCAAGTCCAGTGTGAATTGCCACACACTTCACAAACGAACGCGTCATGCTATTCCAGACACGCTGTTGATTCATGCTGTTGTCCTTTACAGGATTGCTTCCGTTCATGACCGGTGACTGCATGATGTATTCCTTGCCATCAATTACAACTCTGATGCGAGTTTCGTAGCAACGATTTCTAATTCCGCTCTTATCTTCAAATTCAAGATCAGTATAATAAAGGCTTCCGCCTGTTTTGGGGTTTGGAATTGGTTCAAAATAAACCTCTTCTGCTCCGTATTCGCGCAGAATGTCAATGCACTTCGCCCAATTTAAATATTTAATTCCTTCTCGTTCCATGCAATATCGAGATATGTCCACTTTTCTGAGTTCACTATATGGTTTCAGCATGATCTTCCTCCTTAATCCAGTTGCCAGAGAAGAAGAACTCAACAAAGAGTTCTTTATCTTCCTGCGGCAGTTCATCCAGATGATTCTTCGCGTATTCGAACGCCTCTGCATCGTTCACTGTCTTTCCGGCTTCTGGCGTAAACATCATTCCTTTATACATTCTTCTGTCTTCCTCCAACAGCGCCACAGCAGTCACATCTTTCCAGCATCCTGTAACTCCTTTTTCTTGTTCGCAAGCTCTTTCAGCAGTCGCTCCATATCTCCAGCCTGGTCGAGGAGGGCTTGAGCACTCCAACGTCCTTCCGCGCCGCGTGTAAAGCTCCATCCATTTTGATACACGATAACATCTACGTCTGCTACGTGACCCGAAAACGAAAAGAACGCCGTAGGCTTGCGTCCAGTAAGCTCCTGACTTCTTACCTGTGTGGTATTGATCTCCAACACCATCTCCAGCGCCTCATGAATCTTCTTCCGGCGCATCTTCTCAATTTTCTTTGCCAGTCTCTTCTTCATCAGAATCCTCCTCCCGTGCTACTTCCGCAGCTGTGTGAAATGCCGTATGGAAATCTGCATACGCTTTCTCCAGCTCTTCTCCCGAAAAATACGCTTTCAGAAACGCCACTGCCATTCCTGCCAGGGCTCCCGGAAGAATTGAACGTTTAACATCACCGATGATAAACGCCTCTGAATTACCGATTGCATCATACTGGATCGTGGTACCAAGGATCATATCCCACTCCAGCTCCATCGACGCCCTTTTACCTTTAATTGTTGCTTTTACCATTGCATCCTCCCGAATCTCTTGATATAATCAAGCTGTTAATATTTTTATTGATTTGACCGTTCAGCTCTGCCAAGCTGGCGGTCTTTTTCTTTGGTCTCCCATAACCGGTGTACCGGCTGGCGTTTACCATCGCCCCGGCGCGGTTGGTTCCGTTGGTTCTCCTGCTCATCGTTCGCTCCCTACTCCGTGTGTCCCAGCTCATCCGCCGATTTCTGCCGCGCTTCTTCATACGTAAGAAGTGTGTTAATCAGGATACGAACAGCACCTTCGTTCTGCTCTCGATTCAAAATGAATTCGAAGGCCTCTATCCAATCAACAGAAATCGTCTCATCAAAATCTGGATATCTTTTTAAAATTTCTTCCTTGAGTACCGGATACAACGCTTTTAATCTTTCTATCTGACCTCCCGAAATCGGAATACAAACTACTGCCGTCTCCATGTCTATCCCTCCTTTAGAACATCCCCGCCGCCTGTGCAATCGCCACCATCGCCCCGGTCGCCACCGCTGCAATCGCCAGACCGGTAAAGGCTAATCGCCAAGCAAACTGCAGATCTGCCTGTGCTCTACTCAGTTCCTCGCCCAGCACCTCAATGATCCGCTGGTTCTGACTTCTCAGTTCCATGCATTTCAGTTCTCTTCTCATTACGCTTCCTCGCTTTCTTCTTATAATCTTTGCACGGGTATTCCCGATCGGATTCCATACACCGCCAGCAACTCCGGCAGGTCTTACACGACTTTTCTTTCATTTTCATATTTTGCAATCACATTATTGCGAATCTCCAGAAGCCGCAGCACATACGCCCCAGACACCTTCCACGGCGCAGATTTAAGATTATGGAGCGTTGACAGCGATACTCCCAGCTCACCAGCAAGTTTTTCATTTGTCCAACTGGTTCGAATCTTAATTTCGTTTATCCAATCCGCCGTGCAATAGCTCCATGATGGCTTTTTCTTAAATGCAGTTCTTTTCATCCCTCTCACCTCCCCTTCTGCATCGGAATACGCCCCTACAAACTCATCTGAGCATTAGCATCCCGAATCAATCTGGTTCTATCGGTAAATCATCCGTCACACGCTTTTTGAAATTCTTCTGAATTTCTGCCGTTGATACTGGAACCCCTACAAGCTGTACAAAATGCCTTTCTCGCCCACTGGTGTATGCAACATGGCACTCCTTGATTTTTTTGTCATATATCATGAACGCCATCCGCTTACTGGTAGCTCTCTGGTAAAGTTTAAGACCCGGACTAGAGTCCGACCAAACCACATAAAGGCATTCTTTTCCGCCACCCTCCAACTCCGCATCCAGAAGCCAGTCCACTGATCTGTTTAAGACCTTTGACAGCTTTTCCAAATCATCCAAATCGATCCGGATCTTTACGTTTTCAATTCCCACCAGCCGATGGGGTTTGATTCCTGACTGCTCTGCCAGCTTCTTCTGGGTCCATCCCATTTCTGCTCTGGCTTTAACAATGTTATTTGCAATGTCGCAATAAAAATCAAAGCCAATACGTTCCAGAATATCGCTCTCAATAAAACGCATTTCTTTTCCTCCCTTCTAGGCTCGCTCTCCTTTATTGGAATACGCCTTTTTGATTGCCGCTCCCTTCTTTTTGTCTTATACTGTATTTACAAGCTCCCGCCAGAGCCGAGTACAATAAGAAAGGAATTTTACATGAAGCAAAACAACGATTTTTATGACTCTCTTTCTCAAATTAATAAACAAATAGATCTTTTAAAGTCCATTTCCCAGACACTAGCTGCTGGCCTTTACGATCAGCAGCAGGATCTTGTTCTCGCTGCTCTTAACCTTACAACTTTGGAAAATACCAAATTCAGTCACGAACTCAGTCGTTCATTTACCAACGCATTACCAGCTTCTGTCAGTTCATCATGCGCCCTGCTCAATTCGTGGTACAACGCGACAGACATAGAACTTACAAAAGTACTCCCTGCTTCCGCTGTTGATATTGCTCGAAAAATAACTTCTTTTTCTGCGCTTCAAGCCGATTTTTCGCCATCATCGTTGGGCTTGGAAGCTATTAACGCAGCAGTCAATTCAATACGAATACTGCCAAACTACATTGAATTTCCCGCTGAACTTATACCTGATGATTTTGATTATGATAAAAAACAAATTTCACCAGTTCAGCCCAAATCTGTAATCAAATTACCAACTGAACGAGCACAATTTTTAATCGGTAGCATTCTAATACCTCTAATGCTTTGGTTTGCCTCATATTTCCAAAACCAATCGCCCTCCACCTGGCAAGAGCAACACCACCAAGAGAAAATGGAAGACACCGCTAAACTCATTCAGCAAAATGATGAAGTGATCGAAAACCAGCGCAAACAATACGAGGCGAGTTTAAAAATCATCGAGCTTTTAGAGGCTATCTATTCTGATTCAAATACCTCTCCAGCAGATGCTTCTCCCTTTCAAGCAGCTGATTCATTGCTTCAGCGTGACGATTCTCATTCCTCAGATGATCACTCAAACGATCCCCAAGCTGAATCGTATCCCGGCTCTGCTGAACCAAAGCCTTCCAAATCTTCTGGTTCATCTGCCACATCTGAAACACTGTCAGAATCTGAATAATTGCTAATAAAAGGATCCACGTTCTCCACGGATGTGGATTCTTCTTTTTACTGGCGTCCTGTTCTTTCTCCATCCCTCTCACCTCCCTACTCCAACAGATCTTCGATCGCTATTCTGCTTCCGCGAAATACTCCACCGGAACGTCGAAGTATTTTGCAAGAATCAGAAGCTTGTCGAACTTCGGCGCATAGTTTCCATTCTTCCAATTAGAAAGTGTTGCCGTCGAAATTCCAGTATCTGCTGCGACTCTATAGTCTGTTATATTTCTCTTGTCTCGCAGCTCTGCATATTTTTTATACAAAATAGACACCTCCTTCTTTAAAATCTATTGACTTTAGCTAAGGTTTCTTATATAATCAAAGTACCATCTAAGTTATTTAAGAAACCAAAGCCTATGTCATTGTTTGTAGCTTAGATTTCTTAGCTACATTCATACAATAGCATAGTTATCTTAGCTTGTCAATATTTTTAGCTAATTTTTCTAAGCTATTCAGGCGGAAAGGAATATAATGTATGAGATTTTTGAACAGCTACTTTCCAAGTATGGAGTAACCGCCTATAAAGTAGCTAAGGAAACTGGTATTACTACTGCAACGCTGTCTAATTGGAAACAAGGAAAATACACTCCCAAGCAGGATAAGCTACAGAAAATTGCTGATTATTTCGGCGTGTCTTTAGAGTATCTGATGACCGGAAAAGAAGAGGTTGTAAAAGAAAAAGCCCCAGAGCTTACCGCCCGGGACGAAAGAGATATAAAGAAAGACCTCGACTCCCTACGCGAGAAACTGGCCAACAAGGAATCTGGCCCGGCGGCATATGATGGGCAGGATATTCCGGAAGAAGACATCGATCTGTTTTTGGGACAGGTGGATCTTATGCTCCGCCGAGTAAAAATAAAGAACAAAGAGAAATACAATCCCAATAAGAATAAAAAGTAGGTGATCTGGGTTGAATGACTATGTCAGAAAAAGAGCCTTAGCTTATAGAAGAAAATTTAATACTTCTGATCCGTTTGAATTGGCCGACGCTCTTGGCATCGAAGTCATGACCTGCGACATTGGTTCCCGGCTCGGCTGCTATATGTATCTGAAACGGTCAAAGTGCATCTGGATCAGTGAATCTCTCGAAGGCAATGAGCGAATGTTTGTTATGGCTCATGAGTTGGGGCATGCAATTCTGCACCCGAAAGAAAACTGCTATTTTTTAAGGACTCACACCTTGCTGAATACAAAATTAGAAGTCGAAGCAAATAAATTTGCTGTGGAATTTTTAATTCCGGACGAAATATTAACAGAATATCTTAAATACAAAGAATGCTCCATCGAGCAGGTATCCAGATTATTGGGGTATCAAAAAAAATTAATTGAACTACGATTAAAATAGCTTTGGCATTTTAATAAAAACATGTTAAGGAGAAAAACATGGAACCTTTAACCACAGAAGAGGCAACTCGCCTTATAAAGCTTACCAAACAATCTCTTATCGACATTTTATCCTCTCCAGACCCTGGTGCCAATGTTGAATTTGATGCCAGCCACGAAGATACTGGTGATTTATTTACTGTTAAAATTTATAGAGGAAAAATAAATAAAAACAAATATAATTATGGTGCCAGAATTTCAAAAAATGGTATAATATTGTTGGAATTACATATAAATGCAGGTAATATACATGTGAATCCTAACGGTCAAAAAATCACAGGATCGCATTGGCACTATTACACACAAGAGAACGGAATTAAAAATGCATTTCCAGCAGATGATCTGGACTCTAATGATTTTGTTAAAAATACATTATTGTTCCTTGAAGAATTTCACATTGTGAAGACTCCTACCATTAATCATCAAATTGATTTATTTTAACAGCAGAAAGGAGTGTATATTATGGATATTCAAAAATGTATTAATGATTATGCCGATTGGCTAAAAAGCGAAATTACCTTTACCAAAATGGGAGAATATTTTGAAATTACCACTCCTTTCTTGGACTCGTACAACGATTACTTTCAAATATATGTTCGCCAAGACGGGGAAAATGTTTATTTTTCAGATGATGGTCAAACATTAAATAGCCTTGCAATGAGTGGTTTTCAGCTAACACCTAATAGAAAAGTACAGCTCAAAAATATTCTGTCTCAATATGGAATTAAGCTTAAACAAAATGAATTAATTGCAGTTGCGCCTATGCATGATTTTCCACAAGCAAAACATATGTTTGTGCAGGCAATGATTCGTGTTAGTGATTTATATATGACTTCGAGAACTAAAGTTTCCTCGCTGTTTCTTGATGATATTCAGGAATTTTTTCATCAAAACCATATTTATTGTACAGAAGATGTTCAATTTAGGGGAAAATCAGGATTTTTTCATAATTATGATTTTGTTTTACAACGAACCCAATTCAAACCAGAGCGCTTGTGTATGGCAATTAACAATCCAACAAAGTCTACCATTGGAAATGCATTATTTTCATGGAATGATACCAAAAGCACCAGAAAAAAAGATAGCCAATTAATCGTTCTGCTTAATGACAATAATAACTTCAACAAAAATATTACTGACGCTCTAACAAACTATGACGTAAAGTCGATCTTGTGGAGCGAGCGGAGCAGTCGTTCTAGCCTAGACTTATTATCTGCATAAATTTTTATTTTTTTACTTTGCAATCTTTTACGTTATATAAATAGCAAAACCGCCCGGTATTGGCGTACCGAACGGCTTCACATAGATTTTCTCTTACAGGTTGCCCTGAAAGATATAATCAAATTCGACACTTGAATTATATCATTCTTCCGGGCGCCCTGCAAGGGGTGTATTTCCTATACCCACCAAGGAGGATGATATCATTATGGCAAAACGCAAAAATTCACTCCCATCCGGGAACTTTCGTGTTCTGGCTTTAGATTACACAGATCCGGATGGTAAACGTCATTATAAGTCCTTTACCGCGCGGACCAAGAAAGAGGCGCGGATGCTTGCAGACGAATGGAAATTATCAAAGAAAAGGAACCGCGCCGAAAATATATCCGTTCGTGTCGCTGTCCAGCGATACAAGGACATGAAAGCAGCCGTCCTTTCCCCGTCTACCCTACGCGGCTATGCAGGACTCTTGCGGACGCACTTCCAGGGCGATTTCGGCAGCACACGCCTTAATGAATTGAACAGCCAGATTGTACAGATCTGGATATCTGATTTATCGAAAAGGCTTAGCCCTAAGACCGTCCGAAATGCCTATGCGCTTCTGACAGCGGCTCTCGATATGTTTGCCCCCGACCTTTCCATCCGCGTACAGCTTCCCGCCCGGAAGCACCCGGAGCTATATTGTCCGAACGACACAGATATTCAACGCCTCCTGGCTGAATCTGCTGGAACCGATCTGGAAATAGCCATTCTTCTGGCTGCATTTGGTCCGCTTCGCCGTGGCGAAATCTGTGCTTTGACTTCCCGTGATATTAAAGGGAACACCATAACTGTCAGCAAAAGCATTGTGCGCAGCGAGGACAATGAGTGGATAACCAAGTCACCCAAAACCTACGGCAGCTATCGAACTATACAAATGCCAGAATTCTTTTTTAAACATATACGCGGTAAAAAAGGGGCACTGTGTAACCTGAACCCCGATCAGCTCACGCGAGAATTCGAACGGGTTCTGGATCTCTGCCAGCTCCCCCACTTCCGCTTTCATGACCTGCGGCATTACTCCGCGTCCATCATGCATGCGATCGGAGTTCCGGATCAATACATTATGCAGCGAGGCGGTTGGTCCTCTGACAATGTGATGAAATCCGTCTACCGGAATGTCATTGATTTGGAGGCAGAAAAGCAGAGTCAGCTGATCCTTGAACATTTCCAAAAAGTTGCAAACGTAAAATCATGCAACACGAAATGCAACACGATGCCTGAAAAGCATTGATATTAAAGGCTTCTTCGCGGGTTCAAGTCCCGCAGCCGGCAGATTTGAAACCCCTTGAAAATATTGGATTTTTCCTTTATTTTCAAGGGGTTTCGGTGTTTTAAGGGAATTATCCGTCTTTCTTATCCTGCTTCATTTCCCGCCTTTTCTTCGTCATCAGACCGCCAATCCGCCCGCTCTCCTTGGCAGTCAGGCTTCTCCAGCCATACTGTCGTACCTTGTCCGCCAATCCAACTTCTTCCGCCACCTCATATTTCAGCCGCTCTGCCGGGGTCATTTTCTCAAAATCCACCTTATTTTCATCCATAAAAAAACATACTCCTTTCCATCTTGTGTACTCAGAGTATGTCCATTTTCTGGAAATCTATTCGTATTGTCTTTCTCCGTTCAGCTGCTCTTTTACCTCATCCGACTCATCAAGCTCTTCCGGCAGCTGCTCCGTATCATCCCATATTTCCTCAGAATCACCCCAATTATATTTATCCTGAAAATTTTTTTCCTGATCGATCAGAAAATCCAGTCCGGCAGCTGCGCCTCCGATGGCAGCCCCGATCGATGTCACGCCGATTCCACCCACAAAGAGGACAGCGCCTATGATTGCCATTTTTTTCATCCATTTTTTCATTTTCCTATCCTCCTACGCCCTGGCTGACAGATAACCTGCCGCCTGACGGCAAAGCTGAATGATTCCCTTGACTGCCCACGGCAGAAATACACCGTAAAACAGGATACAGCCGCATATCAGAAGCAGACAGCTGCCCTCTGCCGCGATACCCAATCCGATGAACATCAGTCCCATCGCAAAATGTTCAAACAGACTCGCCGTACCCAGAACAAACAGCATAATTCCGCCAACAAACACCAGCACCGTCATCAGTCCCAGCACCACCAGTATCGCTGCCAGTGCGACTGCCAGCCCAAAAACACTTCCCACAGTTCCCGTTACCAGCGAAAAGATAAATGGAAGAACTGCAAGCACTACCAGAACTGCCACAACCATTCCAATCTTGGAACCGGTTATTTTTTCTTTTAAGCAATGCAGCATCTCGCTCAGACGGCTTCTTTGATTCTCATTGGATGCCGCATTTTCTCCCGTTTCCTCATCCCGAAATTCCCGGAATGGGGCATCCTCGGTTCCAGCCTGAAATCCTGCTTCTTTTTCTCGTTCTCCCTGTTCTGCCCCACCGCTTCTGGATAAAGTCGTCCGCTTTTCTTCAAACCGGCTGTCATTGTACCCCCGGTCTGTAAATTCGCCGCCACTCCATTCACTCTGCAGCTCCATCCGGATTACCTCGGCAATATGCTCCGGACTCTGAAATTCTGCAAGTACCTCTTCTTCCTTCTCCGGTCCCGCTTCCTCCAGATAATCGCGGTAATAGTCAATCGCATCCCGTTTTTCTTCTTCCGGAATATCCTGCAAGAGCGCTTCCAGCCTCTCTAAAAATGCTTCTTTTTTCATGATCTGCCTCTCCTTATCCCTCTTTCAGTATCTCTGAAATTTTTCCTGCATACACGTTCCACTCACCCCGGTAAAGATTCAGCTGAATCCGTCCCGCCTCCGTTATTTTGTAATACCGTCGGTTTCTGCCGTCGATCGCCCGGTCATATGTTTCCAGGCAGTCATCCTTCTGAAGCCGCCGCAACACCGGATAAAGCGTAGACTCCGATATTTCGATTGCCTGACGGACATCCTGCGTGATCTTATACCCATATGTTCCTTCTGCAGATTTTGATACAACTGAAAGGACGATCGCATCCAGAAGCGCAGCTCCTGTATTAAAAACCATCTTATCCCTCCTAAGATTCACTAATTCAAAATATAATATTTTTTCTTGTTTAATATTATATGTTATATAATATTGTATCTAAATTATATATCAGTGTACCTTCTTTGTCAATATTTTTCCAAATATCCTTATGACTCACTCCAATCCATCTTTCTGCTCCCACAACCCTTCACCACGCCGTATCCCGCTCCTCATCACGCAAAAAACAGACCGTACAACCTATGTTCCATCACATACGCCATACTGCCTGTTTTCATTTTTATCTTATTCAAGTCGAACATCCGTGAGACTTGGCGCGTGATTCTGGTCAGCAAAGCTGACATATTCCTATCAGAATCACTGCGCATCCTCGCGGAGCGTTTATCTCAGTTGGAGACCCAACTCCCACTGAGACAAATTTGCTATTACTCACTACCTGAAGAGGCGGGAGTCTTCTCAACTGAGATAAAATCACCAAATAGCTTTCTACAGCACCAGAAACAGCCAGCTCTTTCTTCCAATCCCAGAAATACCCATCTGCATTCCGATCAAGAATACCATGCCCCACGCCATCACAAAAACGGCTGCCACCTCCACATTCTTCCTGTGGAAATGACAGCCTGATGATTCTTTCATCCTCCGTCTGACGCACTATCTGCCCGATGAGAAACTAGCGTCAACCGTTTGATTAGTTTTCTTCTGCTTCCTGATTCTCAAGAGTTTTCATGCTCAGGCTGATCTTGCGGTCTGCCTCGTTGAAGTCAACTACCTTAGCAGTGATAACCTGTCCTACGCTCAGTACGTCGGATGGTTTGTCAACATGCTCTCTGGAAATCTGGGATACGTGAAGAAGTGCATCTACACCTGGCTCCAGCTCAACGAATGCGCCGAAATCAGTCATACGTGCTACCTTGCCTTCTACTACGTTGCCTACAGCATATTTCTCAGCTGCGTTTGCCCACGGATTGCTCTCCGGGAACTTTAAGCTCAGAGCGATCTTCTCGCCGTTGATATCTTTGATCAGAGCTTTTACTTTATCGCCTACTTTGAAAACCTTCTTCGGGTTCTCAACTCTGCCCCAGGACATCTCAGAGATGTGAAGCAGACCGTCAGCGCCGCCAAGGTCGATAAATGCACCGAAATCAGTTACATTCTTAACAACACCTTCTACGGTCTGACCAACAGCGATCTTCTCGAATAATTCTTTCTGCATAGCAGCTTTCTTCTCAAGCAGGATCTGCTTGCGGTCGCCGATGATACGGCTTCTTCTTCCGCTCGGATTGAACTCGGTAACTACGAACTCAATCTCCTGACCTGCGTACTTGGATAAGTCTTTATCATAAGTATCAGAAACCATGCTTGCCGGAATGAATACACGGGTTCCCTCAACCTCTACTACGAGGCCTTTCTCCATAACCTGTGTAACTTTCTCTTTCAGAACTTCCTTGTTCTCGAAAGCTTCTTTCAGACGTTTCAGACCCTTATCAGCAGCCAGTCTCTTGTAAGATAAAGCAGCCATGCCCTCTCCGTCGTTTACTTTCAGAACTTTTGCTTCCAGTTCGTCGCCGACCTGAACTTTGGTTCTAAGATCTACGCCCGGCTCATTGGTGAATTCGCTTCTTGTGATGATGCCTTCGGATTTGCTTCCAGCGATGCTGAGAATGATTTCGTCTTCCTTGACACCGATAACCTGACCGGTAACAGCCTCTCCTGTACGTAATCTCTTGAATGATGATTCTTCAAACATTTGTTCAAAACTTAATTCTGACATTAGTATGAACCTCCTCGATAATTTGATTTGGGGTCGATGCCCCGGCTGTAATACCTACGCTGCGCACAGTACCTGTTATCTCAGGCTTGAAATCTTCCAGTGTCTGAATGTAGTAAGTGTGTTTACATTCCCTGCGGCAAATCTCATACAACTTTTGTGTGTTAGAACTGTTTCGTCCTCCGATAACAATCATAACATCCACCTGTGAAGCTATCTGCCTCGCCTCAACCTGTCTCTCCTGTGTTGCATTGCAAATCGTATTTAAAACAAGTATATCATAATACGTTTTTGAAATTTTTTCAACTAAATCTTGAAATTTATTGTAGTTAAATGTCGTCTGCGCCACGATACAGAGCTTTTCATCCGGTCTGAGTGCCAGATTTTCAAATTCCTCCAGTGACTCGACTGCCAGAGTATACTCATTTCCCCAGCCTTTGATACCCTCGACCTCCGGGTGGTGCTCATTTCCCACGATAATCACGCGGCGTCCGGCTTCGCACTGTTCCCGGACAATCTTGTGGATCTTTTTGACAAATGGACAGGTCGCGTCCACAAGCTCCAGTCCCTGGCGTTCCAGGAGTTCATAGATCTCCCTGCCTACGCCGTGGGAACGGATGACGACCACGCCTTCTTTCAGGGCTTCCAGTTCCTCCTTCGAATTGATGACCTGTACGCCCTTCTCTTCCAGATCCTGCACCACCTCTTCATTGTGGATGATGGGACCGTAGGTATAGATCTGCTTCTTCCACGTCGCTATCTGATCATATACCTTCTCGACTGCCCGCTTCACGCCAAAGCAGAAGCCAGCCGTCTTCGCAACTGTGATTTCCATGTTCCTGCCCGCCATTCCTCCTATTCCTCATCGTCTTGGATAAATAAATCCCCTCTGTCTCCTTCATAAAATCCACCTTTGCTCCTGTCTCTCATAGCATCCCGCGAATTCTCCAGAATAGAAATTCTTCCGCCTTTAATCGGCAACTCATTTACCCTCATTATTACAGTTTATCATACTTTAGACTGCTGGTAAAGTCTAAATCGACGTAAAATTATATAAAATTTACACGATTAACTGATTTTGCAACCGCATTTCGGAATTTACGCCGCATTCAGTCCCTGTCTTCGGAAATTGCCGTTACTCCTTTTGCCTCCCGGCAACCGGATCGGTGTCCGGATCATCCGACCGGATGCCTGCCAGACGCATAAACTCACGCATCGCCGCCGTCACATAACGCCCCCGCTTGACCGAAAATGTGATCTCCCGCTCAGACAGCGGGTCGTCCAGCTTATAATAGACCAGCCTCGGGTCCTCCGGACGCCACTGTACAATATCAGAACGCACAAACATCGCTCCAACCCCGTTGGAGACGATATTTAAAGAAGTCAGCACCTGATCCACCATCATCACAGTTTTCATCGTAAAACCGCTGTTGCGGCATATTTTCGCGCCTCGTTTATACATATCATTGCCCGGTTTCATCGTGATAAACGGCACATCCTTAAATTCCTTTAACGGAACCGCCTCCACCTCCGGTTTTAAAAAGGACTTGGACAGAATCTCCTGCCTGGACAGTCGGTATGGCTGCAGCTTCCGGTTAACCGGAAAACTTTCCGGAACTGCCAGAATCAGATTTTCCTTCCGGAATAAATACCGTTTGATCGAAGTATCGTCCTTCTCCATCGCCGTCTCCAACACCAGATCCAGCGACTCATTTTCCAACCCTGCTTTCAGCTCCCGCGTATTTCCTTCTGTTAGGTCAATCGTAACCTGCGGATATTTTGTCTGAAAACGGGCAATCAGATCCGGATACACAAACGAGCAGAAATAAGATGCACCGCCGAGCGCCAGCGTGCCGCCCTGAAGCCCCGCAATATCTTGAAAATACCGTTCCAGATTCCGTTCCAGAAAAAGAATCTTTTCAACGGTACGGATGTAATACGCGCCCTCCTTCGTCACCGTCAGCGGAATCGTACTGCGATCAAAAATCGGCGCTCCCATCTCTTTCTCTGCCTTCCGCACCATGTTGCTGAGTGCTGGCTGGCTGATAAAAAGCTTCTTCGCCGCTTTGGAAAAACTCTTTTCTTTGTAAACCTCATACACGTACTTCATTTCATTCAGCATTTGTCAATTCCCCCTGTCCATTTTCCATCCTGCTTTGCTTAAATGATGTTACGATTCTTGCACCCATGACCCGTAACGAATTCTGCCATGGTTCTGCACTTAAATATGGCTGATCCACTTTCCCATATCTCTATGCTAAAATCTGCTATAAACGAATATAACCGCCATATCTAACAGTTATTTTTTATTGTTATTATTTTATCATAAGATTTCTATATCTGTAAACAAATAAACTGTATTTTCCGTCCGTTTTCAGGCAGAATCCAGCTTATTTTACAAAACTTCCAGGTGCGTGAATCAGCACTCAAAAGAAGCTGCGAACGCCTGCGCTCTACACATCTAAGGCAGCTAACCTGCGTCCACAGCTTCCATTTTTAATATGGAGGTTTATTCAATTCCTAAGCTTTTACAAATTCCTGATGTTTTATATTGCGGCTGCTCAAGGGGAAATCGCAGCCGCAATTCATGCAGTCTTTCATTGACAATTCGTTCTTGATATTTCTTAATATGCAGCCATATTATTTATCACCCAGGCATACAACCTTGCCGTCTTTTACGATCAGAACCTCTTCCGGTGTTCCCTCGTCGAAGATAACGGTCGGATTGTACTGTACCATGTCGATATGTACGGTCGAGCGTGCCGGCTGTCCATAGTAGAAGCCGTTGCCCATTGCGATGTGGCAGGTTCCTCTTGCCTTCTTCTCTTCCTCGAAGTCTCCGTTGAACATACAAGCCGGGTTAAGTCCAAGTCCGATCTCTGCGATGTTATCGGAATCTTTAACTTCTGCGATCTGACGGCGGATTTCTTTACAAATCTTCGGATCGCCGCCAACTACCTCTACGATACGTCCTTTTTCGATTCTTAACTCAACCGGTGTGGTCGGGCATCCATAGTAGCAGATAGGTCCATCAATCACCAGTTTGCCGTGGGTTGTATCAATAACCGGTCCTAAGGAAACTTCGCCGTCAGACCACGCCATTGCATCGCCCGGATTTCTCGCGATACCGCACTCGATGATCGGCTCCATCTGATTCATTTCCATGTACAGGTCGGTACCAGCCGGTGTGGTGATGTGAGCCATCTTATGACCTCTCCAGATTGCCTGCAGCTTCTCGCCGTCTGCATAAACTGCTTCATAATCTGCCAGTGCGCCGCCTCTTGTGAAGTTATCGATGCTTCTTAAGCAGATGGAAACCTCACGGAGTTTCTTCTGGTTGATGAGCTCTTTTAAGTGGTTATTGTAAATCGCTGCACCGGATGCAGTAGTCATGCCGACAAATACATCGCAGGCATCCATGCCAAGTTCCAGGGATTTCGGGAAGATGGTTGCTTTGTCTTTTCCACGAATCGGCATCATGTATACGCCGTACTCAGCGCCACAGTTTAAAGCGGCTGCTGCCATCGCCTGGATCATTCTCTCATCGGTCTGCGGGTCTACTACGATTAAAACTTCCTCGCCCGGTTTTACAGCCATCAGGTTGCCAAGAAGATACTGTGCGCGTTCCATACATTCGATAATTCTGTTATCACTCATAGTTCATTCTCCTCACTTTTTATTATTCGACAGTTTCTGCATCCAGCCGATTTAAGCTATCTGCCTGTCATTGTTCTCTGTTTCATAGCTGTTTATTTAGTTTTTCTGTTCCTCATGAGGTTTGACTATATACTATCAAACCCGCACACACTTATAAACAAATATACCCATTTGCGAATATGTTATAAATATTTCGTGATAAGGGGTTTACCATCCTGCTGGAAGCATTCCCAGTGCGCTGAAAATTGCGTAGAATAAGGTACTGCCGTACAGCAGGACGATAATCGCCTGCATCGGCTTGCTTACCATCCAGCCGCAGTTCCATACCAGCTCAATGTCACCTGTTTTTCTTGCTCGGGAGGCAGTGCTTCACATCCAAATCAGACTTAAAAACACCAAGAATCCCCGTTCAGCCGATACACTGGCTGAACGGGGATTCCTGGCGTCATACAAAACAGTAAGGTATATTTATATGGTTATAATTGGGGTGAACTGTCTAGTTGGATGCAATAGTTTTATTTGTCGCCCAAACAAACAACCTTGCCGTCTTTTACAATCAGAACCTCTTCTGGTGTTCCCTCGTCGAAGATAACGGTCGGATTGTACTGTACCATGTCGATATGTACGGTCGAGCGTGCCGGCTGTCCATAGTAGAAGCCGTTGCCCATTGCGATGTGGCAGGTTCCTCTTGCCTTCTTCTCTTCCTCGAAGTCTCCGTTGAACATACAAGCCGGGTTAAGTCCAAGTCCGATCTCTGCGATGTTATCGGAATCTTTAACTTCTGCGATCTGACGGCGGATTTCTTTACAAATCTTCGGATCGCCGCCAACTACCTCTACGATACGTCCTTTTTCGATTCTTAACTCAACCGGTGTGGTCGGGCATCCATAGTAGCAGATAGGTCCATCAATCACCAGTTTGCCGTGGGTTGTATCAATAACCGGTCCTAAGGAAACTTCGCCGTCAGACCACGCCATTGCATCGCCCGGATTTCTCGCGATACCGCACTCGATGATCGGCTCCATCTGATTCATTTCCATGTACAGGTCGGTACCAGCCGGTGTGGTGATGTGAGCCATCTTATGACCTCTCCAGATTGCCTGCAGCTTCTCGCCGTCTGCATAAACTGCTTCATAATCTGCCAGTGCGCCGCCTCTTGTGAAGTTATCGATGCTTCTTAAGCAGATGGAAACCTCACGGAGTTTCTTCTGGTTGATGAGCTCTTTTAAGTGGTTATTGTAAATCGCTGCACCGGATGCAGTAGTCATGCCGACAAATACATCGCAGGCATCCATGCCAAGTTCCAGGGATTTCGGGAAGATGGTTGCTTTGTCTTTTCCACGAATCGGCATCATGTATACGCCGTACTCAGCGCCACAGTTTAAAGCGGCTGCTGCCATCGCCTGGGTCATTCTCTCGTCGGTTTGAGGGTCAACGACAATCAAAACTTCCTCGCCCGGTTTAACAGCCATCAGGTTGCCAAGAAGATACTGTGCACGTTCCATACATTCGATAATTCTGTTATCACTCATAGTTTTAATCTCCTTTTCTTGTTTTGTCTGGTTTCCTTAAATTTTTGCACCTTTGCAAGTGGGAATTATTTCTGTTTTTTTCCTTTTTATCCGGAAAACGTGGACTTTTCAGAACCGGGTGTTCCATATTCCATCTTTGATTCACGTTCTGCACAAATTTGTCGTTTCCCCGCTTTCCGGGTTCCATACATAACTACTGCCCAGATATATTTCACATTTCATACGAATCCGGGATGTCTCTTTCTAAAACTCAAGCTGCCTTTTTGGCTTCTCCCTGATTGAAAATCTCGTGATCCAGTTCGCCCTCCATCTGAGAAATGCAGACAGATGCTACCAGGTCGCCTACAGAGTTAGTAGATGTGTGAATCTGGTCGATGATACGATAGATTCCAGCTACCAGTGCGTATGCATCCAGCGGAAGTCCCATCTGCGTCATCAAGGTTAAGCTGATAACCAGACCAATCTGCGGAGTTGCTGCACAGCCAACGCTTAAGAAGGTTGCCTGTACAACCAGCATAATCTGCTGCTGAATACTTAACTCTACGCCGTACAGCTGTGCGGCAAAGAGAACAACGATACCAAAGTATGCACACGTTCCGTTCATCTGAGCGGTACATCCAAGTGGAAGTACGAAACTCGCAATATCTCTCGGAACGCCCATCTTCTTCGGTGCTACTTCCATTGATACCGGAAGAGCTGCTGAAGAAGTACAGGTACTAAATGCGATCATCCAAGGTTCAAACGCTTTGCGCCAGAACTTCATCGGATTTACCTTTCCAATCACGATAAGGAAAATGCTGTATCCAACAGTACTCATGATAATGCAGGCAAGATAATCAGTTAAGATGAATTTCAGAACCGGTCCGAAGATGGCAACGCCATATTTTGCAAGTGCTACAGTCATCAAACTGAATACGCCGTAAGGGATGATTCCAAGAATCATGTCGATAACCTTAAACATCGTCCGTGAACAAAGGCTGATGATGTCACATAACTGCTGTGCTTCCTTGCCAATGCTGATGATGGCAAATCCAAGAAACAGGGAAAAGACGATAATCTGCATCATCTCGCCGCTTGTCAGTGCCTGAAATGGGTTGGACGGAATTAAGTCGAGCAGTGTCTGGTAGATACCCGGAAGTTCTTTCACCTCCATTGCTGTCTCTGCCGTTCCCAGCTGCAAGCCACGTCCCGGTTTGATGATATTGGCAAGTATCAGACCGATGGTTGCTGAAATACCGCCAGTTGCTAAAAACCAGATGATGGTTTTAACGCCGATGCTTCGAAGTTTCTTGATATCGCCCAGCGAAAGTGCCGCGTCGATGATACAGAAGAACACCAGCGGGACGACAATCATCTTGATCAACTTGATAAACAAATCTCCAATGAACTGGAAGAACGGAAGGACATATCCGTTAATGATCTCATTCTCCACGCCGCCCATAAAATTTAAGACGTAACCAAACGCGATACCTGCAAACAATGCAATGAATATTTTCACGTACAACGGAGTTCCTTTTTTCTCCGCCCCATTTTTAGTTTTCTCCACCATGTAATACCCCCTTATGTAATGGTTTTTTATTTCTCGTGTTCCTCATGAGGTTTGACTACATAGTATCAAAAAGCCAGATTATTATAAACAAATATATCGAATTGCGAATAAGTTATAATAATTCAGTGATACAGAGTTAGTTCTGACTTACTTTTTTATATATTGTCTCCACAATAAAAATAATTTTATTTTTGCAAATCAGTTCCGTGCTGTTTTCTGTAAAATACTAAAAGCGGGTAAAAGTTTTTTTGCTTTTACCCGCTTCTTGCTTGAACCTTCTTCTTAAAGGTTCCTATTTAATTTCTATTTATTTCGTCTGCATCATCTGATTTTTTAGAAATGGCATTACATATGAACCAGCTTAGCTTTTACTGGTTATCCGAAACATAAACCGCTGCTTCTGTTCCTGCAGTCGAACCAAACACAACCGCCTCGGTCAACTCATTGCCGGAGAGCACACCTTCACCGTCTACTGCCGCTGACAGGATCGGACCTGCTGCATAAAGACCATTGATCAGCTCGCCGCTATCTTTGTTTAGCTGTTCCGCATTGTTGCTGACAACCAAGGCAGCTGCCTTTCCATCTGCCTCATATACCTGAGATTCCTCAAAAACCGGAATCAGGGAGACATCGGTCGCTACCAGTGCCAGGCAGTCAATCTCCTGATCCTTGCCGTCCACCGTCACAGTGATGCGGTCAAGCGCACCTTCTTCATCGTAAGCGACGCTCTTTAATTCTGCCTTATATTCAACCGGAATCTTCAGCTCTTCGACTTTTTTAAGCAGCGCTTCCTGTGCAAGCTCGTTCAGATTTCCCTCTTTTGCCGGGAAACTGCGGGCCACCGAGGAACCTGCCTCCTGTGCCAGATCGCCATACTCCATTCCCAGTGTGTCGGCAAGCCAGTCTTTCGCCTCTTCGCTGTTCTCCGATACATATGCCGCCATATCCGAATTGTTCGTATTATTTCCTGCCGTCATAATATCGGACAGATAAATCTCAAAATCATCCGTAAGATTCGCCTGGAACTGCTCATCCGTATCGGCTGCATTAACATACGGTGCCATCTCCGTCATATCTGCCGCCAGCTCTTCGCCCGGTGCCAGAATCAGGATCTTCGACGGATCCATGCCCTCGGCTGCCGCCTGAACCGCCGCGATCAGTCCGGCGCTGTCTCCACCTGCGATGACAAGCTGTGCATCCGATGCTTCTGCCTCTCCGGTCGCTTCGGTTGCTTCCTCGCTTGCCGCTGCACTCTCTGTTGTATCTGCCTTACTGCCGCATCCCGCCAGTGCCGCTGTTCCCAGAACCGCTGCCGCCGTCAGAATCCCTGCCTTTTTAACTGTATGGAATGATTTTTTCATAATCGTTCTCTCCTTTCCCTCTCGCCGGAGTTCCTGCAGCTGTCTTCAAACATGCACAGTACCTCTCGGTTGTGGATTTCAGTCTAACATAGAACCTGCGGCGAATCAATTAAGGTTTCTTTAATTCTTACGGAGGAAAAAACGAAATTTTCTGTTACTTACACAAATCCGCAATCACCTGTGCAAAAATCTTCGCGCTTGCCACCAGATCACTCACATAGGCAAATTCATCCGCCCCATGCATACGGTTGTCCACGCCCGGCATCGACGCGCCAAATGCAACGCCGTTTTTCAGGTCATGCACATATGTGCCGCCGCCGGTGTAGTTGCACTCGCCCTTGTTGCCGGTATAAAGCTCATAAGCATTCAGAAGTGTTCTGACAAACTCGGAATTGCCGTCTACAAAATGCGGTTCTCGCAGCTGCGGGGACTCTAACTTCATGCCGTGGGACGCAAGTTTTGCCTCCACCGGTTTCAACAGGTTGTCATCATTGCCGCCGATCGGGAAACGTCCGTCAAAGTACGCTTCCATCCGTGTCTCCGTCATCGTAAGCATCGTGAATGCCAGAGACAGCGCTCCGGATCCTTCTGCCTGCATCGCCACGCCAAGCGCCTTGCCCTCGGTATCATTCCACGGGAAGCACTCAGTCAGGCTGTGAATCAGCTTCGTCTGTCCGCAGGATGCAAATGGCAGGCGATCCAGAAGCAGAAGCAGGGATGCCAGCGCATTTTTGCCTTCCTCTGGTGTCGAGGCGTGTGCGCCCTCACCGACTGCGGTGATCACGATCGCATCTTCCTCTGCCTGAAGCTCAAACTGTACGCCGGTCTCCTTCGTCACACCCTCTGCCACCGGACACACCTCTTCCTCGGTCAATCCTGCAATGGTCGCATGCGCCTTGCCCGGAACAACATTGATTTTGATGCCAGCCTCAATGGACAGGATCCGCTCTTTCTCCGTCGATACCTCAAAAGAAGCTGTCACATGCCCCGGGAAACGTCCTTTTTCGATATTGATAACCGGGAACGAAGCATCCGGGGAAAATGTCATCGGTGCTTCCTTCTCCACTTTATAATAATGTTCAATATCGCTGCTGCCGCACTCCTCATCTGTTCCCAGAATCAGGCGGACATTTTTTGTCACCGGGATTCCCAGTTCTTTGACCGCACGCATCGCATACAGGGCTGCTATCGCCGGTCCCTTGTCATCCGCCGTGCCGCGTCCGTACAGTTTGCCGTCTTTTACAATCGGTTCAAACGGCTGTGTCACAGTCCAGCCCTCGCCTGCCGGGACAACATCCAGGTGTGCCAGAATATCCAGCTGGTGTTCACCGTCGTTTAAATCGGCGGTTCCTACATAATTATCGTAATTGTTGATGGAAAATCCATACTCTTCCGCCATTTTGAGTGCCTGTGCCAGTGCCCGGCTCGGACCTTCTCCGAACGGATCGCCCTCCTGGTATGCCGAACGCTCGCTGTTGATGCTGCACAGCGTGCAGATGTCATCTAACATCTCCTGCTTGTGCGCCTCGATATACTGCTCTATTTTCTTTTTATACATAAATCTTCCGCCTCGTTCTTTTCCTTCGGTTATTATTTGGACAGAATTCCAGCCAGTACCTGGTTCACTACCTTTCCGTCTGCCTTGCCCTTTACCTTCGGCATCAAGGTTTTCATGATTTTGCCCTTGTCAGACGGTGCCGGATTTTCAATGCCAAGCTCTGCCAGAACACTTTTGATCACCTCTGCGATCTGCTCTTCGGTCAGATCCTCCGGTGCAAATTCCTGATAAACTGCCAGACGTGCCTGTGCCTCCTCGCGGATATCCGCACGATCTGCCGGAGCCAGTTCCAGAGTCTCCTTCGTCTGCTTGATCTCTTTCTTTACAACTGCGTCCGCCTCTTCCTCAGTCAGCGGAGAACGCTTGTCGATCTCCGCATTTTTCAGTGCGGATAACAGCATGGATAAGGAATCTTTTCTTGCTTTGTCTTTTGCTTTCATGGCTTCTACCATGGCTGCACGTACTACATCTACTCTGCTCATATGAAATGTCTCCTTTTCTTTTTTTATGGTCTCGCCATGCCCAGATGGGACGATGGGGACTCTCTCTTGTTTCACCATGCCCAGTGGTGCGATAGGGACTCTCTCTTGTTTTACCATGCCCAGAGGTGCAAAACCTGCGGTTTCGCACCCCTGTCCGGCTGCGCCGTATAGCAGAAATCCCCCTTTCAGCGCCTGAAAAATAAATTTTCCATTCGCTGAAACGGTGCTTTCCGCTACATGGCTTTAGTTACGCCCAAACTCGCTTAACTTAAGCTTCGGATTCCGCTCTTCCACCATTCCCACACTCCAGCTGTTGACAAACAGAAGCAGTGGATTGTCTTTGAGGTCTTTGATCCGCTTCATATCCGAAGTTCCCTGAATCTTGGCAACGTCGATTTCGTCAGCGTTTTCTACCCAGCGGATGTACTCGTATGGAAGCTTTTCCAGCTTGACTTCTACATTGTACTCATTTTCCAGACGGTAGGTCAGTACCTCGAACTGGAGGACGCCGACTACGCCGACGATGATCTCTTCCATACCTGTGTTGAACTCCTGGAAGATCTGGATCGCACCTTCCTGGGCGATCTGGCTGATGCCCTTGATGAACTGCTTGCGCTTCATCGTGTCCATCTGGCGCACGCGTGCAAAATGTTCCGGTGCGAACGTAGGAATGCCTTCAAATTCTACCTTTTCACCTGTACAGAGTGTATCACCGATCGAGAAAATACCCGGATCGAATACACCGATGATATCGCCCGCATATGCCTCCTCGACGATCTTTCGATCCTGCGCCATCATCTGCTGTGGCTGGGAGAGACGGATCTTGCGTCCGCCCTGCACATGCGTTACTTCCATGCCTGCCTCAAATTTGCCGGAACAGATACGCATAAATGCGATACGGTCGCGGTGCGCCTTGTTCATATTTGCCTGAATCTTGAAGACAAACGCGCTGAAATTCGGAGAGAACGGATCCACCATGCCGGTTGTCGTATTTCTCGGCAGCGGCGAGGTTGTCATTTTCAGGAAATGCTCCAGGAATGTCTCTACACCAAAGTTTGTCAGCGCCGAACCAAAGAATACCGGGGATAAATTTCCTCGGCTGACACGCTCCATATCCAGCTCATCGCATGCGCCGTCCAGAAGCTCGATATCATCCATCAGCTGCCGATGGTAGTCTGGACCGATGATGGAGTTAACCTCATCGCCCTCTAACGAGAACTCCTGAGATGCGACCTCCTTCTGTCCGCCCATTGCTGCTGTGAAAGTTGTGATCTTCTTTGTGGCACGGTCATACACGCCCTTAAAATTCTTACCGCAGCCGATCGGCCAGTTGACCGGACAGGTACGGATACCGAGCACGCTCTCGATCTCATCCATCAACTCAAACGGATCGCGCGCCTCGCGGTCCATCTTGTTGATAAAGGTAAAAATCGGGATGTGGCGCATAACGCAAACCTTGAAAAGCTTGATCGTCTGCGCCTCGACACCCTTAGAACCATCGATGACCATGACCGCCGAATCGGCTGCCATCAGAGTACGGTAGGTATCCTCCGAGAAATCCTGATGTCCCGGTGTATCCAGGATATTGATGCAAAATCCCTCATAATTAAACTGTAATACGGAAGAGGTAACCGAAATACCTCTCTCCTTCTCTATCTCCATCCAGTCAGAAACCGCGTGCTTGGCCGCTTTTCTTCCCTTGACCGTACCAGCCAGGTTGATCGCGCCTCCGTAGAGAAGAAACTTCTCCGTCAGGGTTGTCTTACCAGCATCCGGGTGGGAAATAATGGCGAATGTACGCCGTTTTTTGATCTGCTCCGCTATATTTTCCAAAAAAATCTTCCTCCAAACTTACTACCATTCTTCAACTTTGTCTAAACGTATTTATTCTATATTATTTTAAACGAATACGCAAGTCCAAGTTACGGTTCACTCACGCGCGATCGGTAACAGATCTTAAAAACATTTTTCATCTTCTTCTTGATCCTTTTCTTTAAAAAACATATAATCATACTATTAACGTGGATATATAATAAATAGTAACAGTTGAACATATGAAACCGTTGCGATAACTATACAATCAACATTTTATAAGAGATGTTGATTATTGTAGAGATGCAGGAGATATAAAGGAGTTATTTTATGATTCTAGCTATCGACGTTGGAAACACCAACATTATTATCGGCGTGATCGACGCAAAAAAAACGTATTTTGTAGAACGCATCACGACCACCATCGGAAAACCGAATCTGGAATATGCCGTGGCGCTGAAAAGTATTCTTGAAATTTACCATATCGCCCCAGATCAGCTTGATGGTGCGATCGTCTCCTCGGTCGTTCCGCCGCTTAACCGGACGATTCTTGCCGCCATCCGTAAAATAACGGGACTAAACGCAATGCTGGTCGGTTCCGGCATGAAAACCGGCTTAAACATCCTGATGGACAACCCGAAATCCGTCGGCAGCGATATGATCGTAAACGCAGTCGGTGCCCTTGCAGAGCATGAACCGCCAATCATCATCATCGAAATGGGAACCGCTACGACCATGTCTGTCATCGACAAAAACGGACGCTATGTCGGCGGCGCGATCCTGCCGGGACTTCGCGTTTCCCTCGACAGCATGAGCGCCAGCACTGCCCAGCTGCCGCGCATCAGCCTCGATACGCCGCGCCGTGTCATTGGCAAAAATACCATAGACTGCATGAGAAGCGGCGTCATATTTGGCAATGCCGCGATGATCGACGGTATGCTGGATCGCATCGAGGAAGAACTCGGAGAGAAAACTTCCATCATCGCCACCGGCGGCATCTCCAAGATTGTCCTGCCGCTCTGTTCGCATACGATCACGTATGATGGGGCGCTGTTGATGAAGGGATTACTACATTTATATGAAAAAAACAGAAGAACCGAATAATCAAAAAGGCTGTCTCTCGGCAGATGTATCTATATGATACATTCTGATGGGAGACAGCCTTTTTATCACAGTTTATTATGCTGACATCTATTCATTACCGGTCACGGTCACAGCAGCATTTATTTTACAACCTTCAGCTTCATATTCTCTTTCTCAATCCGATCCAGCTTCTCGCCGTCCAGACGGAGTGCAAATCCAAACGGATTTACCACGATTCCATTCACGTAATCCAGATATTTTTTCAGATCGCGGAAGCGGACTTCCATTGCTCCAAACTGATGTTTACGGTCAAATTTGCCAAATTCTACTAAATCCGTAAATGCCGGGTAATAGCGTACACCCTTTCCGGTGGTCAGAACCGGTACTGCCGTCGTCTTCTGCGGGTCAGCAACCGGAACCAGCAGACGCGCACCGTAAAGCTCTTTGCACATCAGATCCTGCATCTGTGGGAATGCCTGGTGCTGTACCAGTGCCTGATAGAACTGATTTGCAGAACGGACCAGGGACGGGTTCATCACGATCTCGGATGTATCCTTTGGTTTCTCGATGATGCTGAACAGCGACATGGACATATGATTTTCCTGTCCCTTGTCGATCACAACTGCCTCAAAACCGCTGCGGTAGAGGTCGTTGAAAAAGGAAATACGCTGTAATGGGCGGATCTCCAGTACCTTCGTCTCTACACCGACCATCTCCAGCCCTTTCACGAACTCATCTGCATACTCGCGGCTGGTGTAAAGGAAAGCAGCCGCCTTGCCGTTCTCTGCACCCAGGAAGAAGTTTTTCGTCGCATGGACAGTCACAACAAACAGTCCCGGCTCTCTCTGAAGCAGCTCCAGAACCTCTCCCATCACTTTTTTATCTGCTTTATCCTGATGTTCTTTCATCAGCTTACGTAATTTCTCCATTTGAATTCCTCCGGCTCTTTTTAATGTACTCTCGGAATCTTTCTGTGCTTGATTTTGTGAGATGATTTTTTGTCAGCTGTGCCCAAATTTCTGAGGCGTACGCGGTGCGTACGTTGATGAAATTCGGGTGCAGCTGTCGGAAAATCAGCCGCAAAGGCAAGTGCAGAAAAGACTCCGAGAGTACATTTTATCATGCGCGAGGCTCAATCCGCCTGCGCCTGTCTTTTCTACTCTGTCTGCTGTCCATGACTGCCTGAGTGTCGCATCGCCAAGCTGCCTTTATCACTATATCAGATGGAATACTCCGCTCAACCCCAGTTCAGATAACAGTCATCTGCTTGATTTTCAGATTCTTTTTGCAGACTATATCTCCTATATTTTAACACAGAGCCGCCAAACAATCAATCAGAAGAATCTCACACAATCCCTATAACACAATCCCTATCAACATTCAGCTCAAATAATGCTTCATGCTTTTTAACGCACTCTTCTCCAGCCGTGACACCTGCGCCTGCGAAATATGGATTTCTTCGGCAACCTCTGTCTGGGTCTTTCCCTCAAAAAAGCGCATATCAATAATGCGGCGTTCCCGGTCCGGCAGGCGCTGCATCGCCTCCCCCAGCGACAGATCCTCGACCCAATGTTCCTCTGAATTTTTCTTGTCACTGAGCTGATCCATCACGTAGAGCGGATCGCCGCCGTCCGTATAGACCGGTTCGTACAGGCTGACCGGGCTCTGGATAGCATCGAGCGCATACGCAATCTCCTCTTTGCTGACTCCCAATTCTTTGGCAATCTCGCAGAGTGTCGGCTCCTTTGACTGCTTTTTCAGCAGATTTTCACGGGTATAGATCGCTTTGTATGCCGTATCGCGGAGCGACCGGCTGACCCGGATTGAATTGTTATCCCTCAAATACCGTTTCACCTCCCCCAGGATCATCGGAACCGCATACGTCGAAAAACGGACATTCTGGGTAATATCAAAATTATCAATCGCCTTGATGAGGCCGATACAGCCAATCTGGAACAGATCGTCCACATTTTCCCGGCTGCCCGAAAAGCGCTGTATTACACTGAGCACCAGCCGCAGATTCCCCTTGATATACTGTTCTCTTGCCTCCCGATCGCCCTTTAGAATCCGGCGAAACAGTTCTTCTTTCTCCTCATTACTTAAAAGAGGCAGCTTGGATGTATTGACCCCGCAGATTTCCACTTTATAGACCGGCATTTCCATTCCCTCCGTATGATGGACGATCAACGCAAACGGTTGAATCGTTTTGATTTTTGTTTTGTCACCTATACATTAGAATGGACAATTCAAAGCTCATTTATACCCGGACAAATGAGAACCGTTTTCACTCATTCCAATTTCTTGCCTTTTCTGCCGTTCCATAGTAAAATATATTTTCAGGGGTTTTACGATCAATATTATTTATAGAAAATAGAATTCAACCACAAGGAGATCCATTCATGAACACACAAAAAAAAGCCCGTTCCCTCTACTGGGATATCGTAAAGGGATGGGGCATTATTGCGATCGTGCTGGGGCATACCGGATATTTCGCCGGTGCGTTCGTCTATCTGTTCCACCTGGCGCTGTTTTTCTTTATCACAGGCTATTTTTATAATGAAACGAAATACGGGGATACGCCGTTTCTCTACTTCGGCTCCCGTCTCGCCGGTGCATGGCCCAGGTATATGTTCTACACGCTGTTTTTTGTCCTGCTCCACAACTTTTTTGTGACGCACAGGCTCTATGCGGGACAGGAACTTTACAACCATACCAGAATGCTTACGGCATGGATGAGCAGTCTTTCCTTCAACTCACCGGAACAGGTTCAGGGTGCCCTCTGGTTTCTGCCGGTCTGGCTGGTGTCCTCCGGACTCTTTGCCGGATGCGTCTGGTTTGGACGCGCAGCTGCCCGCTTTACCCGGAAAGATAATGTCAAGCTTCCTGTATGTGCATTTGCATGCATCCTGATTGGCCTTGCCGGTGTCTTCTTAAATATGAGAAGCTGCCCGCTCCCTTACAATCTGCAGGCGGCGCTGCTCGTTGTTCCGGTCTATCTCATCGCCTGGCTGATGCAGCAGTTTTTCTCCAATTTCCGCCACTATACGGTCTGGTACGGCTGCCTGATAAGCGCCCTGCTTCTGCACCTGACAAACACAAAGCTTCACATTTTCATCGATCTGGCAAGCATGCACATTCCGGGCGTCTTATTTTATCCGATCTCCATCATTGGAATTTACTTCGTTCTTTCGCTCTCCGACCTGTCCGAGCGCATCAGACCGCTGGCAAAGGTCCTTGCCTTTTTAGGACGCCATTCCTTTGACATTATGGCGATTCATTTCACGCTGTTCAAGCTGATCGATTTTGCCTATGCCCGCTTCATTTTGAAGGAAATACCGGAAACGCTCTCCAACTTCCCGGTCTCCTTCCGCTATGAAATGGGTCCGTTTTACATCCTGATCGGTCTGTTTCTTCCAGCACTTATCGGCTGGTGTATAGACCGCATTGCTGCGAAATTTCTTTCTTGAGGCGTTTCATAATCTTCTTTTCCAGCCTCGATATGTATGACTGCGAGATACCCAGAAGGTCGGCAACCTCCTTCTGGGTCATTTCATCTTCCTGCTCTCTCCCCAGACCAAAGCGCAGCTTCACGATTTTCTGTTCCCGCGGATTCAGGCGGTCGATCGCCGCATTCAACAGTTTCCGCTCTGTCTCATCCTCCAGATCCCGGTAAATAATATCCTCATCCGTTCCCAAAATATCCGACAGAAGCAATTCATTTCCATCCCAGTCCACATTCAACGGCTCATCGATCGAAACCTCGAGCTTCGTCTTATTATTTCTCCGGAGATACATCAGAATCTCATTTTCAATACAACGGGATGCATAGGTCGCCAGCTTAATATTTTTATCCACGTCAAACGTGTTGATCGCCTTGATGAGACCGATCGTCCCGATCGAAATCAGATCTTCCACGCCCACGCTGGTGTTGTCAAACTTTCTTGCTATGTAGACCACCAGGCGCAGGTTGTGTTCGATCAGCGCCGAACGCGCCTCTTTATCCTCACTGGTTCCAAATTTTCTTAAAACCTCCGCCTCCCGCACACTGTCAAACGGTGCCGGAAGGATATCGGTTCCCCCGATATAATGAACTTCCCCGTCCCGGTGCATCAGAAATGACCGGAACGACGGCATCATTTTTAAACGAAACTGACCTGGAACTGAAACTTTTATAAACATACGCTTTCCCCCTTATGTTGTTCGCTATGGTTCGATTGTCTGCATGGTTTTCTTCACAACCAATATTTTTCATTGAGCAGCATCTGATACTCGCCCTTCTGCGACAGCGCCTCCTGTGAAATGGCAATCCACGGCTTCTCAATCACCCGCATACCGCCCTGACCGGACACTTCCATCCGCTCCGCCTGATATGCCGGAATCACGCCGCCGCCCTTTCCGACACTCCGAAATGGGATGTATTGGACACCGTCCTCCCAGGAAAAAAATCTCTCTGCCGCACACGCATCCAGCACCTGCACCGGACGCCCCGAAAGCGGCATCGTCAGATGGTTGCCTGTGTCGAGAATCGCCTGCACATGCCGCTCCCTGCCTTTGTTAAAAAGCGTTACCGCGTACTGGTGTTCCAGCTTCATACACCGCTGCATACCAAACCGCCACACCGCAGATGGAATCAGAAAACTGCCCCCCGCGGTAAACAGCCAGAACAGAAGATTCGCCCGTATTCCAAGCGGCTGAACCAGTTCCATGCAGCCAGCCGCCAGCATAGATGCTATGTAAAGCCCGATCGCAGCTTCTGCCGCCTCCGACTTCCTACGGATGGAAAATGCCGTCCATGCCATCAGCACGCTCATCGTGGCGCTTAGGAGCATCCGCCCGGCATATCCCAGCGGAACCGGAGCTAACACCATTCCTAACGCATACACGGCTCCCAGAAGACTCCCTGCCAACCGCCCATACCGGCGTTCCGGCAGACGCAGGCAATTCTTCACCACCGACAGAAGCAGGAAATCCGCTGCCAGATTTTGCAGCAGGATGACATCCGCATACACACGATAGGTCACTGTCTCTTCCCACCTTTCTGTCCGACACGGGATATTATAAGAAAAAAGTTCCGCAAAATTTGTCAAACCGAGGGTGCAAAACGCCTGTTTTGATCGCCAAAAATCGGGGGAAAAACGTAAAATTTGAATAGATTCGACATAAGTCGAAGGTCTGAATCGACGATAAAAAAGAATGTGCCTTTTTGTGTAATAGGGGATTCCAAGGAATTTCCTATTACACAAAAAAACACGCATCAGAAATTTTTACTTCTAATGCGTGTCTCTTCCAAAAACAACTGCTTCTGTATATATTTTGTATTTTTGCTAAAGCAAGAGCAGTTCATCTCTCACTCTTATATTATTTCTTATTTCTCAGAAAATCCGGAATATTGATCTGTGTTTCCTGGCGCATCGGGCGGAACGGCTGTGCCGGTGCCGACTGCGGTGCTTCCTTCGGAGCGACTGGCTGTGCCGGTGCTGCTGCAGATGGTGCACGGAAGGTCGGTGCCTTGTAGGTCGGCTGCGCTGCCGCTGCAGTCTGTGCTGCCGGCTGAGCGTATGTATTGCCAGTCGTCTTTGCCTTGAACGGAGTCTTGAACTCAGTCATCGCTTTTGCGACCGGTGTGTTCACACCGTGGGAATCCAGTCCAGTCGCAATAACAGTGATCGTCGCCTCATCCTGTGCATTCTCATCGTACATCGCACCGAAGATGATATTGGCATCGTCGCCTGCAAGCTCCTGTACATAGCTGGCTGCGTCATTTGCCTCGATCAGGCTGATATCGCCGGAAATATTGATGATAACGTGGCTTGCACCCTCGATGGTTGTCTCAAGCAGCGGGCTGGATACAGCCTGCTTAACAGCCTCAAGTGCTTTGTCATCACCCTTCGCATGACCGATACCGATATGAGCGATACCCTTGTCCACCATAACGGTCTGAACATCTGCAAAGTCAAGATTGATAAGACCCGGAACATTGATCAGGTCGGTAATACCCTGTACTGCCTGCTGAAGAACCTCATCTGCTTTCTTCAGTGCATCCGGCATCGTGGTACGGCGGTCTACGATCTCAAGAAGTTTATCATTCGGGATAACGATCAGAGTATCGACAGCTGCTTTCAGTTTTTCGATACCATTGAGCGCATTGCTCATACGGGTCTTTGCCTCGAAACGGAACGGCTTTGTGACAACGCCGACCGTCAGGATGCCCATATCTTTTGCGATACGTGCAATAACCGGAGCTGCACCTGTACCGGTACCGCCGCCCATACCTGCGGTAACGAATACCATATCTGCACCCTTGAGAGCCTGTGCCAGCTCTTCCTGGCTTTCCTCAGCTGCTTTCTCACCGATCTCCGGCTTTGCGCCTGCACCAAGTCCCTTGGTCAGCTTCTCACCAATCTGCATAGCTGTGGACGCCTTGCAGAACTGCAGTGCCTGCTTATCTGTATTGATACCGATAAATTCTACACCGGCAATATCTTCATCGATCATACGGTTGACAGCGTTGTTACCGGCTCCGCCGACACCTACTACTATAATTCTGGCAGAGTTCTCTGCTTCATTTATCTTTATCTCTAACAAGATACTTCCTCCTTCATTTTCCCATCTGTTCCGGTTTTATCATCTTTATACTAAAATTAGGGTCTTTTAAATCTAGCCTACCTAATACTATATTTGATTTTCAGCAAAAAATCAATCGTTTCTTTTATAAATTTTCAATAAACCAGTCACAATGTTACTGTTCACACATACGTGCCAGTAACGGATTATGCCGATTCTTCCTAGTTTTTATCAAACCGGTACATCGGATTTGCATTCGATTCATCGTAGCTGTCCAGATAGAGGGTTCCGGACAGATCCGGATAATCCCGCAGAATATCCGTCAGCTCCGAAAGTTTCCCGTTCATCTCACTGTTGCTTCCCAGCTCAACCTTCAAGCTCCTGATTTGAAGCGTCGCTTCCTTTTCCTTATTAAAACGGATCTCGTCCACCGCAACCTCGTTGACCGACAGTACCTGCGTCAGGTTCAGAATCTCGTTGAAAACGCTGATATCCTCGACCGGCAGCGGCTGATGCAGCACGATATGTCCAAAGGAAAGTCCGGCAATCTTCGGCACACCCGGCAATGTCTCGCTTGTGCTCTCCACAATGATGCCGTCCTTGTCAAAATACATCCGGCTGTTCATGTAGGAAACGTAACCAACCACACTCTTCTCGTAGACGATCACCTCCACGTCCGACGGGCTGCGGAACACCAGCTTGTAATCCTGCACGAACGGAATTGACTTGTGCGGCCGGAAGCGGTACTGCATATAGCAGAACACCGGATTCCGGCTCAGCCGCGAATCGAAAATAGACGCCTCTATCTGCTCTGCCGTATATTGCCGGTTTCCACTGACATGGATTGTATTAATCTGAAGCAGCGACAGACCGACAAAAAACGCGGCTGCCACAAGAAGTGCTGCCGCCGTGATCCAGATATGTTTTTTTCCACGGCGGCGCCATACCTTTTCCTCTGTCTTTTTTTCAATCTGTATCTTCTCTATCTCCATCATCCTCCCGGCGCCGGATCTCTGCTCCTAATGCCCGCAAGTCCCGGCAAATATCTTCATATCCCCGCTCAATATGTTCACATTCTGATACTCTGGTCCATCCGTCCGCCCCCAGGGCTGCCACCGTCAGGGCTGCGCCGCCCCGCAGATCGCGGGCACGCACCAAAGCTCCCCGCAAGGTTTCCACTCCGTCAATCCGGGCAATGTTCCCGCTACATTCGATGTTCGCCCCCATTTTTTGAAGCTCCGCCGCTGTGCCAAACCGGTTTTCAAATACCGTCTCCCGCAGCATACTGGTTCCATCTGCCCGTGACAGCGCCGCCATCAAAAACGGCTGCAGATCGGTCGGAAACGCCGGATACGGTCCGGTTTTCACCGATACCGCCCGCAGGCGCTGTCCGCTGTGTACATATATAAGTTCCGGTTCCTGATAAAGCGAAACGCCCATATGCTCCAGCACCCCGGTCAATGCACGCAGCTCCTGTGTCTGCACGCCGTCCACGATCACCTCACCGCTGCAGGACGCAGCGGCAAGAAGATAGGTCCCGGCTACGATCCGGTCGCCGCCGATCACAAACCGGCTGTCATGAAGCGGCAATCCGCCTTCTATGATCAGCGCATCCGTCCCGATCCCCCGGATCGATGCCCCCATACCATTTAGGAAATGGCACAGCTGTCCAATCTCCGGTTCCCGCGCGCATCCCCGCAGAACCGTCCGCCCCACCGCTGCCACAGCGGCAAACAGGGCATTTTCCACCGCGCCGACACTCGGGAACGGAAAAATAATCTCTGCCCCGCGAAGTCCCGTTGTCTGTGCATGCAGGAAGCCGTCCGACTCCGGTTCCTGTATTTCCGCGCCCAGCGCACGGAGTGCCCGCAAATGCCAGTCGATTGGACGTTTTCCGATCATACATCCGCCGGGGCTGTAGACACCCGCCTCGCAAAAGCGTCCCAGGAGCGCTCCCAAAAGCATAATGGACGAGCGCATTTTCCCCATCGCTTTCTGCTCGATCCGCCAGCCATTCATCTTCGAAGTATCGATTTCCAGACGGTTTCCGTGCAACGCACACCGGCATCCCAGAGAATCAAGAATCCCCATCATACAGAACACATCCTGTATTCTGGGGACATTTTCAAGCACGGTAATTCCGCGGTTTAACACTGACGCCGCCATCATCGGCAAAACTGCATTTTTCGACCCCTGCACCGTGAGTCCGCCCTGAATCCGGCACGGTCCGTGAATCTCGATGAAAGCCAAACAATCCCCTCCCACCGGCATCTATGTATTATTATATGCCAACGAGAGAAAATGGTTCTCATTTTCTACATTTCCCGAAGTAAATATGTAACTCCGCCAAATATTCCTACTGCTCCAGCTTAATTTGGTTCGAGACGCTTAACACCATCCCCATCTCCAGCATCAGGAACATGACGGACGTACCTCCGTAACTGATAAACGGCAGCGTAACACCCGTGTTCGGGATCGTATTCGTAACAACCGCGATATTTAAGATAACCTGAATCGCGATGTGTGCCATCACGCCGATCACGATCATCGCACCCATCAGATCCGGTGCATTTCCAGCAATTACCATGAAGCGGTAAATCATAAACATGAAAATCAGAATGACCGAAATCGCGCCAAACAGACCTAATTCCTCACAGATAATCGAAAAAATCATATCATTCTGCGCCTCCGGCACGAAACCGAGCTTCTGGAGACTCTCGCCCAGTCCCTTTCCAAACAGACCGCCGGAACCGATCGCATACAGACCCTGGAGCACCTGATAACCGCCGGAACGTGCATACTGCACCGGGTTGACCCAGACATTGATTCGTCCCAGCTGATAATCCTTCAGGATATGGAGCTTTACCAGCAAATGCCCTATATAGGGGGCGACCGCCAGAAGTCCAACGCCGCCTCCGATGCAGAGAAAAAACGGCCATTTGATCTTGCACGCCACAAACAGCATCACAAACACGATGCCGCAGATGATGATACCAGAACTTAAGTTGTTCGCCGTAACTAAAAGTGCCAGCGGCGCCGACAGCGCCACGATAAATCCGACTGCCCGCAGCTGGTTGATCCGCACGCCCAGATTGGCAATCAGAACCGCCAGAAGCAGAATCAGGGAAATCTTGACAATCTCGGTCGGCTGGAACTGGAGCGGTCCTAGGCGCAGCCAGCGCTTCTTACCATGCGATGCCACGCCCAGAGGTGTAAAACGCGTCAGAAGCAGCGTCACGTATGAAACGATATATCCCAGCATCGCAAACCGCGCAAACCAGTGATAATCTATCTTGGAGACGATATACATCGCAACAAAGCTGACACCCGCGATGCCCGCCTGACGAAGCATAAAATATCCCGGATTGCCGTAATCAAGCTGCGCCTTATAGGAGCTCGCGCTGTAAATCATGATCAGTCCGAATACCGTCAGGAAAATGATGGTAAACAGCAGACTGTAATCATAAAACCGATGTGGTTTTTTCTTTTTAATTTTTCCCGGTTCCGGCATACTTCCACTCCCCTGCTTTTTGTTGTTACAGTTTCGAAATTCTGCCTGTAAACGGCAGTTTTTCCTTCAAATCAGGGCTGCCGCAGACAAATGCCGGCTGCGACAGCCCCAATGTATTAGCCAATACCGAATTGCTGCGTGCTTTGCACTTCGCAATTCTCAAAAACAAATTACAAATTTCTCACAAACTCTTTGAATTTGCGTCCGCGCTCTTCAAAGTTCTTGAACTGCCCCCAGCTTGCACATGCCGGTGAAAGCAGGACGTTATCGCCCGGATTTGCGTAGGATGCACATACCTGTACAGCCTCCTGCAGATCTTCCGCGTACATGATATCATTGAAGCCGTGGCGTTTTGCACACTCGGCAATCTTGTCGCGGGTCTGGCCGATCAGCACCAGATAGCGTACCTTTCCGTCAAAGCTCTCGATCCACTCGTCAAACTCGGAATGCTTATCATATCCGCCTGCGATTAATAAGGTCGGTCCCGGCATCGCCTTGATCGCCTGCATCGCTGCATCCGGGTTGGTTCCCTTGGAATCGTTGTAGTATTTGACGCCGAAACGCTCGGTTACGAACTCAATGCGGTGTTCAACTGCCTTGAATTCCTTGATCACCTTCTGGATCTTCTCCAGCGGAACGCCCATGTTCATACTGATAGCAACCGCTGCCATAACATTTTCATGGTTATGACGGCCAAGTAGCTTCAGATCGTGGATATTGACAATCACGGTCTCTTTCTCGCCGTCGTTGTATACAATCTCATCCTCTTTCAGGTAGAAACCTTGTTTCAGGGTACGCAGACTGGAAAAATATACCACCTTGATGTCTTTTAAAGTCTCACCAAATTCACGCAGTACCGGATCCTCATAGTTCAGGACGCAGACATCGCCCTCTTTCTGGTTCTTGGTAATGCTCTCTTTCGTCTCGATGTAGCATTCCATCGTCTTATGACGATCCAGATGATCCGGGGTAATATTTAAAATAGCGCTTACATTCGGGTGGAAATCAGTCATGGTCTCCAGCATGAAGCTCGATACCTCTGCGACAGTTACGGTCTCATCCGTTGTCTCCAATGCGTGGAATGCAAACGGCTCACCGATATTTCCAACTACAAATACGCTGTCATAGAATGACTTCATGATCTCGCCGGTCAGGGAAGTCGTCGTTGTCTTTCCGTTCGTGCCGGTAATGGCTGCCATACGTCCTTTTGCACAGTGATATGCAAGCTGCATCTCGCCCCAGATCGGAATACCGGTTTCACGAATCATCTCTACAAACGGTGCATCGGTCGGGATGCCCGGGCTTAAAATTGCCAGCTCCACGCCTAACAAATCCGTCTTTTTCAGCTCTCCGAGGACGAACGTGATCGTCGCGCCTTCGTCAAATTTCTTTTTCAGCTCCTCTGGATCCAGTTTTTCATTGCCATCGTAAAGCACTACCTCCCCGCCTTTTGAGAGAAGGAGCTTTGCAGCTGCAATACCGCTGATACCTGTTCCTGCTACTAATACTTTCTGACTCATAATCTTCCTCCTATAATCCTAAGTATGCTATAAGGCAAAGGATTGCCGTAATAATCGAAAATACGCCTACGACTCTGGTCTCAGACCATCCGCAGAGCTCGAAATGGTGATGGATCGGCGCCATCTTGAAAAAACGCTTTCCGCCCGTCTTCTTAAAATAGGTTACCTGAATAATAACAGATAATACTTCCACCAGATAAATCAGACCCACGATCGCGATAAAGATCGGCATCTGCATCATAAAGGCACTGGAAGCGACAAAACCGCCGAGTGCCAGTGAACCGGTATCGCCCATGAACACACGCGCCGGATAAACATTGAACAGAAGAAAGCCCAGAAGACTTCCAACTACTGCGCCGGTAATCGGGCTAATGCCGCTGTTCTCCCCGATCGCCACGATCGTAAAGAACGTTGCTACCAGAATCGTCACACTGGTGCACAGGCCGTCCAGACCATCTGTGAAGTTCACGCCATTGTCAGTTCCCAGAATGATGAAGAACAGTGCCGGTACAAACAGCCAGACCGGAAGCTGTAAATACTTGCCGGTAAATGGAATCAGCATCCCTGTTCCGATGTCCGGTGAGGTTACAATATAATAGGCAAAAATACCTGTGATCACAAACTGTCCGATCAGCTTCTGGATCGGATTTAAGCCCTCCGAACGTTTCATCACGATCTTGATGTAATCGTCCAGAAATCCAACCACGCCGAATCCAACAGTCATAAACAGCACCGGAATGATCTTCGGATAATCCCGGATATAGAGCAGAGACGTAATGATGATGCTGGAAAGAATTACCAGACCGCCCATCGTCGGGGTTCCCTGCTTTTTCAGATGCGTCTGCGGTCCGTCATCGCGCACCTGCTGTCCGAATTTCAACCTGTGGAGAAACGGTATCACGATCGGGCACAGCACTGCGCTGACCACAAATGCGATGATAACCGCCAGTATTGTTTCATTTACCATGTCACACCTCTAACTTATCTTCCTATGTATACAGAGATAGTTCCTCAAATTATACACTTCAATAGTATACGTCTTTTTAGGGGAATAATCAACCTCTTTTCTCCACCCCCAGATACGGCAAAATGACCTCAAACAGATCGCGGATCACCGGGGCGGCAATCGTCCCGCCATAGTAGATTCCTTCCGGTTCATCGATGGTGATAAGCGCGATCACCTGCGGATCGTCCGCCGGTGCAAACCCTAAAAATGAGGAAATATATTTTTTCCGGCTCCTTGGAAGTTTCTCCGAGGTTGCCGTCTTTCCGCCGATCCGGTAGCCCTCGATCCGGGCGTTTTTTCCACTCCCCTCCGCCACCACCTGTTCCAGAATATAACGCAGCGTCTCACTCGTCTGCTCCGATAGGATTCTCTCCCCTTTTGGATAGGTAAACACGTGGACTGCCTGACCATCTGCCCGCACGGCACGGATCCCGATGTGCGGTGTGATGCGCGTGCCTCCGTTGATCAGGGAGGATGCCGTTGTAATGAGCTGGATCGGCGTGATCTGAAACGACTGCCCAAAAGAGACGGTCGCCAGCTCCACCGGTCCGATCTGATCCGGCTGGTGCATGATCGTCCCCGCCTCACCCGGCAGATCAATCCCAGTCTTTCCCAGCAGACCAAACTGCTTAAAATACTGATAGTACCGCTCCGGTCCCAGCCGCTGTCCGACATCGATCAGAACAGGATTGCAGGAATTCATCATTCCCTGTAAAAACGTCTCCCCGCCGTGTCCGCCCACCTTGTGACACCGAATCTTCCGATCTTCCACGATCCGGAATCCCGGGCAGGAAAACTGATCAGTCAGGTTGACCACGCCCGCCTCCAGTCCCGCAGCGGCAGTCACGATTTTGAATGTAGACCCCGGTTCGTATGTATCATTTAAACAGGGATTGCGCCACATCTGATTGAGGAGAGCTTGTTTATTTTGCGCTGATGCTGCGTGTGACTGCACTTCATTCTTCCAGGATATGTCTTCTTCTGTTTCTGAATCTTCGTTTTTTCCATCTGTCACCAGCTCAAACGGCTCATTCAATGAAAACTCCGGTGCATTTACCATTGCATAGATTTCCCCGTTCTTCGGGTTCATCACGATGATCGAGACGCGGTTCGCATTCTTTTTCTGCATCGTCTGGTACGCCGCCTGTTCCGCGTACATCTGGATATTGACATCCAGACTCGCCTGCAGATCCCGCCCTGCCTCCGGCTCGATGCGATCCTCCGCCTCATTTTCCAGCTCGATCCCCGCCGCGTCCGTGAGCGTCAGGATCTTGCCATCCGTGCCCTTTAAATACTTCTCATACTGTACTTCCAGACCGATGATCCCTTGATTATCTCCCCCGGTGAATCCCAGCACTTTCGATGCCAGACGTCCATATGGATAATATCGTTTATAGTCCTCATCCACCTTGACTCCCTCCAGGCGCATTGCCCGGATCGCATCGCCCCGCGTTTTCTCTACATTGGACTGGATCACCTCCCTGGAAGATCGCTTTTCCGTCTTTTTCCGCATCTCCGCCTCCGGAAGTCCCAGTTCTTCGCTTAAAACCCGAATAACTGTCTCCGGATCTTTTACCTGATTATGAATCACTGAGATAGTACATACAGTCCGGTTATCAGCGATCACCGTTCCGTTCCGGTCAAGGATCCGCCCGCGCGGCGCTTTGATACTGCGCTCCCGCTGATGCAGCTCCTCCGCCATCTGGCTGTAATAATCCGCTTTATACAGCATGAGGAAGAACAGTCTCCCCGCCAATCCTGCCATGCACAGGCAGCCGGCCGCCCGGGTCGAAATCACCGTAGACGGCCACCTTGTCCAGACACTGGACTTAAATCAGGATGCTGATCTCATCATAGACGGCGCAAACGGCGGCACCAACCATCTGATCATCCAGAATGGTGCTGCATGGGTCAGTGAAGCTTCCTGTCCCGACAAGGTGTGCGTGCATCAGGGCAAAGTCTCCATGAACGGAGAACTGATCGTCTGTTTGCCAAATCGTATGATTGCCAAGATCGTAGCTCCGGAATCATAAAAAATCAAAAACAGGCAAGGACCGGAAAATCCGCCGCAGCGGACTTCCGGTCCTTTCTATTGTCGTATATTTTCTATTACAGATATGCCTTCAGAACATCCACCTTGTCCAGTTTCTCCCACGGAAGATCCAGATCCGTACGACCGAAGTGGCCATATGCTGCGGTCTGCTTGTAGATCGGACGGCGCAGGTCAAGCATCTTGATGATGCCAGCCGGTCTTAAGTCGAAGTTTTCACGGATCATCTCAACCAGCTTCTCGTTGGAAAGCTTTCCGGTTCCGAAGGTGTCTACCATGATGGA